>Ga0208375_1001727_pt1 | contig 23137 bp, 27 predicted proteins | sample RifOxyD1_FD_184038 | JGI IMG/M metagenome (GOLD analysis project Ga0208375, IMG submission 184038) | Soil microbial communities from Rifle, Colorado - Rifle Oxygen_injection D1 (SPAdes) | ecosystem: Environmental > Terrestrial > Deep subsurface > Rock core/Sediment | place: Rifle, Colorado...
GATCTGCAGATCTGAGTCCACGGAACCCTTGCGCGCGATTTTTTGCGCCAGTATGGCGCTATTTACAAACTTAGAAAAAGGTTCGAGCCAACTACAACCTTCTTCTTCCGTTTTGGATATCTGTTGCTCAATCTTGAGCTTTTCTTGGAACAACTGACTCTTTTTGGCCTTGTAGATGTCGGAGTCAACCGTGCCGTCCAGATATCCATCGAGTAAAACATTGAGTTTGGTATCAAAGCTTTCGGTTTGGGAGTGAAGCAGGGCGAGAACTTTTTCCTTGGATTTGTCCGCCAGGACTTTATCCTGCGCCAGACGAGTTTTCCACTCAGGTTGCCAAGATTTGGGGAGGGCGGAGGAGCCAATCTCACTCTTCAATTGACCAAAGAGCTTGTTTTCTTCCAGATACGGTTGAGAACAGGGCTTAATTTTCTTTGTACAGCGGTAGTAGATATATTTAATTGTTCGATTTGTTCTTTTGTAGTGCTTCATATGTTGCTCAGCCGTGATGGTAGCGCCGCACTCCCCACACCGCATCAAACCGGAAAAAGCAAAGTCGTGACTCAATTCTCTTGGTCTAGAAAATTTTTGAATGTTACTTTGGACTCTTTCAAATAGTTGTTTGCTGATGAAAGTGGAGTGGGAAGCCTTGAATTCTTCGCCGTTAAATTCCATGGTGCCGATGTAGAATTTTTTCTGGAGCATACTTTTGATCTGATCAATCTTCAAAGGCTTCCCCATGGCGCTCGTTATTCCCCCCTGTGCCATGAAGCGAGCAATATGAATGAAAGAGTATTTGCCATCAGCAAACATTTCAAAAGATTTTCTGACGACTTTGGCTTCTTCTGGATCGATGTCAATCGATTTGTTCTCCACGATGTTCTTGTAGCCAAGAGGAGCTTTGTTCGGCCAAACGCCATTGCGTAACTTTTGGCGATTACCTCGCTTAACATTCTCTGAGAGGTTGTCGACATAGTATTTAGACTGGCCAAAAGCGATATTGAGCATAAACTTGCCTTGCGGTGTGTTTTCAAACCAAAACGAGGGAAACTTGAGGTCGACAATTACGCCTGTATCGACGAGGTAGATGATTTGTCCTCCATCGACCGAGTTTCTGGCCAGTCTATCTGGGTGCCATGAAAGTATGGCGTTGGCTTGACCGGACTGGAGAAGCTTCATCATTTGCTGAAAGACTAATCTGCCTGGCTCTTTGGCAGTTTTACTCTCTACAAGTGTTTCGACGATATGAAGCTTCTCCCTCTTGGCGAATTCTTTTAGCTCGGCAATCTGTGCTTCGATGGAGAGGACTTGTCTGTCCTTTTCATCGGTGGACTTACGGCAGTACACAATGTACTTTGTCATACATTCATTTAACCATAGATTACCCAAAACTTCCGCAGAAGTTTTACCGAATTCATTTTTGCGTTTTCTGTCGTTTTTTGAAAGATACAGATTATTAAGCCCTGAGCATCGCTCCGCGCGTGGGCGGGCGCGCGGGCGACTACCCCGAAAACGGACGGGGAATCCCTTTCTGTTGTCTGTTATAACGAAATTCGAACTTATTTTCGGGACCATTACTAACTTATTGGCTCACCGCTCAACACTTCATGTCTCGCGGTTCGCCACCGACTCTGTCGGAAACATCGGTTCGGACGATGGCTACCGCAGTAGCCATGACAGAAAACGCAAAAATTTGAAACAATCCTATAATTATTGAATTCTTTTGTAGTGATAAGGGTGTTGATATTTTAGTAAATACATGATATACTTACCACCAGTTAGTTTATTTATAATAATATGACAGATAAAAAAATAAGATTTAAACGTCTTGCAACATACAGAACAAATGAAGTTCTGAAAAGACTGAAGGTGTTAGGAAATTGCTCAAATAGAAGTGCGTATGAATATAATGAAGAGGATATTTCTAAAATATTTAATGCTATTGAAAAATCTGTAAGAGAGACTAAGGCTAAGTTCCATTATCCTAGAAGCCGTACCGACTTTTCACTATGAACGATTCAGACGCCAAGAGCCTTTGTCTAAAATTAATCAAGTCTGAAAATGAAAATGAGGTTATTTCCGTTCTCCAATTTTATAACCTATGGCAAGATGACAACAACTGGTTGTACTACGGTAATAATGAAAATAATTTTTCAACTATTGGAAACCAACAGAGCACTGCAGAAGCAGCGTTGGTAGAAAAGCTAATTAACTCAGTCGATGCGGTATTAATGAAAGAATGTTTGAAAAGTGAAATCCTTCCGGAGAGTAAAGAGGCCCCACAAACTATTGAGGAAGCTGTTCATCGTTTTTTTGGGGTTTTCAAAGGTAAATTGGCAAATGTTGACCCAAGAATTAGAAGTGAATTAGCAAAAAATATCCTACTTGTTGCCACCGGTGACAAGAACAATCCGTCATATTCAATTATTGACACTGGAGAGGGGCAAAGTCCCAACAAAATCCCCAATACATTCTTGTCTTTATCTAAATCAAATAAGCTAAGAATTCCTTTTGTTCAAGGAAAATTTAACATGGGAGCGACCGGATCCTTACAGTTTTGCGGACATAGAAACATTCAATTGATCGTTTCAAAAAGATCCATCGAGTTAAAAAATATGGACAATGACGATTCTGTGGATTGTTGGGGTTTCACTGTTGTAAGGAGAGAGGATCCGAGTATGGGTATGCGAAGTTCCGCGTTTAAGTATCTTGCCCCTGAGGGGAAAATCATTAGATTCAAATCAGAATTCCTTCCAATTATTCCAGTAGATAAAGCCGGACCCTATGTAGAAAAAATGATTTCAGGAAGTTACGTTAAGCTATATGACTACCGACTAAAAAGTGGCCTTAAGACAAATATCAAATTCGATTTGTACTACAAGATCTCACAACTACTTCCCAATGTTGCACTACCAATAACTCTGTTTGAAACAAGAGATTATAAGCAAGAATCTGGGCGTTCAATTTTGTCAGGATTAGGTGTAAGACTTGATGAGGACAAAAGAGACAATCTTGAACCCAACTTCCCGAGTTCTTCCGAGGTTATTGTCCAGGGTGAAAAAATGAAAGTTTCTGTTTTCGCTTTCAAAAAAGATCAAGCCAAAAGATACTCGCTTGGTGATGGAATTATATTTACAATCAACGGACAGACCCATGGTACGCTCCCCAAAGCTTTTTTTGAGAGAAAAAATGTTGGCATGTCGTATCTCAGTGATTCTATCCTTGTTTTGGCGGACTGTTCAGCGTTTAGCGGGCGCATAAGAGAAGACCTCTTTATGACTAGTAGGGACAGAATGAGAGACGGTGACATTAAATCTGAAATAACAGCACTTATCGAAGAAATTATCAGAAACCATGAGGGGTTAAAAGCTTTAAGAGAAAAACGGAGGAGAGAAGAACTTGAGGGCATGCTTCAAAACTCAAAACCACTGGTTGATGTACTTAATAAAATAATTAAAAGGTCGCCAACATTAACTAAATTATTTGCATTGGGGCAAACAATACAAAATCCATTCAATTTGGCTGGAAATGACACGCAGGCGATATTTAATGGAAAGCGATACCCAACTTATTTCCGTCCGTCCAAAACGTATTCGGAAGATAAACCAAAAAGCTGTAACGTCAATAGAAAGTTTAGAATTCAATACGAGACAGATGCAAGCAATGACTACTTTAACCGGGATAATGACCCAGGAAGTTTTGGATTGTCTTGGGAGGGTATGGACATAGATAGTTTTTCTCTTAACCTGTGGAGCGGGTTAGCAACTCTTAACGTCACGCTTCCTGAATGTGCTAGCGTTGGAGATTTGTTGTTGTTTAAATCAACAGCTAGTGACTACACCCAGACTGAGGGATATACTGCGGATTTTTATGTAAAAGTGATTGAACCGGCAGAGTCCGGTAAGGGCGATGATGGGGAACGAAAAGAACCACCTTCTGATAAACCAGGAGACGAGAGAGCCTCATCTTCAGCATTGAATCTTCCAAATATGCATGAATGTAGAAGATCAGATGGTGAAAATTACAAATTTCTAGGAAATGAAGGGGGGGGCTTTGATTGTTAAAGATAGCGGACAAAATGGATATGACTTCTTCATTAATATGGATAATGTATATCTAAAAACGGAGATAAAGGGTACGACCAACAAAGATCCGCGGTTAATTGAATCTCAGTTTAAGTTTGGAATGGTGTTGTTAGGGCTGTCTTGTATAAACAGTTTTGAGAAAACCGAAAAAGAGACTGAAGAAAGTGGCGGATCTATCTTCGATAAGATATCAGCTTTTGCCAAAGCAGTTTCACCCGTTCTGATTCCAATGATATCCAATTTAGGGGAATTAGAAATTGAAGAATAGAAAAAAATATGGCCACACTAGTAAGCGAAATGTTAGGAGGAAATGAGTCAGATTTTGATAAATTAGGAGTCTTTGATGCTGTTATCGGTGTAGACACAAGACTTTTTGTTGATCCATTTTTACTAAATAAGACTAAGGTTCCTGAACTAAAAAATTCTAGAAATAGGATTAAGAAATATTATGAGGACATAATTACATTACTCTTAGCATCTAAATCAATTGGTGATATAGCTTGGAAGGAAGCTTACAAGAGACTAATATTCAGAGAACTCAAAGGAGTATCCATTGGGTACGGAGCGCATTCAAGTGATGGAAGTGCAATCGGTCCAGTTTTGGCAAAAAAATTGGTTAAAACCGCTTCGGAGATAGTGAACATGGGAATTAAGGATCCAAATATCTTCGAATTGATAGGGCTTTTTGAGGAAGACTTTGGAGCGGACAGACTCAGCGATATGACCTTACGGATAATTAAAGAGGATGTATTTAGATACACAGAAAGGGTCACAAAAGAATTAAACATAGTAAAAACCCATTCATATAAAATTGGCGAAAAGGAGTTTACATTACCTATTTCCTCTAAAACAGGTAAACCGGTAATATTACTTCCAAAAGAAATCCTTAGAGACTTGCCTGTTGCTTTAACATGGGAGGGTATTGACCATGTTGTGGCGGTAAACAATGAACTTAGGCAGAGATTAAACAGGTTAATTGGCACTGGATGGAGAAGTAAGATTAAAAAACAAGAATTAAGAGATATTATTTTTACAAAAAAAGAAAATGTTACCGAACTTTTAGATGCTTACAAAAATTCATCTGCGAATAATTATGACTTTGAAAAAGATCCGGCAGGGCAGGTCAACTGGTATAAAATAGGGCGAAAATATGCAGAGGATAACCCACTTAACCTTGAAAAAAAACATATTACTAATATCGAACAATTAAAAGACACTCTAAGGAAGATTGCGAACCAGTTTAAGAGAAATATTGAGGTTAATGGGCTGAATGAACATTTGTATGTTAAACAAGGAAACACATACAAAAGACGGCACGAACGATATAGTCAATTACTGTTCTTTGCTATAGCAGATTCATATTGTGAGGCCAACGACACCGATCTAAACCGAGAACCGAATGCCGGATCAGGACCTGTCGACTTTAAGGTGAGTAAGGGGTATAACCTCAGAGGACTTGTAGAAATAAAGTTATCTTCCAATCCATCAGTTACAAAAGGATATGAAAAACAGATTACAGCCTACGAACAAAGTGAAAGAACCACCACAAGTTTTTATTTGGTGATAAAAGTAACTAAGTCCGAAAGAAAAACCGCACTTTTGATAAAAAGATATGAAGAGAAAATCCAAAAAGGTGAGACAGCCCCAGAACTAATTATCATTGATGGCGTTAAAAAACCCACAGCAAGTAAAAGAAAATGATTTAGTGTCTGCGAAGCAGGCACTTTGACAGACTGGCAAATACTAACTGCTCTCTATGACGCGCTCCCTTATTTACAGTTCGGGGATTTCGCAAAACCTGCCTGGATTGCTTCCTGCTCAGTACAGAACCATTGTTCACCTAGATATTTCTCTACAACTACCGAGTCGTAATAAGCGCAACTAGGTTTTAGATAAAATTTTCTATCGGGGTTTTTATCATCTAAGTTTCCTTTGATTTTGCACTTGGGATTTTCTGGCTCTGTCTGGAAACAGGCTGGGCTGAATACACCTAGTTTATTTTGTCGAGCATAATCTCCCGCTTCTTTCATATGAGTGATGTTCTGATCGTAAGCTCTAATGTATGCAGTGAATCCGTTCTTGACCATATGCAGATTGATATATGTTCCATCTTTTAGGTAAACATCGGCTACAACCCTACCGTAATGGTCTGCCTGCAAACCTGTTAGCCGAATTTCTTTCCCTAAAATCAATTTTGTCAATTCATTTTTGGATTCTTCGCTGTAACAATTACCTAACTCTGGAGCGTTGATACCATATAGACGGATTGGCTGGCGATTTTGAATGAAGAAAGTGTCTCCATCGACAACCTCAACCACTTTGTCGTAAACGACTGAAGAGCTACGGTGATAAAAGAGAAATAAAAATAAGGAAGGAATGATGGCAATAGAACACAAAAGAAAGGACTTCCAATGCAGGTTTTTAGCTTTGAGCACTAATATTAGTATAGAACATTGACCACATAATACTCCTAACAACGCTTCCCTCGAATTAAAACAAACTATATTGATCCTCCGTCAACGAACACTATTGATCCTGTAAGATAACTAGCATCATCGGAGGCTAGAAACAAGATCGACTTGGCAACTTCTTCTGGTTTGGCCATCCTACCTATCAACGTTTTTTTCATTTCTTCTTCGATGTATTCCTTTGGTAAATCTTTATTCATGTCAGTATCAATCCACCCTGGTGCAACACCATTAACACGAACGATTGGCGCTAACTCTTTCGCGAGGTCTTTCGTTAGAGAAACGAGACCCACCTTTGATGAATCATAATCCGCTGCATTTGGATCAAAACTGGTACTACCACTAGTAGAGCAAACATTGACGATGTTTCCGCTCGTTTTTTGCAAGTATGGAGAACAATACTTGGCGCAAAGAAATGAACCTATCACATTTACAGCAAATGTTTTGCTCCATTGTTCGACAGTCTTTTCAAATAGAGGAATGTCGTAAACTAAGGCCGCATTGTTTACTAGTATATCTAGCTTACCGAACTTGCCAACTACTTCTTCAACCATTTGTTTGACTTGGTCTTCTTGTGAAATGTCACATTTGATGGCGATTGAACTTGATCCAATTTCAGAAATTTCTATTAATAACGCGTTGGCTTTTTCTTCATTGTTGAAGTAATTCACGATCACTGTCGCTCCCTCATTCGCAAAAGCCAAGGCGGTTGCTCTTCCAACACCCCTACTCGATCCGGTAATTAGGACAATTTTGTCTTTGAATCTCATGTGATTAGTATCTCACAATATTATCAAGTAATGATATTAAATCTTTGTTGAACATTTCTTTTGGAATGTGTAAGAAGGAATATCGAGATTTTAGTTCCCCATTTTCGATAAGTCTCATTATTTTCCAACTTATCAAGTTGCAGTAAGAATTTCCCAAAGCAGACGCCATTTTGAAGTTTTCGTTTGAAGTTTCCAAGTAGTTGTTAATCCGTAATTCATCAGGGGCATAGGCTTCTATCGGATCGTTTCGGAAACGATTTGTTGTGATTGTTTCAATTCTGATTTTGACTTGATCAGCCCCTGAGTAGGAGCCAAGTCCGAGAATGTGAGATGGTTGATCATGCAGAAGTATTTTCAAATAGTGATCTATGTTGCTGCCATAGACTATATAGCAACAATCTGGAGATTTTAGCTGATATATAGCAATCTCCCTAACTCTGAGGTTAATGCGAAGACGTACAACATTGTCAGAAAACAATTTTGAAACGGGGATCGAGGAGTATGACTATAGGAAAATATATCAGCATAAAGAAAACTACACCGGCTACCCATTTTTCTAATGACGATTTTTCTTCTCGGTTTTTGACAATAGGAATTGAGATCAATAGAAATACTTCCGCCAAAAAAGAACTTATTCCTGCTCCATATACTAAATATTGTGTCCAAGTTGGTAACCAGCTTACATCTTCTTGAATATTTCCAAAGACATCAAGAATAGTGGGTATTCTTAGAATATCTTGGGTGATGTCTTTGAAGAAGTGAATTAAGGTAACAACCCAAATTAGTGAGAGAAGAAAAGATCGAACTTTTGCGCTAAATAGGTTCATATCTCTCTAGATCGCCGAGATCGTCCGGCAAATTATCAATCCCAGCAAATTCTTCCACGATAATAGAGTGAATTTTGCTTTTTGTTTCTGGTCTAATGTAAGGGTAGGTCATCTCGTTTTCTCCCCCGATACTTTCGCAGTCATCTTCAATGAAGATACTTGGAATCAATTCTTCCGCCAAATCTTTGTATTCTTGATTTTCTTTACGATACAGAAGATTTTGTGGGTCGGGAAAATGGTGTTTATCTAACACAAATCTAACATCGTCAATTTCGTTTGGTAAAGTTCTAGATGTGAGGTAAAAGATTTCTGCTCCTTGTGATTTCCAGTTGTCCAATTTATCAACTGCACCCTCGTTGGGAATGTAACTTCTGAAGTCATTAACGCTCGATATGTTACCAACTGATTGTTTTACCCTTTCCTCTCTATCAACACCGATTGCTGTTGATTGCATAGTGACAGTTCCCTCAGTAAATATGAGTATCTTCATAAGTTTTCCAATAACTGAGTTGAAGTTATGGTTTTCCCATACATTACAGGGAATGTAAAACTAATCAACAGTTCCTGAAGTCTTTGTCGCTTTTCGTCATCCGTTGTCTCTATGAGGTCTTTAAGAATAACAAAGTTGAAACCTTTGGAGAAGCCGCTAATCACGGAAGAAAGGACGCATCCGTCTGAAAAAAACCCGGTTACGATGATATAACGAATTTTTCGACTCCTAAGTTCTTGGAGTAATTCGTTATTAGTAAAAACGTCATAAGTATTTTTGTCAAAAACCAAGTCCTCTGGTAATGGTTTGACAGTGTGAAATTGTTCGTCAAAATCGGTAGTGTCATCTGAGTAGTAATATGCTTGAGGATCGGTATAGAGTTCGTTGATGTTTTCGGTAAGATGTTCTTTGTTCCATGGAGTTACGGTGGTATAGATCACCAGTCCATTTGTCTTTTTCTTGTATTCTTCTATAAAGTTGGCGAGCTTGGGTAACATTGACCTGATTTTGGAAAAATAGATATTCCATTCAGGAGTTTCACATTTTTCATGGGCGCAGGAATTGATAGGATCAATTACAAGCAATGCCGTGTTATCTTTGGTCATGCTGGTGTAGGGTTTCATACTTGAAGTATATCAATATTTGTATGGCTATAATGGTGTTGTGGCGATACAGAAAATATTGAAGGGATCAATCAAATATATTGTCTCTTTTCTTGTTCTTGCCTATGTTTCCCAACGGATGACGATAAACCTGTATTTAACTAGTTTGGGGCAAAAAACAACAGGTACTAACTGGGGTTAAAGACTCGCCACTCATTGAGTTCATAATTGGAACCAAGTTCGAATTTCGTTATAACAGACAACACATTAGAATACTCCGGCAAAGGTTGCTAGAAACATTTACCAATTCAAAAAAGTAACGCTAAGCTGCAACACAGTCGCAAAACCTACCCACAGCAAATAGGGAATATTTACATAAACTATCCACTTTCTTTTTGGCCAAATAGCCCAAAACATCCACAAAATAGTGACAAAAACCAACAAAATATCTATTGCTGCAAGTAAATTGTTTTTTAACCCAAACTGCAATGTCGTAAATGCAAAATTAAAAATCAAATTCAAAACAAATGGTAACGCTACAGATGTTTTCAGTTTTCTTTTAGAAACCATCAAAAATACACTCCCAAAAGAAATAGCTATCAACAAATAAAGAATTGTCCAGACTGGTCCAAACAACCACCCTGGAGGAGCCCAATCGGGTTTAATCAAAGTCTGGTACCACACATAAGTATTATTCATAAATCAAGCTATTTTAAGTATATAATACAGCTACTTATGATTACTTGCATCATCCTCCGCCATGCTCAAGTCACGGCGGAAACTACTATCACAAAACTTTCTTAAGGGTCGTGAGCTGGTAAAAAGGCTTATCAAAGCCTCGGACATTTCGCGCAAAGATTTGGTATTGGATATAGGTGCAGGAAGAGGAATAATTACTCAGAGTTTACTACCTCTCACTAAAAAGGTAATTGCCGTTGAAATTGATAAAAGTTTATTTACCGACCTCTCTTGTCGCTTGAGTGACTATAAAAACCTAGAACTCATCAACGGAAACTTTTTAAGCCTAGATCTTCCTCTAGAGCCTTACAAAGTTTTTTCAAACATCCCCTTTTCCATAACCGGAGAGATTATCAAGAAGTTGTTGTTTTCAGCAAATCCACCAGATTCTTGTCGTCTTATTGTTCAAAAAGAAGCCGCCGAAAAATTCATAGTTAATCAGAGAAAGAATAGCATGCTCGCTATCCTGTTTTATCCTTGGTTCGAAGTTAAAGTTAGTCACACTTTCAAAAGAACTGACTTTTACCCCGTCCCCAGTGTTGAATTGTGTCTACTTCAAATAATCAAGCGGTCGGTGTCCTTAGTCCCAAACGATAGTCAAAATAGATATCGCGATTTTGTAGTCTTCAAATTTACAAAATTAAGAGGCGCTTCTAGGAGGCAACCATCCCAGTGGTTAAGTTCCTATACAAAAGACACTCACTGTCGTGGCTTTTTTCATAAGTGGCAAATTGAGCAAAGCAAACTTAAAAAAATACACCGAACCAGAACTGACAAGTATTGGAGAAAGTTTAGGAAATAGCTATCTTCCGTAGTCTGCCCAATCCGAAACAATTTCTTTGTTAAAAATTGCAGACAAAGGTCTCATGAAAGAGTATTTATCTACTCGCCTATACTTCTTCTTATTCTTTGGTGGTCTGTCATATATCATTATTTCTCTCCAAGAATTAGGAAGAGCATAAGGTAAAAAGCTTTGGTGAGCATTGATGTTATCTATGAAAATGCACTTTATCGGCAGTCCAAATTTTCGCGCCACCATAAAGCGATGGGTCCCATCTTGCAGGGTCAATATTGCTTCGTTTCCAAGTCCCGGCTCTGTATATCTTTCTACAAAAGGAGGCACCAGTCCCTTAACTACCCCATTTATTTTAAGATAAACAATTCCAGGCAAATCAAAAAGCTCAATCCCAAAGCTTGTGTTAAGTTTTGTCCTCAACTCTGTTTGGAAACTTAGATTATCAAACAAAGCGTAGCAAGTCGTGGGCAAAACATCATTAAAATTAAAGTTTCTGGTTTCAATCAGCTTATTTTCATACTCAAATATTTTTTGCCCTCTCGCATTTTCCAGTGGCGCCCGTTTCAATCTCTCAAAACCGACAAAGAATTCCTCAATTATTATCAGCTCCAGTTTTTCTATTCTCATTATTTTTCTAAATTGCTACTTAGAAAAATACTAAGACTAAACCCAGCTGCTTTCTACCACACCATGTTGATATCTATTACTGTCACTCAGTCACAAAAAGTCATAAACAGGTTCAACAACTATAAATTTAATATCAATATCTTGACATCAGTGTTATCATTTCTCATGAAATGCCCTTTTTGTCAAAGCGAACAGCTGATAGTTAGCAATACAAGGTCGACCAATGGCGGAGTGGAAATCTGGAGACGAAGACTATGTTTAAGCTGCAATGGTAAAATTACCACCCACGAAAAAATAGACCTCTCCTATGTTTTAGTCATCAAAAGAAGTCAAAAAAACGCAAAATACAACCGCGCCAAGCTTTTCTCTGGTATATATCAGGCTGTAGCCGACACTAAAAACTTAGACAGGGGGACTGCCGGCATCATGGCAGAAAAGATACTAGTCGAGACCGAAAAAGAAATAGTTATTCGCAAAATAAAACAAATCACTTCAACAGAAATCTTATTTCTCGTCGCCTCAATTCTCAAAAAGACTAGTTTCGACAGTTATCTAAGGTATATTTCCTACTTTGCCAAAAATACCGAACTCAAAAGCTACTTATAACTCTATCCTCTGGTTAGCATCCTGCTAACAAAGATCACAAGCAGTGACCCCAGCACCGCCACTACAAACGATCGGACGTTAAACCCAGACACACCTACCCCAAAGTATTTTTCTCCCAGGTAGCCACCCACTATAGCTCCTACTACTCCCAGCACTATCGACCCAAGGGTTCCCCCTTGAGAGCTAGGCGCCAGAAAGTCAGCAATGCTTCCGGTAATCAATCCAAATACTATCCAATATATTATGCTCATTTTATTTTTTTTATATAAATATTAATTTTCTTGTTTTTCCCCAGAGAAAACTTGCAACAGCTTCACAAGTCCCCAGGCAAATAGCGCATAAACAACAATCGCTACTAGTGTCCCAGGCTCAAAAACCATCCCCGCTGAAACCCCTTTACGAAATATACCGTCAAATGGCCAGGAAAATATCCCAGACACGTTGTATATTCCACCCACAAACCCACTATTTAGGCTGGCACCAGTAGCTTTAAGTACCAATCTAAATGCTAGCAAGACCTCAATCACTCCAAAGAAAAAATAAATTATTCTCTCTGCTGTCTCAGACCCGGACACCACACTCGTTGTCGAAGAACTGGCTACGTCCATGTCCCCACTCTTTGTTACTACTGTTTCTTTAATTATTTCTGCCATAAGCTTTATGCTACGTTACTAATACCCTCACTTATCTTTCCACCAACTTCATTCTGTTTAGAATTACTCATAATATTTCCCTTCTCAATCAGTTACTAATACAAACTGGCTCTCAAATCTTTGGCTTCAGAATATTTATCATTTCCGGTAGATAGGCGACAAGTGACTCCTCTACGAGCTGGGTAAGAGTTTTATCCACAAGTATGGCGTGTGCCTTTGCGTGTTTTAGTAGATCTGGATTGATAAACAAGGTTACTCTCTGATTTTTAGTCTTTACCATTTACACATACTACAACTATTTCAACCACTTGTCAAATATCAATCATAACAACTATTTCAACAGAATTCTCAATAAGAGTTATAATCTTCTCAAATGAACGAAAAACAAAAATTAAACGAAACTATCTCCGAAGAGTGGAAGGACATAATGCGCCGAGGAATCGAGGAGGCTATAGCAAATTACGAGATCTTCGAAATCATTACTTTGACCCCTTCACTGTATCAGCAGGGAAGGACCCAAGAACTTGGGACGAATTAACTGAAGCTGAAAGAGGGTGGATACTCAAAGACTTGTTCTACAGAAACCACTTAGACAGGCACAACGACGTGCTTATTTCCGAATACACTTTCGAAAATACGTCGGAATCAACCTGGAAAGGGGTTGCGACAGTAAGAGTCTACAAAACTAAGATGTCTGCATTCGATAATGTGTATGTTCATGAAATCGAAAGACCAAACTGTCCTACGGAATATGTAGTAGCTCCAAAAGAGCACAGAATCTAAATTTTTACTTTTCCCCTAAATCCCCGCGAGGCGTAGTACGATTCGGCCCCGTTATGGTAAAAGAAAACTCGATCATAGCGTCTGTCAGCAAAAACCGCCCCGCCTAGATCGCGCACCTCCTTTGGAGTCTTGACCCAGCTTGATGTTTTTAAGTCAATTTCCCCGAGAGACTGTAGCTGTCGGTAGTCTTCCCCAGTTAGTATTTCAATACCTATCTCAGTAGCCATTTCAATGGCACTACTAAGAGGTGCGTGCTCCTTTCGAGAAAGTCTGCTTTTTCTGTCATAACACAGACTTCTTCTATTCTTAGGACTCTCTAAACTGCAGTCAACAAAATAAAGCTTGTCTCCAATTTCTACCACATCTGGTTCACCACCCGTTTTCTCCATTTTCTCAACAGTTGCAAGTAGATTCATATTTTTTCTTAGTTTATCTTCAATTGTCGACCAACTCACACCTCCATGTCGGTGTTTATTTTTCTCAAATCTATCTCTTAGAATCTCTATTGTTTTATTTACCATTGTTTATTTTACAAAAAAACCGGACATAAGTCCGGCATTGAATACTACCACCCAAATACCGCGTTCCACCCACTCTTTCTCAGTTTTAGGCGCAGATGTTGGATGTCAGTCAGAATTGACTCCCCATAACTACCATCAAGCATGTCATCTGGCAGGTAATCAAGCGGGACTAGCAAGTTTCCGTAGCTAAATTTATCTATCTCACACGCCTTTACACAAAGCAATGCTATCCAGCGGATACGCTCCACCGGGTCAATTGGAAGTGGTAAACCCCTGCTTTGTTCATTCTTTCAAAAACCTTCATCAGGTCTTCGTCCTGCCACCAATTTATACCTATGTCTTGTTTTTCAAAGTTTTCCAAACACGAGACGATTGATCTTCTAAGAAAAACCTTCTTAGCCTGGTTGCTAATTTCCTTGGCATTTGAATAATCGGGCGAAACCATCTGAAATGTTTCATTTGCTAGCTTGTAAAACGCTTTATCTCTCATTTTACCTCACTTTTTCATGTTCAACGAGATTATAGCTTATTAAGTAAGTGTTGACATAACACTAACACATGCTATAATAGCCTCATGGATATTACAAAACTATTCAATGTAAACACTCTAATTTTTACTCTTTGGGGGTATCCCATGAGCTACCTTGAGTTTTTTGGCACAATTTTTACTGCCTGGTCAGTATACTTAGCCGCCAAAAACAAGATTTCAACTTGGCCAACAAGTATTATCGGAATTATTCTTTACGGGTTCCTTTTTTATCAAATTCAGCTTTACTCTGACCTCTTCGAGCAAATATATTACTTTATTACTGCTTTTTGGGGGTGGTATCTTTGGAAACATTCCAAGAGGGTAGTGGGCAAAGAGCGACCAGTCACATCGTCAAAAACACCCCAAAATCTACTTGGTTTGGGAGCTACAGTCTTACTAAGCTTTTTACTTTATCTATTTATGTCTAGGATACACCTCATTCTTCCTAGTATTTTTCCAACACCAGCCTCTTTTCCTTTTCTTGACGCTTTTACTACAGCTCTAAGTTTTGTGGCTACTATTTACCTAGCAAAAAGAAAAATTGAAAATTGGTACTACTGGATAGTCGTAGATATTATTGGTGTTTGGCTCTACTTTCAAAAAGATGTATATTTCTTGTCCCTTCTCTACTTTGTCTTTCTAATAAATGCTCTTTATGGTTACAAAAAGTGGTTATCAGAAGTCGATGAACAACAAAACGTATAAGACTGGGTTGGTAATAGGCAAGTTCTACCCTTTTCACCTCGGACACCAGTTTCTTTTAGAGACTGCCATAAAGCAATGTCAACGCCTTACAGTTATCGTTTGCCAAACTGACAGGTATCAAATTCCAGTAGAAATAAGAGCTAAATGGATTAGAAATACTTTTCCAGATGCAAATGTCAGAATCTTTCACCATGACCCAGAAATGGATTCGGACTCAGTGAACGTCTCCGAAAAATGGGCAGAAATCACAGTCCGATTTCTCAAATTTATCCCAGTCGCGGTTTTTAGTTCAGAAAGCTACGGAGAACCATACGCAAGATATATGGGCTCAAAACACGTTTTAGTTGATTTAAACAGAAAAAGAGTGACTATTTCTGGGACAAGAATTAGAAATGACCTCAAAAATAATTGGAACTATTTAACTCCAGAATCAAAAGCCTACTTTGCAAAAAGAATTGTCATAGTCGGTGCCGAGTCTACCGGAACAACAACTTTAACTCAAGACTTGGCTCGACAATATAAAACTGCCTGGGTTCCAGAATACGGTAGAGCATACTACGAGGGAAAAATGACAAGCCCAACTCTTAATAATTGGCAAACTTCTGAGTTTGTTCATATTGCTAGTATTCAAAATCAAATCGAAAACAGTCTCAGTAAGCACGCCAACAAAGTTGTTTTTTGTGATACTAACGCTTTTGCAACCGAAATTTGGCACGAGCGATATGTGGGTTTTATGAGTAATGCTGTCAAAAAAGTTTCCCAAAAAGCTCTCGTTGACCTTTACATTGTTACCGACACCGATATTCCCTTTGTTCAGGATGGCACCAGAGATGGGCAACATCAACGACAACACATGCACAATCGCTTCATTGAGGAGCTGAACAAACGTAAACTACCATACATAGTCGTAAGTGGCCCTCGCAAAAACCGCCTCAAACAGGCAATGAGCCTTATTGATCCTCTACTTTCTTCTTGGAAAGTTTAGCCTTTTTAGGTTTTTCCTCTAGTTTTGGAGCACTAAGGGTTTCAACTAATCGGTCAATCTTTTCATTTAACTTCATTATTTCATCGCGAAGCATTAAAATGTTTCGATTGTCTCTTTCTTCTCTAGTTTCGATTGGACTACCATCGCGCTCAAATCTTCGCACACGGGTATTGTCATCTGGTCGACTAGTGCGCTGTGGTCTTGGACCATTTTTGGCTTCAAAACAACTACTACAAAGTACTGGTCTCGCCCCTGTTGGTCTAAAAGGCACTTCACAGTCTCTACCACATTCATCACAAACAGCCCTAAACATCTCTTTGGGTCCACCAAAACCTCTATTTCCGCCACCACCACCTCCAAAGCCACCTCTACTAAATCCACTATTTCCTCTATCACCTCCAAATCCGCCACCGCGGTTAAAATTTTTCATATCCCATATTATAGCATCTAATTTGTCGAAAATATACCGATCTCCAGGCACAAACATCTTTTTAAGTTAAAATATTAAAATGACAATTTACAACTTTTGCTCAAACTGCGGCTCACCTCTATCCACAAACAAACTCAATGTCCCAACTTGCGCAAGTTGCAACATTTCCTATTATCAAAATTCAAAGCCTACAGCTGGAGTGCTACCAGTAAAAGATGGTATGGTTCTGCTTTCGCGTCGCGGTGAGGAGCCAAATATTGGCAGTATTGATATTATTGGTGGTTTCCTAGAAGAAGGTGAACACCCCGAAGTTGGCGCCATCCGAGAAGCTAAAGAGGAAACTGGTTTGGATATCAAAATTACCGACTTTCTCTGTATTCTCATGGATACCTATCAAGTTGGAAACTATGCCATTCAGAACACTTACTACATCGGAGAAATTGTCGGCGGGAAGATGAAACCAATGGACGATGTTGCCTCGCTAGAGTGGGTGCCAATAAACAAGCTGCCACTAGTCAGTGGTTTTTCAAACGTCACCGAAGCTCTAAGCAGACTAAAAAAGTGGCATCAATCACATCAATCTACTTCGCTGCCACAATAATCCCAGTGGATCTAAAGCTTTCCAGCTCATCATCACTAAAACCAAAATCTTCTTTCCATTTATTTTTTAAGTAGGGGATGGTTGACGATCTCTGAAAACTAACTTGCATATCCAAAAGCTCAAAAATCCGGTCATATGTTTCAAAGCTTACCGGTACATAATTTTCTTTTACTTCTCTTTGCCAGTTATCCGCATACATATATTTAAGCAAAAAGTGATTTACGCTCTTAATTGAATTCATCTTGCCAAAATATTTCTCAAAGTCATCAATTTGCGGTTTTAGCTCTTCCCTACTGATCTTCTTCAAGATATCAGTTAGCCAAAGTTGTGACTTGTCAGCATATTCATACAAAATCATGTCTCGAATAATAATTTCACCTCCCATGTTAAGCAGTTCTCTAGCGTCCGATAATGCTTTGACAACCGAAGATATTCCCTCACCGTAACTAAAAAACTCATGAAGTACGGAACAAAACAGTATCGCGTCATATCGCTCAGTTTCTGCAAGTTTATCCCGCAAATATCTTTTTTCAAATCTAACATTTGCCCTCCCAGCCACTTTCTCGTTTGCCAGGTCAACAAAGTCATCATCTAAATCAATCCCCACAAAGTTAACCGTGGGAAACATATCCGCAAGCGCCAAAGTCACAGTTCCATCCGCGCACCCTACATCCAAAACACTTTTTACATCTTTAGAGAAATATTTAGCTATTTTCAACTTCTCTTGAAGTGGCTTGCTCATTCTATCCAGATATCTATTTATATCGGTTATTTGCTCCATCTACTTTTTAATTGCTAGTATCGCCATAAACATCGGAAACTCTTCTCTGGCTCTGTTTTCTTGTTTGGCATTTTTACCTTCACTGTGTTTTTCCGAGGTCCACTCTTCTATTTTTTCAATATAAAATCCATTCTCAAACAGCATTTTCGAATAATTCTCAAGGGGTCTATGGTAAGACCAGGTAACAGGTGAATTTTCTTCTCCAGGGTGAACATTAATTGGTATCTCAAGCGGGCTCATATATCTATTTACCCTTCTATATTGTAGCTTTTGTTGCTTATCATCCTCCCAAGAACTCTGCCTAGGGATACGAAAGGAGGGGTGATTAAGAACAATCAAAAATTTAGCTCCTTTACTCAGTCTCTGACTAGCCTGTTCAATCGCTTTTTCTGGTTCTTTAATATTTTGAAGCGCCAAAATAATTACCCCTCTATCAAAAACTTCTCTCACTGGGATATTTTTGGTTGCGTCAGCTACTATGTATTTGTGCTTGTTGTTTCTATCTCTCTTCTTGGCTTCCAAAATTAATCCATTCGCCTTATCTACTCCAAGGTACTCAATTTGTGGGTCAAGGCTTCTGGCGAAAACCCCCTGACCACAAGCAATATCTATCAGCTTAGAGTCCTTCTTAAGTTCAAGAAGAATAAGCGACTTGGGGATAATCACAGCCTGGTGAAAATAGTGTCCCTTCTCGCCCACAATCCCACCATACCACTTGCTTACTTTCTGCCACGAGGTGTCATTAGTCTTCATGTTGCTATTTTCTCATATTTTGCTTAATATAGTAGTGTAACCCAAACAAATACCGAATATATGAGCAATGCAGAGCCACTAGCTAGTAAAATCCGCCCCAAAAGTGTCAACGAGTATATTGGTCAAGATCATTTAGTAGGGGAAGGTAAACCACTACGTCTTGCTATCGAAAACAAACTTATTTTCTCTTTTATTCTCTGGGGTACACCAGGCACCGGCAAAACCACTATTGCCAGAATCTATGCCGATGCTATCGAGGCCGACTTTCACGAACTCTCAGCAGTCTCAGCTGGCAAAGACGATATCAGAAAAATTGCTGGCACTGACAACAAAGCCGAAAAACCTATCGTTTTGTTCTTAGACGAAATTCACCGCTTCAACAAAGCCCAACAAGACTTTCTCTTACCCTTTGTCGAGTCTGGCAGGCTTACTCTCATCGGCGCCACTACCGAAAACCCCAGTTTCGAGGTTATCGCTCCTCTTTTATCTCGTTGTCGTGTTTTTGTTCTCAAAGAACACTCTCCAGAAGATATAAGCAAAATTGTCGATACAGCGACAAAGGCACTAAAAACCAAAATCGATGCCGATGTCAAAGAGTGGCTTTCCGAATTTGCCAATGGCGACGCCCGCCAAGCCATCGGCCTTATCGAATCAACCTACAACCTTTACAAAGACCTCACTATCGAAAATTTCAAAAATGCCATTCAAAATAAATTTTTAAGATTCGATAAAAAAGGTGAAGAGCACTACAACCTTATTAGTGCTTTTATAAAATCTATGAGAGCAAGCAACAAAGATGCAACCATTTATTATTTGGCTCGTTTAGTTGACAGTGGCGAAGACCCACTTTTTATTGCACGTCGTATGGTTATTTTTGCCAGTGAGGATATTGGTCTGGCTCAGCCCACTGCCCTTGTAGTTGCCAACGCAGTCTTTGCAGCTTGTCAGCAAATTGGCTACCCTGAGTGCGCTATTAACCTTGCACATGGCGCTACCTACCTTGCCGGTTGTGCTAAAAATAGAGGTAGCTACGACGCTTTAAGGTCAGCCCAGTCAGATGTAAACAAAACTGGTAACCTTCCGATCCCCATGGAACTCCTTAACGCCCCCACCAAACTCATGCAAAAGCTAGGTTACGGCAAAGACTACGAAATGTATAAAGAAGGGTCACTCCTTCCGGATAAGCTAAAGACCAAGAAATATTTTTAAAAAATCTTCTCCGTTGAGAAACTCTCCAATTGGCGCATACCAACCCCAGCCAAGAAAATACACTATACTTTTATACACACAATGGGAAAAACTAGACATACAAACCACTGGAAGTACAAAAATTTAACAATGGCGGTGCTGAGTATCATTATTGCCATTATTTTATACAAAAGCGAAACGTTCCATTCTTTTTTACTTCACTTGGGTGGTTTGGGCTATATTGGTGCTTTTATTGCCGGCATTTTGTTTGTTTGGACTTTCACCGCAGCCACCAGCGCCCTTGTCTTGTTAATACTTGCCGAGACACTCTCACCTGTTGAGATCGGGTTTATTGCTGGCCTTGGTGCTGTCATTGGCGACATGTTAATTTTTCGGCTTGTTAAAGATGGCTTAGTAAACGAAATTGAAGATATTTACAACCATGTAGACCACAAGAAACATCTAAAAAAGTTATTTCACTCCAAGTATTTTAATTGGATGTTACCAGTGTTAGGTGGAATTATCATTGCCTCTCCACTACCAGATGAGATTGGTGTTAGTCTAATGGGTATATCCAAAATGGGTACGATTAAATTTGCCTTCCTCTCATATGTGCTCAACTCAGCTGGGATATTCTTAATCATTTTAGCCTCTGTGTTTGTAAAACCATAAAACTTATGTTCCCAAATGAAAACGGTCTAACAAGTCAGGAGGTAAAAAATAGGCAACACAAATTCGGCTATAACACTTTTCCAGAAAAACTCCCTCCCGGCGTTCTTTCGCAAATATTTGAACAGCTAAAGAGTCCTTTGGTTTACGTTCTAATCTTTGCCTGTTTTGTAACTCTCACCATAGGTCATTATGCTGACGCAATCATTATCTTTCTAGCGGTATTCGTAAATACCATTCTAGGTTTTGTTCAAGAAAGAAAAGCTTCAAAAGCTTTATTTGCTCTAAAACATTATTTAATCAGCCAGGTCACTGTCATTAGAAATGGTAGTAGAGTTTCAATAGAAACCGCCCAGATAGTTCCCGATGATATTATCTTTTTAAGTCAGGGAACAAAAGTGCCTGCCGACGGCACTATTATTTCTTCAAACCGCCTATATGTAGATGAAGCTATTCTGACAGGCGAAAGCATCTCTGTAAGTAAAAAGTTGGGAGATCAAGTATTTATGGGTACTACAATAGCCTCGGGGCAAGCAGTGATGCGAGCAGAGAGAACTGGGTCAAACACCAAAATGGGTGCAATAGCCTTACAAATCCAAGAAAAAGAAGGTGATACTCCTCTTCAAAAACAACTTAAGCTTTTTAGCAAACAACTCCTAAAAGTAGTTCTTGCGCTTTTACTTTTAGTCTTTGCGATCGGTATTCTCTATAAATTCGGTGTAGTTGAGATGTTTACTACCTCGGTAGCCTTGGCTGTATCTAGTATTCCAGAGGGATTGGTGGTTTCCCTCACCGTGGTCCTTGCTATAGGCATGCAAAAAATCCTAAAAAGGAATGGCTTGGTCAAAAAACTCTCTGCAGCAGAAACACTCGGCGGAGTAACTGTTATCTGTGTTGACAAAACCGGAACCCTAACTCAGGGAAAAATGGAGGTGGTCGATGTTATTGGAGATAAAAAAGAGCTAGCGGAACAAGTACTGCTCGCAAACGATCTAGATGATCCTATTGTTATCTCCGCATTTGAGTGGGGAAGGACAATTTTAAGTGATATTGTTTCCAAATATCAGCGGTTAGATAGTCTTCCCTTTTCTTCAAAAGAAAGATTCTTTACTAGTCTTCACAATTGGTCAAGTATTCAAAACAGACTTTATGTAAATGGTGCACCAGAACTACTTTTGCAGTGGACCACTCTATCACAAGGCGAAAAAGAAGAAGTCTTGTTAGCCATAGACAGTCTTACTAAACAAGGGAAAAGGTTAATAGGCTTTGCCAGAAAAGATGTACCTCACACCAAGCAAAAACTAAGCTCAAAAGATGCGAAAGAGAAACTAACCTGGGTGGGTCTCATAGCTTTTTCTGATCCAGTCAGAGAGGGGGTAAAAGAGGCTCTAAGCGAAGCACTAAGCGCAGGCATCAGGACTGTGGTCATTACAGGTGACTATGCCAAGACATCTGAATTTGTCTTATCAGAACTAGGTATCTCTCTATCTGCAAACGAAATAGTTACCGGCGAAGAGTTCGAAGTTCTAAATAAGGAGGACTTCCAAAGAGTTAAAGATATCAAGTTATTTGCCAGGACAAGTCCAAACCAAAAACTTGCTATTGTAAAAGCCTTGAGGCAAAAAGGGGAAGTTGTAGCCATGATGGGAGATGGAGTAAATGACGCTCCGGCTCTACACGACGCGGATATCGGTATTGCTATAGGGGAAGCTACAGATGTTGCCAAAGAATCTGCAGATCTCATTTTGCTCGACTCCAACTTCTCTACTATCATCTCTGCTATCGAAGAGGGCAGGGTTATGTTTGAAAACATCAGAAAAATCATCCTATATCTAATGTGTGACGCCTTTGCTGAAATATTTGTTGTCATAAGTAGCATTGTTCTTGGTTTACCGCTTCCAATTACCGCAATCCAAATATTATGGATCAATTTGGTGTCTGACGGTCTTCCCAACCTTTCATTAACAATTGACCCTAAAAGTGCCAACGTAATGAAAGAAAAGCCAAGACTTCCAGAAGAGAAGCTAGTCAATACATGGATGATCTCACTTATAGTATTTGTAAGTTTTATCGCAGGGCTGATTACTCTAGCCTCCTTCATTATTATTTACAAGACTTTCGATAATCTTGCTCTTGCTAGGTCAATGGCTTTTCTGACACTGGGGCTTAATTCTCTTGCCTACGTTTTTTCTGTAAGGTCCCTACTTACCCCTTTTTGGAAAAATCATGTTTTTGAGAACAAATGGTTAATCATTGCCGCTCTTGCAGGATTCGGATTACAAGCTCTACCATTTACCACTCCAGCTCTAAGGCAATTTTTTGGAGTTGTGCATTTGAGTTCTGCTTATTGGTTAGTCGCCACTTGCTCATCAGTTGTATTATTCTTTATCGTGGAAATCTTTAAGTTTTTTTGTGCCAAGGAAACCCCGCACAAAGCTTCCTAAGTAGCGAAGCGGGCGTGTGCGGGGATGAATTGGAGAAGCATAACACTGCGACTAGCAGTGTTATGCTTGGTTGCATGAGAAAACTGAAA
>Ga0208375_1001728_pt1 | contig 23132 bp, 18 predicted proteins | sample RifOxyD1_FD_184038 | JGI IMG/M metagenome (GOLD analysis project Ga0208375, IMG submission 184038) | Soil microbial communities from Rifle, Colorado - Rifle Oxygen_injection D1 (SPAdes) | ecosystem: Environmental > Terrestrial > Deep subsurface > Rock core/Sediment | place: Rifle, Colorado...
CCCTCCCCTGCGTGCAGGGGAGGGTTGGGGAGGGGTGCTCCTGATCGCGCGGGTGTCCAATGACCCATTGCGGCGCGTCCGCCCGACGGCGCTGCGCCACACCAGGCTGCCGGCTTCGCTCAGCGGAGACGCGCGGAACGGAGCGCCGCAGCCTCAGCGCAAAGTAACTTCAGCCGGCAGCCGGTCGATGCGCAACTCGCCATCGGTCCAGGTGGCCTCGCCGCTCGCGACATCCACCTCGCCGCCCCACTTACCCGGCGGCTGCACCACCACGCCACCACCGGGCACCCGCAGGCCGTCGCCGATCGACAGCCGCAGCGAACCGTCGGTGTCGCGCCGCAGCCGGTAGTCGAGTTCGCCATACGGCGTGCGCAGGCCCGACACCGCAATACCCTCGCCCGCCAGCCAGTCCGCAGGCACGCCGGCCGCCAGCACCAGCGCGTCGTCCTGGGCGCCGTCCTCGCCATCGCGCACGTACGCGAACATCTCCAGCGCCGAGCGCACGTAGTCCGACTCCACCCACGCATGCGGCAGGTCGCCCACGAAGAACGGCGTGCGTGGCGTGCGCGAGACGACCTCGGCCCACTGGTTCCATCCGCGCGGCTGCTGGTCGTCGAAGAAGAAGTCCAGCGCCTCGTGGGCGCGGTCGCGCCAGCCCAGGCGCACGAATGCGCCGACGTTGCGCAGCTCGTAGGGCGTGTAGTCCTTCCACTCGCGGGTGCCCTCGCGGCGTGCCACGAACTCGCGCCAGTAGCGCTGGAACGTGTGGTCGAGCAGGTCCTGCGGCAGCCACGCCTGCTCGCCACCCGGGGCCAGCGCGATGGTCGTGGAGGTGGGGTCGAAATCACCCAGTTCCGCCGCGCCGGGCAGGTAGTTGATGTCGTGCTGCGCCGTGGCCGCGCGCAGCGATGCCATCAGGTCGCCGCGGAACTGGTCGCGCGAGGCGGCGAAGCGTTTGGCGTCCGCGTCGCGCCCCAGCCACTGCGCGACCAGCACCGCATCCTTGTAGCCGCGAAGCGTCCAGAAGTTGTCCCAGTACGAGTGCATGGGCTTGGCCGAGTACCCCTCGTGGCTGATCGAGGCCGGCATCATTCCGTAGAAGGCCGCGTTGAGGGCGCGGTTCGCTTCGGTCCGCTCGCTCAACCGCAGCTCGTCCATGTAGGACACGGCACCAACGACATGCGGCCACATGTCCTCCAGCAGTTCGCGGTCACGCGTGTAGCGGTAGATCTCGGCGACGGTGTAAACCAGCTCGCCGTGGCTGTCGTTCTCGGGTACCGGGTCGCTGCCGCGGTCGTCGACGCAGCACGGCACCTTGCCGTTGTCGAACTGGTAGGGCGCGTACCAGCGCAGGAACTCTTCCGCCACGTCTTCGCGGCCGAGGCGGAGCAGTCCCTCTGCGATCATCGCGCCGTCGCGGATCCACGCGCGCGAGTACGAGCGCGTGCCGGGCTGCAGGCGCGGCCCTTCGCGGCTGATCAGCATGTGTGCCAGCGCCGTGCGCAGCGTATCGACCAGCTTGCGGCCGGCGTCGGGCACATCGATGCGCACGCGGTCGAGCCGGTCGTGCCAGTCGGCCGCCACCGCCACCTGAGCTTCGCCCGCATCCAGTGGCGCATCGTCGAACGTGCCGGTCAGCGGCGCCTGCCAGGCGAATTCACGCACTTCGCCCGGCGCCAGTCGCATGCGGTAGCGCCATGCGCCGGACGCCAGTCCGGTGGAATCGTCGACGTCGCTGTCGAGCGCACTGTCGGGCGCGTCCAGCCGGTCCAGCGGCAGGCCGCTGTCGAATGCGCTCACAAACGCGGCGTCGGCGGGCGTGGCCATGCGGACCCGTGGCACGCCCGCCAATTTCGCTTCCAGCGTGCCGACCTCCAGCGCGTGGATCGGGCTGACGCCGCCCACCGTGCTGAGGAACTGCGTCGGCGGATTGACCTGCAGCGGACGCAGCATCAGCACCAGTTCGAAATCGCGCGCAACATCTCCGGTGTTCTCGAGCCTGTAGCGCGTCACCAGGCGCGACGTGTCGGTGGTGCCCTGGGCGAATGCGGTCACGTCCAGCGTGAACGCCGGATGTGCCCAGTGCACCAGCGGGATCGGCAGGTAGCCTTCCTGCAGCGTCTGCCGGGTCCCGACATCGGCCCACGTGACCAGTTCGCCATCGACCAGCACGAACGGCTCGACGCTGGGTCCGCCGCGCGCGAGCTCGACCGCGCCGTCCTCGCCGACCAGGCCCTGCTCGGTGCCGCCGTCGATGCCGACCAACGTCCAGTACGGCTGTTCGCCGGTGAAGCCGCGCGGGTAGTGTCCGCGCGGTGCATCGGCCGCAACCGACCGGATGAAATCGTTGGGTGTGGCGGCAAATTCCAGCGGTTCGATCGACACCTCCGCCAGCGCGAACGTGTCGCCCTCGCCCGCCTCCAGCGCCAGCCTCACATGCCGCGCCTCCGATTCGGGCAGCGCGATCAGGTCACGTCCTCCATTGCCGGCGGTGACCTGGCGCACCGGGCGCCATGCCTCGCCATCGTCCGACAGATCAATCCGATAGGCCGTCGCGCCCTGCCCTGCAAGCCAGTCCAGGCGGAGCCCGCCGAACTCGCGCAGCCGGCCCAGGTCGAGCTCAAGCATCACGGGCCCGCCCGCCAGCGCCCGCCACGCGGTCGCCACGTCGCTGTCGACCGCAAGCGCGGCAGCGGCGTCCGGTTGCGACGCACTGGCGCCCGCCACCGGGCGCGGCGGCGGCGTATCCGGCAACGCCTGCTGGCTGAAGGTCAGCGTGTCGAAACACACCGATCCCGCACCGCCGGCACTGTTGTAGACCGTGAACTCGAGCTTGGCGCTGCGCCGAAGCGTGGGGTCCTCGGCCGGCCCCCAGGCGCGGCTGATGTGGCGCTTGCGGTGCGTGGCCGGCGTCCATTCGGCCGGGAAGTCGACCCGCGTCCGGTTGACCCACCACACATTGTCGCCGCTGGCGTCGACCAGCTTGAACTGCAGGTCGTTGGCCGGCGAATCGCCCCGCAGGCGGTAGTCGAAACGGTAGTCGTAGGCGTCGCCTTCCGGATACTCGAGCGGCAGGTCGCGCTGGATGCCGGCATAGCCCGAGACACCGTTGAAGTCGTAGTCCAGGCAAAGGCCGCCACCTTCGTCACCCGGCACCTTCCGGATGCTTCCGCTGACCTGGTCGGAGGTGACCACCGTCCAGGCGCCGGGGTGTTCGAAGTCGTCAAGCACTTGCGACTGTTCCTGGGCAAACGCGGTTGTCCCAGCAAGAAAAAGCAGCATCGCCAAGGGAGCGGGCTTCGACCTTGCCGTCATTCCCGCGAACGCGGGAACCCAGTGTCTTTCTCCGTGCAATGATTGCGTTGCAGCATCAGCGTCGCTGGGTTCCCGCGTTCGCGGGAACGACGCAGATGGGAGACCGGAATGAAGTTCGGTGCTCATCCCTTTACGCTCCCCAGCAGCAGCCCCTGCATGTAGTAGCGCTGCAGCACCAGGAACAGCAGCAGCACCGGCAGCACGGTCACCACCGAGCCGGCCATCATCAGTTCGTTGTCCTGCACGTGCTCGCGCGACAGCGTCGCCAGCGCGACCGGCAGCGTGTGCAGGCCCTGGTCGCTGAGCACGATCAGTGGCCACATGAAATCGTTCCACGACGCCATGAAGGTGAAGATCGCCAACGTCACCAGGATCGGCCGCAGCGCCGGCAGCACTATCTGGAAGAAGATCCGCGCCTCGCCCGCGCCGTCGATGCGCGCGGCCTCCAGCAGTTCGTCGGGGATCGAGCGCGCGTACTGCCGCACCAGGAAGATGCCGAACACCGCCGCCATCCCCGGCACCACCGCCCCTGCGTAGGTGTTCACCAGGCCCAGCTCCTTGAGCATCAGGAACAGCGGCATCATCGTGACCTGTGCGGGGATCACCAGCGCGGCCAGCAGCGTGCGGAACACCGCCTCGCGCCCGGCAAAGCGCAGCTTGGCGAAGGCGTAACCGGCCGCCGTATTGAGCAGCAGCGCGATCGCCGTGGTGGCCGTGGCGATGACCAGGCTGTTGAGCAGGTAGCGGCCCATGCCCGCCTGGGCAAACAGCTGGTGGTAGTTGTGCCAGGTGGCGTCCGACGGCAGCAGCGGCGGCGGGAAGCCGCTGGCCTCGCCGGGCTGCATGAAGGATACCGACAGCATCCACAACAGCGGAGCCACGCTGATCACGGCCAGCGCGACCAGCAGGCCGTTGACGATGGCGCGGGCCATGCGTGCGTCCATCACTCAGCCCCTTTCCGCCGCGCGACCCACAGCAGGCCGTAGGTGATCGTCGCCATGATGACGAACAGGATGAACGCCACCGCCGAGGCATTGCCCAGGTTCCACCACTTGAAGCCTTCCTCGTACATGAGGTACAGCACGCTGACCGTGCTCTGCAGCGGCCCGCCCTGGGTCATGACGTAGGGCTCGGCGAACAGCTGGAAGTAGCCCGACAGCGTCAGGATGGCGACCATCAGCATCACCGGCCCGAGCATCGGCAGGGTGACGTGGAGGAACTGCCGCCAGCGCGAGGCGCCGTCGATGCGCGCGGCCTCGTAGAGGTCTTCCGGGATCGCCTGCAGGCCTGCCAGGAAGATGATCATGTTGTAGCCGAAGTTCTTCCACACCGCGAAAAGGATGATGGTCGGCATCGCCCAGTCGGGGTCGCCCAGCCAGTCCACCGGGTCGATACCGATGCCCGCCAGCACCCAGTTCACCAGCCCGTAGCGGGTGTGGAACAGGTAGCGCCAGACCACCGCGACCGCCACCACCGTGGTGACCACCGGTGCGAAGTACGCGGTGCGGAAGAACGGCTTGAACACGCCGAGCCTGGAGTGCAGCAGCAGCGCCGCGGCCAGTGACAGTGCGATCGACAGCGGCACGCCGACCAGGACGAAGTAGAACGTGTTGCCCAGCGCCTGCCAGAACAGCGGGTTCCGCATCAGGCCCAGGTAGTTGCCCAATCCGACGAAACGCAGGTTTCCGATGTCGGCCAGGGCGTAGATATCGAAATCGGTGAGGCTCAGCGCGAGCGCCGCCAGCACCGGAAGCGCGAAGAACACCGCGATGACCGCCAGTGCAGGCGCGGCGAACAGCCAGCCGGCGGTGGACGGCTTCATGGCGCTGCTCCCTGCCCCTGCGCCGCGCGATCCAGCATCCAGCGCCGCTTTTCGAGGATGGCATCGGTACGGCGATCCAACTCGACGGCGGCCTCGTCCACCGTCAGCCGGCCATTCACCATCTCCTCGCCCACCAGTCGCAACTCGGTGGCGATGCGCTCCCACTCGGGCACCTTGGGCGTGGCGCGGGCACGTTCGAGCTGCTCGCGGAATGCGCGCGCGTGCGCGTCGTCGCGCAGCGCGGGCGCATTCCACGCGCTTCGCCGCGGCGGCAGGTTGCCGGTAATGCCATGGAACCGGGCCTGCACGTCGGGACGCGACAGGTAGGCGACCCACGCCCATGCGGCATCCTTGCGCGGCGAGCCATCGAACAGCACGAAGCTCGCGCCACCGGCCACCGACGCGCCCGGCCCATCGGGTCCGGGCAGCGGCATCGTCGCCCACGCCTCCGACAGGTCGGACGGGAGCCGCCGCCCGAACTCGGCGATGTTCCACGGCCCGCTGATATAGAAGCCGAAATAGCCGCGGCCGAACTCGTCCCAGACATTGGAGATCTGCGTGTTGGCCACGCGCGGCGCCCAGCCCTGGTCGAAGATGTCCTTGTAGAACGCCAGGGTGCGTCGGAACCCGTCGCTGCGGAAGTTGCCGTAACGGCCGCCGTCGCGCAGCAGAGGATCGGGCTGCTGCATGGCCAGGTTGAGCAGCGGTTCGAACTCGTTGAGCGGCAGCAGGATGGCGTAGCGCTCCGGCCCGACATGGCGCTTCACTGCCGCCATCGCATCGCGCCACTGCGCCCAATCGCGCGGCGGCGCATCGATACCCGCCTCGGCGAGGAGGTCGCGCCGGTAGAACGGCAGCCGCGTCTCCACGTACCACGGCACGGCACGCACCTGGCCGTCGATCACCCCGGTATCCCAGCCGCCCTCGAAGTAGTCCACTGGCGCGATGCCGCCGGACGCAAGCCGGGCATCCAGGGGCGCCAGTGCGCCGATGGCCGCGAACTCCGGCACCCAGGTGTTGCCGATGGCGGCCACGTCCGGAAGCGCGTCGCCGGCGAATGCAGTCAGCAGCTTTTCGTGCGCCGCGGTGATCGGCAGCTGCTGCAGTTCGATGCGGATGCCGGGGTGTTCGCGCTCGAACTGCGGAATCAGCTGCGCCACCACCTGACCTTCGAAACCCATCGCCCAGAACCGCACCACCGTGCGGCCGTCGTCCTGCCTGCTGCAGCCCGCCAGCACGCCCAGGAGCAGTGCCAAGGCGGCGGCCCAACGTGCGATGGTCGAGCGCAGGTGCATCAGTTTCCTTACCGGGGCGGCCGCCCGGTTTCGCGGGCGTCGCGCGGGGTTTGCGACTGGGCCTGCGATGCACGCGACTCGGCCTCGCCCAGCGACCGCGCCGTGGCCGGCGACATGCCATCGCCGGGCGCTTCCGGGGCATCGGACCCGGCCGCCGTTGCGGACGGCGTGTCGACGGCCGCGTCAGGCGGCGCGTCGTCCGCGTCCAGCCAGCCCCCGGTGAAGCCCGCGCGCTCCAGGCCTTCGCGGATGTACGGGTTCCGCTTCATGACCTCCCAGACGAAGCCATCGCGGTAGTTGGCGATCATCGCCAGGATAGGCCCCTGGTCGATGCCGATGTAGTCGCTGGCCACCCAGCCGCGATCGGGCACGATGCGGCCGGTCTTGAGCGGGATGTCGTACTCGAAGCTGGGGTTGAAGGCATCCAGGAAGCCGTAGCTCGAGTACAGGTAGTCGCCGTAGCGCTCATGCATCTCGACGGTGGCGGGAATGACGATTTCCGGTGCGAACGGAAGCGAGGCGAGGGCCGCGGTCGGGGCGATGGTGCCGTCGTCGAAGCTGTCGGTCAGACCGACGCCACGCGCCGAGTAGTGCCGGAACTCGCGCTCCTCGCCCTCGTACTCCTGCCGGGTCTGCTGCGGCCCGTCGCTCGCGGTCAGGCCCCAGACGTCCTCGCCGTAGCCCTCCCACTCCATCGGGTTGTCGATCGCGTAGGCCCGGTGTGCGTAGGCGGCGCGCCGGCTGTTCTCGAAATAGTCGATGCCGCGCTCGTGCATGTAGGCGTCGTGGATGCCGCGGAAGTCGATCCAGACGTGGCTGTACTGGTGGCCGAACAGTGGCCCGAACGCCAGGTACTCCTCGCCCTGGAACACGCCCCAGTTGTCGTTGTAGGTGCGTGTCCACACCGTCCACGCCTCCGGCTCGACCGCATGCGTGGGCGAGCCCAGCGCCAGCACGTACAGCAGCATCGCCTCGTTGTACCCGCGCCAGTCGTGCTCGATGACGCCGCTTTCGGGGAACCAGCCCATCGACACCAGCGGCCCGCGCTCCTGCAGCCATGTCCACTCGACGTCGCGGTACAGCGCATCGGCCAGCTCGCGGATCTCCACTTCGCGCGGGTCGTCGCCATCGTAGTACGACTGCGAGAACAGCACGCCCATCATCAGCAGCGCCGTGTCCACGCTCGACAGCTCGACCCAGCTGTCGTAGCGCTCCCCGGTCTCCATGTGCAGGAAGTGGTAGAAAAAGCCGTGGTGGGCGCCCTTGCCCGTCGCGTCCGGCCCGCTCGGGATGTCGCGCAGGAACTTGAGCGTCGTCAGCGTGCGGTCGATGGCCTGGGTTCGGCTCACCCAGCCGTTCTCGATCCCGATCGGGTACGCGGTCAGCGCGAAGCCGACCGAGGCGATGCTGGAGAACGGCCGCGACGGGAACCGGTCCGGCGTCAGCCCGTTGCGCTCGTTGGTGGTGTCCCAGAAGAACTGGAACGTACGGCGTTCGATGTCATCGAACAGCGGCGGCAATTCCGGCTTCGTCGGCTCCGCAGGCGCGGGCTCGGCGACCTGTCGCGCCGCCTCGGCCTGGCGCTGCTGTTCCTGCCGCTGTTCGATGGACGTCTGGGGCGGCTCGGAGGGTTTACAGGCGGCCAGGCCCAACAGCAGCCCCAGCACGATGCACGGACGGATCGTTGCACGGAATCGGAACAGCCTCATTTAGTCGAACCACCTCGTTGTGCCAAATCGTGCGAAAGCATCACGCATGCCACCGCGCGTTGCCGACGCCGGCGGGCAACGCCCTCCAGGTCACCACGCCAACCCGAACGTCAGCTTGAACTCGCGCGTCGGCAGCACGACGCCGTCGCCGTTGCGCTGCGCGAAGTTGGGATTGGTCTCGCCCGGCCCACCGCGCCAACCGTCGAAATCGGTGTAGTTGCGCCAATTGAAGACGTTGAAGATGTCGCCGCGCACGCGCAGTTTCAGGTCGGTGCCCGTATCCCATTCCTTCTGCAGCGCCAGGTCGAACTGCTTGAAGCCGACCGTACCCTCGGGCTTGAACGGGTCGAAGAAGCAGTTGTTGAAATCTGGCGCTACCGAGCAATTGGTGGTGGACCGGTAGGTATGGCTGGCCAGCGTCAGCTTGGACGACAGCGTCATGCCCCAGAAGTCGACGATGCCGGTGCCGACGAAGCGATGCTGGGAGAGGCCATTGGCCTCCACGAACGGTGCGTCGTCGGTGTCGCGGTAGTCGAACGTGAAGATGTCCGAGTTCGGCAGGTTCTCCTTGGCCTCGCTGTAGGTGTAGGCCATGGTCACGCCCCATCCCGACTCCTCGGTATAGGGCTTGTCCATCGAGATCAGCACCTGGTTGGTGCGCGTCTCCACCCCGTTGTCGGCCAGGAAGAACTGCTGCGGCGCGCGTCCCGGTGTCAGCGGGTTGTTGATGATCGTGCCGAAGCCATCGCCGAACGAACGACCCGGCGGGAAGAAGCTGCCGTCGGGCTGGCGGTTGCCGATGTGGAAGTAGATGCCGTCATGGCTGAGGATGTGCGCCAGCGTGACCGACGAGATCCACTCGTGCCCGGCCAGGTCCCAGGCGTTGCGGATGCCCAGTGAGAACTGGTCGGAATACGGCGTCTTGAGCTCGTTGTTGAGCAGGAACACCTCGGTGCCGTAAGGCTGGCCGGCGACCAGCGCATCGAGGTTGGACTGGTCCAGGTAGATCGGATCCCACTCCAGGCAGCGCGGGTTCGTCGCGGTGTCGCACGGGTGACCCGGCGTGTTGAACTGGAAGGTGTCGCGCTTGAACGCCAGCCGATAGCGCTCGAACGACAGGAAATCGAACAGGTTGCGGTCGTAGGCACGACCCGCGCCGCCGAAGATGACGTGGCGCTGGTCGGCGAACAGGTCGTAGGAGAAGCCCAGCCGCGGCTGCCACGCATCCTTGAACGACTCGCGGTTATTGCCGGTGCTGATGTAGTCGTCGATGTCGTAGTCGGTGTCCTGGATGTTCGGGTAGGCCCGCAGGAACCCGACCAGCGACTCGGGCGTCACGAACTCGTCGTACGACGGCACTTCCTCGTAGTCCCAGCGCAGGCCCAGGTTGAGCGTCAGCTTCTCGTTGACCTCCCAGTCGTCCTGCACATAGAACCCGTACTGCTTGTTCTTGGACACCACGCTGGGCGGCGCCAGGCCTGTGGCACCAGCGAACTCCACCTCGTAGGGCACCTCCAGGCTCCGGTTGCCGTCGAACCGGTACTGCGCGTTGAAGGGCTGCTGCTCGAACGCGGTCAGCTCGACCGACTTGAACTTGAAGCCGGCCTTGACCGTATGGCCCTCGAAGCCGAAGAAGGTGAAGTCGTTCTGCCACGACATGCCCTCCTGGCCCTTGTTCTGGAAATCCGGGCTGCCACCGAGGTTGAGGACGTTCTCCATCGTCGGGTTGTCGTTGGCCTCCTGCCCGATGACCGGCAACCGCAGGTTGTAGCCGGGCTCGAAGTTCTGGGGGCGCGGACTGAAGAACGAATCTTCGTAGGTGAGGTGCATGTCGTTGAGCCAGCGGTCGGCGCTGTACTGCCAGCGCAGGTCGACGCGGTTGTCCTCGACGGTCTTGAGGGTGCCGTAGGAAGCGGTGTTCTGCCCGCCGACGTTGGTCAGCTCGTCCTCTTCGCGGCCCTTGTAGCTGAGCTCCAGCAGGTTGCGGTCGTCGGGCGTGAAGGTGAGCTTCCCGAAAAAGAGGTCGGACTTGAACGGCGCGCTGTCGGTGGCCCGGGCCAGCGGCTGGAACTCGGCGGGCAACTCGTCGATGGTGACGTTGCGGCCTGGCGTGATCTCGCGCGGCGAGTTGAACTCCTTGGCCTCGTAGGTGGCGAAGAAGAACAGCCGGTCACGCATGATCGGCCCGCCCAGCGCCACGCCGTACTGCTCCTCCTTGGACTGCGCCTTGCTGCCGGACTTTTCCTCGATGACGGTGGGTTCGCGCCACTGGCCGGAGGTGTAGTCCCAGAAGAAGTTGCCCTCGAACTCGTTGGTGCCCGAACGGGTGGCGGCGCTGACCGCGGCGCTGCTGATCTGGTCGTACTCGGCCTTGTAGTTGGACGTGATGACCTTGTACTCGCCGATGCCCAGCTGCGGGAACGGGTTGCCCCGGCTGGTGTCCTGGCCGGTGATGCCACCGCGCGTGACGTAGTTCTTCTGCCCGACGCCATCGAGGAACACGTTGACGCCATTGGACTGCTGCGCACCGGAGCGAATGTTGGTCGAGCCGTCGGAGCGTTCCTCGAACACGATGCCCGGCACCGTGTCGGCGAACGCCAGGAAGTTGCGCGACCCCTGCGGCAAGGCTTCGATCTGCTTCTGCGAGACGTAGGTGGCGACCTCGGACGTGCGCGCCTCGATCAGCACCGGCGCCGTCACCGTCACCGCACCAACGTCGGTGGCGTCATCCACGGGCCCGGTCTCGGCCAACCCGCCCGCTGCCAGGTCGAGCGTGGCGGTCTGTCCGACCTGCACCGTCACCGTCTGCGACGTCGTGGACCCGTTCGCGGTGACATCCACCCGGTACGTCCCCGGCGGCAGGCCGACCAGCGAGTAAGCGCCACTGGCCGAGGCTTGGACGCTGCGGCTCAGGCCGGTGGCGACGTTGGTCGCGGTCACGCGGGCATCGCTGGCCGGTGCTGCGTCCACGGTGACCTGGCCGCGGATGGTGGCCGCGGTGCTCTGCGCCATCGCGGCTGGTGCCATGACGGCAAGGCAGCCCGCCAGCGCGCAGGCGAGCAACGTGGGGACGGGACGTCGTGCAGGGAGCGGAAACTGCGTCGGGGTCGTGGCGATGCGCTTCATGGCGGAGCCCTTCGTGTTGATCCAGCGGGACGGACGACGGCGTTGAAATCGGTTACAGGCGCGGCTAAAAAAATGCGGCGATCATGAGCTGTCGGTACGCGGGCGCGCGGCACTCGACTCGCGTACCACCAGCTTCACGTCCATGAGCTGGGCGTCCGTATGAGTCGACGCGTCACCGTCTCCCTCGGCCATCTGCGACAGCAGGTTGAGCACCGCGCGCTCGCCGATCTCGGCGATGTTCACGCGGATGGTGGTCAGCGACGGGTGCACGTAGCGCGCCAGCGGGATGTCATCGAAGCCGGCCAGCGCGATGTCGCCCGGCACCGACACGCCGCCGTGCGAGAACGCGAACAGGCAACCCAGTGCCATCATGTCGTTGGCGGCGAACACCGCGTCCGGACGCTCGCGCGATGCCAGCAACTGCTGGCCGGCGCGGTGGCCGCCGGCTTCGCTGAAGTCGCCCGGCAGCACCCAGGGCTCCGCACCTGGCACGTGGCGCGCCAGTGCATCGCGGTAGCCGCGCAGGCGCTCGTGCGCATCGAAGTTGTCTTCGGGGCCGGCGATGAACGCGATCCGCCGGTGGCCGCACGCGGCGAGGTGCTCGACCATCGCCATCGCGCCGCCGTGGTTGTCGACGCACAGCGCGGCCACGCCGTCGCCTGCGGCCCGGGTGTTGATCACCACGGCGGGCGTGCCGGCCAGTTCCTCGCGGCAGGCCGGGGTCGCGGTCAGCGACGGCGACATCAGAAGCACGCCGTCGACCCGCCCGCGCATCGCGCGCATCGCAGCGCCCTGCTCTTCGGGATGGCCGTGGTAGCTGGACACCAGCAGGTGCAGCTTGCGTTCGCGGGCGGCCTGGTCGATGCCGCGTACCAGTTCGGAGAAGAATTCGCCGTAGAGATCGGGCAGCACCACGCCCAGGGTGTGGGTGCGACGGCTGCTCAGGCTGCGCGCGGCGGCGTGCGGCGTGTAGCGCAGGGCTTCGGCGGCGGCCTGGACGCGCTCACGCACACCGGCGGCGACATTGCCGTGGCCATTGAGGGCCCGCGAGACGGTCGCCACGGAGACCTGTGCCGCCTTGGCGACATCCTTGATGGTTACGTTGCCCACGTAGTCGACCGCCCCTCCGCGGTTCGCGTGCCGGGCCGAATGTAATCGTTTTCAAACAACCCTGTAAAGCCGCTGCAATGTGCGGCTGCCGAGGCCCTGAAAGACCCGTTCCTGCTGCGTTTCACGCCACCGGGCGATTGTTGCAATGCGCCATGAGGGGCGCTTCAACCGGCATCAGCGGACTCCGCCGGCGTGCGCGCATCGATCGACAGTGCGTGGATGTCCGTCTCCATCAGGGAGCCCACGGCGGCATACACCGCGCGATGCCGCGCCAGCGAGGCGAGTCCTTCGAACGCGGTGCTCACCACGGTGACGCGGAAGTGGCCTCGGCCGTCGCGGGCGCCGGCATGGCCGACGTGGAGGTGGCTCTCGTCCTGCACGTCCAGGGACTGCGGATGCAGTGCCGACTTGATGGCGCGGTGGATGGCAGCCACACGCTGCTCGCGTGGAAGCGGGCCGGCCGGCACGTCGCTCACGGCAGCACCGGCCTGAACGGACGCACCTCGACGCGCTCGTACACGCCCGCGTCGACGTACGGGTCGGCATCCGCCCAGGCACGCGCGTCCTCCAGCGAGTCGAACTGCGCGACCACCAGGCTGCCGCTGAAGCCGGCCGGGCCCGGGTCCTCGGCATCGATCGCCGGGCACGGACCTGCGAGCAGCAGGCGGCCGGCGTCGCGCAGGTCCACAAGGCGCGCCAGGTGCGCGGTCCGCGCGGTGGCGCGTCCGGCCAGGCCGTTGCTGCCGTCGAAACCCTCGATCGCGTACCACATGCTGTCGACTCCCCGGATGCGTCCTGCCCGGTTCGGGCGAAGCCGGCGATTGTACGCGCCGTGACGCCGTGAACGCCGCGCCACGCAAGGCGGCGGCGGGCTGGACAGCGCTGTGGCGAGTCCGTACCCTAGCGCGCAATTGCACGACGCCGGATGCAGCCAGGCCCGTCGCAGGCAGGTCCCCCACACCGCCTACCGGTCCACCGCCACCTGACACGTGGTCGGCCCCTGCAGATCCACCGGCCCGCGCCCGCAACCTCCCGGCTCCCGCCCGACGCGCCAGACGCGCCGCGCATGCCAGGCCGTTCCGGACGCCACGCACCGACCTTTGCTGTCCGTTGCACCGAGCCGGCCGACCGCGGTCGCCGGCATCCGTGGGCCCGTCCGACCGATGGGCCCGCAGGCATCCGCCTACGCAGTGACTACGGCCCGGAGGGGGCCGGCCACGCATGATCGACTCGCATGATCGACCCTAGTGCGCCCGAGCCTGGCGCGCCCGTCGCGACCGGCCCCGACGAGGCCGCGGACAACCCGTCCGCGGGGGATGGCCACCACTTGGGGCAAACCCGGCCGCAGCAGCAGGAAATGCCGCTGGCGATGGTGCACGGGCAACCGCTGCTGCAGATCCCGCAGGACCTGTACATCCCGCCGGACGCGCTTGAAGTCATCCTTGACGCATTCGAAGGCCCGCTGGACCTGCTGCTGTACCTGATCCGCCGGCAGAACCTGGACATCCTGGACATCCCCGTCGCCGACATCACCCGGCAGTACGTGAACTACATCCAGGCCATGCACGAGATGCGTTTCGAGCTGGCCGCCGAATACCTGGTCATGGCCGCGATGCTGGCCGAGATCAAGTCACGGATGCTGCTGCCGCGGCAGCCGACCGAAGAAGGCGAGGAAGACGACCCGCGCGCGGAGCTGGTGCGACGGCTGCAGGAATACGAGCGGTTCAAGAAGGCGGCCGAGGACCTGGACAGCCTGCCCCGCCAGGACCGCGACACCGCGCCGGCGGCGGCCTTTGTCCCGGACCGCGCGGAGATCCGCCTGCCCCCGCCGGTGGAACTGCGGGAAATGCTGCTGGCGCTGCACGAGGTGTTCAAACGCGCCGAGCTGTACACGCAGCACGCCATCAAGCGCGACGCCCTCAGCGTGCGCCAGCGCATGGGCGAGCTGCTGGAGCGGCTGCACGACGGCGCATTCCACCGCTTCGAATCGCTGTTCACCGCCGAGGAAGGCAAGTTGGGGGTCGTGGTGACGTTCCTGGGCCTGCTGACGCTGGCCAAGGAACAACTGGTGGAGATCGTGCAGGACGCGCCGCTGGCACCGATCTACGTGAAGTCCCTCGCCGTTGGCGAGGACACCGCGCAGATCGAACTGAGCAGCGAGTTCGACGAGGCGGCGAACGACGACGGGGTTTGAAGTCGAGGTGCTGGCACGGCATCACTGCGACCGCGGGGGTACTCGTTTCTCCCACGCCGTCATTCCCGCGCAGGCGGGAACCCGGTGACTTCCGCTTTCGGGCTGCAGAAGCCGCAGCCCCGCATCGACATCACGCGCGCAAGGCACTCGACTCTCGCCTTCGCGGGAATAGCAAGCAAAGACAACGCAACAGCATCCAGGAACAATGGACCAATCCCTCATCACCCGAATTGTCGAAGCCTCGCTGCTGGCCGCCAGCCAGCCGCTGACGCTGGCGCAACTGCACGGCCTGTTCCCCGAGGACGCGCCCGCCCCGTCCGGCTCGGTCGAGCAGGCGCTGGAATCCCTGCAGGAGGCCTGTGCCGAACGCGGCGTCGAACTGGTCGAACTGGCGTCGGGCTTCCGCTACCAGGTCAAGCCGGACGTCCACCCCTGGGTGGCGCGCCTGTGGACCGAGCGCCAGACCCGCTACACCCGCGCCACGCTCGAGACGCTGGCCCTGATCGCCTACCGCCAGCCGATCACGCGCGGTGAGATCGAACAGGTCCGCGGCGTGGCGGTCAGCAGCAACATCATCAAGGCGCTGGAAGAACGCGAGTGGATCCGCGTCGTCGGCCACCGGGACGTACCGGGCAAGCCGGCGCTGTTCGGCACCACCAAGGCGTTCCTGGACTACTTCGGCCTCAAGCGCCTGGACGAGTTGCCACCGCTGTCGGAGCTCAAGGAAATCGGCGAGCTGGAGCCGCAGTTCCAGTTCGACGGCGAACCGGCACCCAAGGTGATCGAGGCCGGCGGCGTGCCGACGTCCGCCGCCGAGGTCGACGGTGCCGCTGACGACGGTGCCGATGCGGCGGACGAGACCTCCCGCGAGGATGCGTCCGACGACGACACCGGGGCGCAAACCGCTGCCGCGCCGGATGGGGAAGCGGATGCGCACGACGAGGATGCCGCCCCGCCTCACGCGGACACCGCGGCCAACGACAACACCGAATCGACCGATGTCGCCCTGGGCGACGACGGCACCCACCACGACGCACGCGACGAAAGCCGCGCCGTCGGCACCACCGAAACCGAAATGGACGAGGCCGCCCTGGCCTCGCCGGAGCACCAGAGAAATGACTGAAGAAAACCGCCGCACGCTGTCGCTCAAGCGCGGCTCCGATACCGCCTCCGACGCCGCACCGCGGCTCGAGGAACGCCTCCACAAGGTCCTGGCGCAGGCTGGCCTGGGTTCGCGCCGCGCGCTCGAGCAGCGCATCGCCGACGGCCTGGTCAAGGTCAATGGCGAGGTCGCGCAGACCGGCCAGAGCGTCAAGGGCGGCGACCGCATCGAACTCGACGGGCGCCAGTTCGTCGCCAGCGCGCTCAGCGAGCCCTCGCGCGTGCTGATGTACAACAAGCCCGAAGGCGAAGTGACCACGCGCGACGACCCCGAAGGGCGTCCGACGATCTTCGAGGCGCTGCCCGCGCTGAAGGGCGCGCGCTGGATCGCAATCGGCCGCCTGGACATCAACACCACGGGCCTGCTGCTGCTCACCACCGACGGCGAACTGGCAAACGCGTTGATGCACCCGTCGTTCGAGGTCGAGCGCGAGTACGTCTGCCGCGTGCGCGCGCCCGAAGGCCAGGACCGCGTGCCCGACAACATCCCCGACCGCCTGCAGCGCGGCGTCGCGCTGGAAGATGGACCGGCGAAGTTCGACGAGATCGAGCGCATCGGCGGGACCGACTCGCACGACTGGTTCCGCGTGGTCGTGAAGGAAGGTCGCAACCGCGAAGTGCGCCGCCTGTGGGAGTCGCAGGGCTGTCAGGTCAGCCGGCTGAAGCGCATCCGCTACGGCAAGGTGTCGCTGCCGCGCGAACTGCTGCGTGGCCAGTCGCAGGAGCTGGCGCTCGACAAGGTCGAGGCGCTGCGCAAGGAACTCGGCCTGGAGGACGGCACCCCGTCCGCGCTGACGCTGCAGCCCGTCATCGGCCAGCGCAAGGCGGCCAAGTCGACCATCAACCTCGGCGGCGATCAGCGCCCGCAGGGTTACGTGGGTGGCCACAACACCGCCGACGAGGGCCGCGAACTGCGTCGCTTCGACAACGTCCGCGAGGACCGTGGCCGTGGTCGTGGCGCCCCGCGCAAGCACGGTGGCCTGACGGTCAGCGGCGAAGCGGCCGCCAAGCAGTCGCAGAAGCCGTTCAAGCAGCGCAAGGACAAGAACCCGCGCGCCCTGCCCGACGGCAACCCGGCCGCGTTCCGCACCTGGTACGTGCCCGAGGGTGTCGACACCGGTCCGTCCGGCCATCGCAACGCCGATGGTCGTGGGCCGAAGAAGCCCTACGGCAAGAAGCCGCGCCCCGGTGGCGGCGGTGCAGGCCCCAGCCCGTACGGCGGATTCAGCGGCGAGCGCCGCGGTCCCGGTGGCGGTGGCGGCGGCAAACCTCAGCGCTCGGCCAAGCCCTACGGGCACCCAGGCAACGCGCCGAGCTTCCCGTCCGACCACGCGAATCCGGGCGGCTTCAACCCCTACGGCGACCGTCCGCGCACGGCCAAGCCTGGCGGACGCCCGGGCGGCAAACCCGGCGGCAAACCCGGTGCAAAGCCGGGCGGCAAGCCCGGTGGTCCCCGCCCCGGCGGCCCGCGTCCGGGCGGTCCCCGTGGTGGCGGCCGACCCGGTGGCGGTGGCCGCGGCGGTCCGCGCGGCTGATCGTCAGATCCCATTGAAACAAGGGCGCTTCGGCGCCCTTGTTCCTATGTGGAGCGGCGTACGTCAGCGGATCGCCCGCCGGGATACTTACGTGGCCAGATGCAACCACTGCCGCCGCAACCCGACCAGGTGCAGCCCTCCGATCGCTACGCAGACCGTGGACGTGACCAGCCAGAACGCCAGGCTGTTGCCCGGGAAATAGGGCATCAATGCGACGAAGCCGAGGCCGCGAACCAGGTAGACGGCGGTGATGCCGCACAGCACCGTGCGCAACAGCGGCAACCGCCGGATGACGCCCGCGCCGGACAGCGCGTACAGGCAGAAGACCGACAGCACTGCGGCGATCGCCAACGCCATCGCGGTCGGATACCAGTGCCCGGCCTCGGCCATGCGGGCGATGCCCTCGCCTGCGCCGAGCAACCGGTACAACGGCGCACCGGCGGCAATAAACGCCAAATGCAGCAGCGCGGCCACCGCGCTGCACGCGGCGCCCGCGACCAGGAATCGATCCCGCCGGACCCCGGCCACGCGCTCTACCGCAGGCAACACACTCGAAGCGACTGCGACGTCGGACCCCGTCTCGCCACCCATCACCGCAGCTCGAACCGGTCACTGTCCAGCATCGCCGGGAAACGCTCGCGGTGCGCGGCCAACTCGGCCGCCAGCAGCGTCGTGGTGACCACGACCTCGCCATCCGTGCATTCGCTGGTGGGATGGCCGAGGAAGTCGATCACGGCGCTGTCGCCCGAGTAGTGGATGCCGTTGCCATCGGTGCCGACGCGGTTGAGGCCGGCGACAAAGCACAGGTTTTCGATGGCGCGGGCGCGCAGCAGTGTCTTCCACGCGTAGGCGCGCGCCGACGGCCAGTTGGCGACGAACAGCAGCAGGTCGTAGTCCAGTCCCCCCGGGCGCTCGACATCGAAGCGGTTGCGCGAGAACACCGGGAAACGCAGGTCGTAGCAGACCATCGGACAGATCCGCCAGCCCTTCCATTCCACCGTCAGGCGGTCCCGCCCCGGCGCGTAACGCTCGTGCTCACGGGCGTAGCGGAACAGGTGGCGCTTGTCGTAATGCTGCAACCTGCCGTCGGGGGTGACGAACACCAGGCGGTTGAACACACGGCCGTCGCCGCCGTCGCGGATCTGCACGCTGGCGGTGATCGCCGCGCCCAGACGTGAGGCCTGCTCGCGCAGCCAGGCGATGGTCGGGCCGTCCATGGTTTCGGCCTGGTCGATGGCGTCGTTGGAGAACCCGCTGGTGAAGGTTTCCGGCAGCAGGATCAGGTCGGTGGTGTCGTGCAGCGGCGCGATCAGGTCACCGTAGTACTCGCGGTTGCCGGCGGGGTCGTGCCAGAGCGTTTCGCCCTGGACCAGTGAAATGCGCAGGTTGTGGGTGGGCGTGTCCATCCGGCGATTGTGCGCCCTGCCCCGCGACCCGTGTAGGGGGCGCAGCGGACGGCCCGGGCCGGTTTAGGAGCTGCACGACAGCATCGAGCACCCCGCCTTCTGCCGCGCCCAGTCCGGACGGCGTGCCGCATAGGCGTCGCGGCCGGGCTGATCGTCATAGGGTCGACGCATGACCTCGAGCAGTTCATGCACGCCCGCGGGGTCGCCTTCATGTCCGCGGTCGATCGCCTGCTGCGCCAGGTAGTTGCGCAGCACGTAGCGCGGGTTGGCGAGGCGCATACGCTCGCGCCGTTCTTCCGTGCCCAGCCGGTCGTCGGCCCAGCGCGCCGCCAGTTGCGCCAGGCACGCGGTGAACGCAGCTGCCTCCGACTCGCGCTTGGCCGCGTCGTAGAACGCCTGCTCCATCGGCTCAAGGCCAGGTGCCGTCGGGTCGACGTCCATCAGCCCGCGGAAAAACAGCGTCATGTCGACTTCTGCACGCGCCAGCAGGCCGCGCAGCGACTCCATCAGCGCGACATCGCTGTCGCGGCATTCGGCCAGGCCCAGCTTGCGCGCGATCGCGTCGCGCTCGGCAAACGTGTAAACCTCCACGAACCGCTGGAGCCCCTCCTGCAGCGGCTCCACGCCGCCGAACAGTGGCGAGAGTGCGCCTGCCAGCCGGCCCAGGTTCCAGTACGCCACCTGCGGCTGCTGGCCAAAGCGGTAGCGGCGGCGCTGGGCGTCGGTGGTGTTGGGCGTCCAGTCGGGGTCGTAGTCGTCGATCCAGCCGTACGGGCCATAGTCGATGGTCAGGCCCAGGATCGACAGGTTGTCAGTGTTCATCACCCCGTGCACGAAGCCCACGCGCATCCACTCGGCCATCAGCCGCGCGGTGCGCTCGCAGACCTCGCCGAACCAAGCGGCATCACGCGTCTCGCCCGCGGGCACGTCCTTCAGGTGCGGAAAGTCGCGGTCGATCGTGAAGTCCACCAACGCCCTCAGCAATGCGGTGTCGCCGCGCGACGCGGGCAGTTCGAAGGTGCCAAAGCGGATGAACGACGGCGCCACCCGGCAGACGACGGCGCCCGGCTCCATCTGCGGGTGGCCGTCGTAGAACATGTCGCGCTCCACCCTCTCGCCCGTGCCGACCAGGCTCAGTGCACGCGTGGTCGGGATGCCCAGGTGGTGCATGGCCTCACTGCACAGGAATTCGCGCACCGACGAACGCAGCACGGCACGCCCGTCGGCGCCGCGCGAATACGGCGTCGGCCCCGCGCCCTTGAGCTGCAGCTCCCAGCGCTCGCCACCGGCATTGACCGCCTCGCCCAGGCTGATCGCGCGGCCATCGCCCAGTTGCCCGGCCCAGTGGCCGAACTGGTGGCCACCGTAGTTGCTGGCGAACGGCTCCATGCCAGGCAGCAGGCGGTTGCCGGCGAACACCTCGGCGAACGCGTCCGACGCCGCCTCGTCGGCGCTGAAGCCCAGCCGTTCGGCCATCTCCCTCGAATGGGCCAACAACCGCGGCGCCCGTACCGGTGTGGGCGACACCTTCGACCACGCGGCCCCTTCGACCTGCCGGATGAAGTTGCGCGGCTCGGGGTCGCCCGGAAGCTCACGGATGAACCGGTTGTCGAACGTCAGTTGCATTGCCGGGCGCCTCAGGCCTTGACCAGCACGGGGCCGCCACGCTCGATGGCGCGCTGGTACGCCGGTCGCGCATGGATGCGCTCCAGGAATCCACGCAGGTTCGGGCAGTCCACCTTGCCGCGCGACAGCCCGGCCTCCACCGGGAAGCTCATCTGGATGTCGGCGGCGGTAAATCGGTCGCCCGCGAACCACGGCCGTTCGGCGAGCGCCTCGTCCATGTGCGCCAGATGCGCGGTGATCTGGGGCCCGACGAACCCCTTCATCGCGCCATCGGCAATGCGCCGCGCGATGGGCCGGGCGAAGAACGGCATGGGCGCCTTGCGGATGCGTGCGAATACCAGCGCCATCACCATCGGCGGCATGGCCGAGCCTTCCGCGTAATGCAGCCAGTAGCGATAGCGCAGGCGCTCTTCTTCATCGTCGTGGACGGGCGACAGCGTGGCGCCGGCGTCATGCCGCTCCAGCAGGTATTCGATGATCGCGCCGGATTCGGCCACCACGCGACCGTCGTCTTCCAATACCGGCGACTTGCCCAGCGGATGCACGGCACGCAGCGCGGCGGGCGCCAGCAGGGTCCGTTCATCGCGCGCGTACCTGACCAGTTCATACGGCAGGCCGAGCTCTTCCAGCAGCCACAGCACGCGCTGGGACCGGGACTGCTCCAGATGGTGGACCTTGATCATCGTGCAACCGCCCGTCGAATGGACCGCCATCGTAAACGCCTGTGCCGGACCGGCCAGCATCGCCCGGCCGCATGGCCTAGACTGGCACCCCGTTAACCAAGGAATGCTTGATGGCAAAGCCCAATTACTCGTTCGAAAAGCGCCAGCGCGAAATCGCCAAGAAGAAGAAGAAGGACGAGAAGCTCGCGCGCAAGCGTGATTCGCGCCCGGATGCGCCGGCCGACGCGCCCGACCACGCGCCGCCCGCGACCGGCCAGCGCTCCGACTGACCGCGCCACGCCAGCGCCCCGCCGATGAGCGACGCGCCCGGGGGGCCGCGCATCTGGGTCGACGCCGACGCGTGCCCGGCCGTTATCCGCGACATCCTGTTCCGGGCCGCAGAGCGCGCCCGCATCCCGCTGACGCTGGTGGCGAACCAGTGGTTACGCACCCCGCCCTCGCCCTGGATCCGCGCCATGCAGGTGCCGGGCGGCTTTGATGTCGCCGACACGGCGATCGTCGACCAGGTGGCCGCCGGCGACCTTGTCGTCACCCAGGACATCCCGTTGGCCGCCCGCGTGCTGGAAAAGGGCGGCATCGCCCTGAATCCGCGCGGCGAGCGCTACACGCCCGACACCATGGCCGAGCGGCTTTCCATGCGTGACTTCATGGAAGAACTGCGCGGCGCGGGCGTGCAGACCGGCGGCCCGCCACCGCTGCATGCGCGCGACCGGCAGGCGTTCGCGGCGCAGCTGGACCGCTGGGTGGCGTCGCTGCGACGGTGAGGTTCGGCATTTTTGCTAGGGATGGCTTTCGCGTTTTGACCCTAATTCCGCGAAGGCGGGAATGACGGCCAGCGGATTCCAGCCAGAACCGCGGCCTGAAGCGGCCCGCATCACATCCGCGCCGCCCACCCGCTACACTACGCGGTCCCCCCGACCGGCCCTGCCGGCGCTGCCGAGACCTGCGATGAGCGCCGAGACGCCCGCTTCCCCCGACTCCACCACCGACACCGCGTCGGTCAAGTTCGCCGACCTCGGCCTGCCCGAGCCGCTGATGCGCGCGCTGGCGGAGGTCGGCTACGAGTCGCCCTCGCCGATCCAGGCCGCCACCATCCCGCCGCTGCTGGCCGGGCGCGACGTGCTGGGCCAGGCGCAGACCGGCACCGGCAAGACCGCCGCGTTCGCCCTGCCCGCATTGGCGCGCATCGACCCCGCGCAGACCGCGCCCCAGGTGCTGGTGCTTGCGCCCACGCGTGAGCTCGCGATCCAGGTCGCCGAGGCCTTCCAGAAGTACGCGCACTTCCTGCCGCGTTTCCACGTGCTGCCGATCTACGGCGGCCAGAGCTACTACCCGCAGCTGCAGGCGCTCAAGCGCGGCGTGCAGGTCATCGTGGGCACGCCCGGCCGCGTGATCGACCACCTCGAGCGCGGCTCGCTGGACCTCTCGCAGCTGCGCTGCCTGGTGCTGGACGAGGCCGACGAGATGCTGCGCATGGGCTTCATCGACGATGTCGAGGCCGTGCTCAAGAAGACGCCCGAGACGCGCCAGGTCGCGCTGTTCTCGGCGACGATGCCGGCGCCGATCAAGCGCATTGCCCAGACCTACCTGAAGGATCCGGTCGAGGTCGCGATCAAGACCAAGACCAGCACTGCGGCCAACATCCGCCAGCGGTACTGGTCCGTCAGCGGCATGCACAAGCTCGACGCGATCACCCGCATCCTGGAGGCCGAACCGTTCGACGCGATGATCGTGTTCGCGCGGACCAAACTGGGCACCGAGGAGCTGGCCGACAAGCTGTCGGCGCGCGGCATCGCGGCGGCGGCGATCAACGGCGACGTGCAGCAGGCGCAGCGCGAGAAGACGATCCAGAACCTCAAGGACGGCAAGATCGACGTGCTGGTGGCCACCGACGTGGCCGCGCGCGGGCTGGATGTGGAGCGCATCAGCCACGTCCTCAACTACGACATCCCCTACGACACCGAGAGCTACGTGCACCGCATCGGCCGCACCGGCCGCGCGGGTCGCAAGGGTGAGGCGATCCTGTTCGTCACCCCGCGCGAGCGCGGCATGCTGCGCGCGATCGAGCGCGCCACCCGGCAGCCGATCGAACCGATGGAGCTGCCCACCATCGAGACGGTGAACGAGCAGCGCGTGTCGAAGTTCCTCGG
>Ga0208375_1001729_pt1 | contig 23127 bp, 24 predicted proteins | sample RifOxyD1_FD_184038 | JGI IMG/M metagenome (GOLD analysis project Ga0208375, IMG submission 184038) | Soil microbial communities from Rifle, Colorado - Rifle Oxygen_injection D1 (SPAdes) | ecosystem: Environmental > Terrestrial > Deep subsurface > Rock core/Sediment | place: Rifle, Colorado...
ATGAGTTTGCGGATGGGCGCTTCTTGTGGATCGAGGACAAGTTCTTTGTGTTCCCATTTGTAGCCGTAGGGAGCTTCACCGCCGAGAGACTTGCCAAGTTTGGCACGGGTACCTACTGACGCTTTTACTCGAGAACCTATTTCTGCACGTTCCCATTCTGCCATGCCTGCGATCAGGGTGTAGAAGAACCTTCCAGCCGGGGATGAGGTGTCGATACTCTCATCCAGGGACGTCAGGTCAGCGTTGGCTTGTTTGAAGATGTCGGCGAATTCTAGGAGCTCGCGAGTGTTTCGGGCAAGCCTGGCAAGTTTAGAGAAAATGAGGCCGGTGATATGACCCCTACGGATGTCTTGAATCATCCGCTGTGCTTCTGGGTGATTGATAACAGATTTGCCGCTTACAGCTTCAAGGTGGTAAACCTCGACCACATTCCATCCTTTGACTTCGGCATATGAATTGGCCCGATGCTCGTGGTGCTTAGGGCTGTCACCCTGTGCTTGGTCTTCCGTAGAGACCCTGATCCAGATTCCTACTCGTTTGCTCATGATTTATATTTTTTCAACAAAGATACAAAAATGCAACGAATGCAAAGCGTGTTGTATCTAATTTATTTGTGAAATAAAAAAGCCGATCCATTTCTGAAAGGGCTTGACTTCAGAACGAATAGAAATGTAACTGTATCTCTGAAACTGATTTCCATTCACTGTTTTAAAGTGGAATTCTTCTACCACTACTCAACCATTGACTTTGGATTACGAATTGGCCCTATGCTCGTGGTGCTTGGGAGTGTCGCCTTGAGCCTGATTTTCAGCTAATACCCCGATCCAGATTCCTATTTGTTTTTCATGCTTAAAGGATTTGAAGCAAAACGTGATGAATGAGATTGTTCAACATGATTATTCATTTCGCTTCGATTCAGAAATGCAAGGACTTCATAAAACTCATTTTTTGGGCAGAATCCAACTGTAAATCACTTTGATTTAGGACTTGTCTACCCATACCAAAATGTGAGTACAAAATTTAGTGGATGACTTAGGGGTATTGAATAATTAAATAGACTATGATATAAATACGGTGGGAGTCAAGGCAAATTAAATTGGCATTTTTTGCGAAATCTAAAAATATTAATACCTTTGTTTAAGCGTTTTACTATTCTAAACAATTAGTTTTATGGAAAACTCAAATCACTGTGTTGTAATGACCACCTGCTCTAACAGAGAGGATGCACACAAAATCATTTCAGCCTTGTTAAATGAACAACTCGCTGCTTGCATCCAAATCTTCGATGTAACGAGTTTCTATTTTTGGAAGGGAGCCGTAAATACAGACCCCGAAGTTATGCTTTTTGTAAAATCGAAAGAGGTTTTATACTCTCAAATAGAAGAGTGTATCAAGGCAAATCACAATTATGAGACACCAGAGATTATTCAGGTTCCGATTGTGAATGGGGCAGCCTCGTACCTCAATTGGATGAACGAAGTAACTAAGTAATGGAAGGTTTAATCAAATTCGGAATCCCTATATTATCTGCCGTATTAGGTGTACTGTTTCGCTATCTATATGGAATTTGGGCTGACAGAAGAAAGTTCAAACAGGAATTAAAAGACAACAATTTTATAGATGTGACGGCAACAGACTGGCATGCTGCATGGCAAACCTCTGTCGATAATGTAGAAATTATTAATACAGAGCGCCTGATAATGGTTCAGAAGGGCAATGTTGTGAAGGTGAAAAATGTAGAGAAGTCTCCAGAAAACCCCAAGGGCGGCTACCTGTGGGAGGCTCAAATGCAATTTTTTCAGGGGCGATATATGATGGGATGGTATTTCCCGTTGGTGGCCGAGAACAACACCTCAAAGGGTATCATGTTTTTCGCTTACCACTCTCCCAAAAAGATGTTTTATGGAAAGTGGGTTGGTGCCTCATATGATGGTGATCTATCAAATGGATTTTTGGTAATCTCAAAAGACAGAACAAGTTCATTAGTCGAATTAACCAAACTCATAAGCATTCACAAAAACAGGGTAAACATTATTTTCAATCAAACATAACCCACAAAAGCATGCACAATGCCAAGCCCAATGTTCTTTACGGGCAGACAATTTCCCTTTGTGAAAAATGTCTACTTCCGATCGAGGCGAAAATAATATTCAAAGACAGCTCCGTTTTTTTTCTAAAAACCTGCCCGGAGCACGGACAGCAAGAAACTCTTGTCTCCACAGACATAGAGTACTTTAAATTGGCAAGAGAAGAAAAATCCTTCTCGTACAAAAGACCCTTTGCTTTCAACAAAATCTATACGTCAGATTGTTCTCAGGACTGCGGTATTTGCGATCAACATGAGCAACATACCTGTATGGCAATCGTAGAACTACTTGATGAATGTAACATGCGATGCCCAACATGTATCGCGTCCTCGCATCCTGGTGCAGGCAATGTGCGGTCATACTTTGAACTCAATGAGATGTTGGATACCGTAGTTCGTATGGAAGGGTCTCCAGATATTGTAATGCTCAGTGGAGGAGAACCGACCGTTCACCCCAACATAATTGAAGTTATCGAGCTCGCGAAAAGCAAGCCCATAAAGCATATAATGCTAATTTCAAATGGCGTACGCATAGCTCAAGAGATTAATTTCGTACAGCGGCTCGCAGAAATGAAGGGGGGATTAGAGGTATATTTACAGTTTGACTCTCTCGATAATGATGTGTTGCTGAATATTCGAGGTGAAGCTTTGTCTGATATCAGGATTCAGTCCATTGAAAATCTCGAAAAGGCCGGAATACCCATGACGCTTGTTTGTGTGGTAAAAAAACAAATCAATGACCACGAAATGAATGCTGTAATCGAGTTTGCGTTGCAGTACAAATATATTAGAGGCGTCACCTTTCAACCCTGTAAAATAACTGGCCGAAATGACGCTTTTGATAAGGAAAACAACTACATAACCCTGTCTGAGGTACGATCCAAAATACTTGAGGCCTCTCAATATTTCTCCAGTAATGACATCATCCCACACCCATGCAATCCAGAAAACATAGCAATTGGTTATTTGCGTAGGCAAGAAAACACCGTCCATGCAGTAACCCAAGACCTTATCGGGATCACCTCCAACTTCCCATTTCAAGACGACTTGCGGTCAATGATGTTTTTTTTACCCACTCTTGATACTCCAGAGTATAATTATGATAATTTGTTTAGAGTGTCCATTGTATCGTTTCTTGACAAGTTTAATTTTTGTATGAGTTCCGTAAAAAAATCTTGCATACATTTTGTTACTACAAAACAGGAGCTTATCCCAATAGATACTTACTATCTTTGGTATGCACATTGAGATTGTATAAATCAATCGATTAATCAAAAAATAGCCTCCCCAATTTCATTAAGCACTATTGTTCAATGAACCGATGGCCGCAGGACAAACGCATGAACATAGAATGATAGAGCATTACCTTTAAACCGATAAGATTTCAAAGTAGTATTGGCGTTTCGGATATTTTTTTGAGTTTTGATTGGCGATGGAATTTGTGATTTTCTGTCTTTCACACACCGCAAGAGCAAAAACAAGAGTATTTTTTTTATTCTTTTATTTCGATATTTTAAACAAAATCAAATTTTAATATCTTAAAACAAATATTTGACTGCTTATATTTCATGCGTTTGCCCTGACCGATGGCCGACAGAATTCTTGACGTGTTCGCCAATATCCCGAACATCATCAAAAGCCATCCGACACTCCGAAAACTATATAACCTTGGTAAAATCGCCGCCTAAATCTTTACGAATCACCGTGTATCCATACCCTACATCCCGGGTTTTGTCCGGGATATTTTATAATTTACCGATGATACACTTTTGGTGATTAGTGACAATCCAGACCCTAATCATTCAAGTAATACCAAGTTATCACCAACGACAGCGCATCAAAGATAATCATATTTCGATCTTCACTCATCCATAGTTTTCTTTCTTTCGGCGCCCTTGTTTCAAGTTCTTTGAACTCTTTCAGTAGAATCTGTGAGATGCCATACTTGGTGGTGGCACCGAATTGCTGGAAGACATCCTTTATCTGATCCCTAGAATATTGTACGACGGGAAGGTTGATTTCGACGGCAAAGGCAGCAATTTTCTTGACCAATTCTTTCACTCTGTTACCTGTTCTCGAAGTTTTACCTTCCGGGTCAAGAAGGATCACAATCGATGGTCGAAAGTATTCGAGAGTGCGCTTTATCTTCTCCAAGACCTTTCTGTTGCTTATCGGGTTGATCCTGACCGCTCCGTAATCAAGAAGCTTACGCGCATTCTCCATATAAACAAAACCAAAACCGTTGGCATTAGGGTACACTGCAAACACTACTTTGTTTTTTGTATTCATAGGCAATTCAATTGGTTAATCTAATAAGGACTTCTTCAAGAAACTTGATTCTGGTATCGTTGTTCGGGTCGTTCTCGTTTTTCAGGTTGTTGATTAAGAGTCTGATCCTTTCAATCAGTTCTGATCGGATAATTTCAGCTTGAGGCCCAAAGAATAATTCGATGGACGTTTCAAACAGGTAATGATAAGTGAGCAGAAACTCGATACTGGCTGCTCTTTGACCCTTTTCATAACGGGAGATATTGGAGTAGTCCGGTAGATTTCTCAGGAAAGCAACGTCCGCCTGGGTCAGTGGCGAACGCTTGCGATATATTCGAAGAAAATTTATTGGTGGAGACATAAAATGGGCATCAAGAAATATTTTCCTGATGCCCTAAGTCTATGTGTAGCAGAAGTTCATACCAAGACGGTAGAAGTTGCCATTTTGGCAATTTCTTCCCGCTCCGTTCGCGTTTTGTGGTATTTTCAGTGTTATTGCCGTAGAGCAACAAAGAGAAATCTCACAGATGCAAATTATTTATAATTTAATAATTCTAGCACCTTCATACCATTAGGAGCCTCGAATTTTGCGAATGAAAAGGGATTGCAAAATGCAATCCAACGGTACGAAGGCACTATATTGCCTAATGATTTAATCAAATATTTTTTTGTGCATTTAAACAAAAAAATCAAAACAAATAATTTACATTTAAATTCAGAAAAATACCCAGCCATGGTATCGAAATAAGTAGTAGGCCACTAAAGATTCAACTATCAACAATAAAAGCGGGCTCCAAAATCCCATAACAGTTGGATGTTTGAATGGTAGCCGGCGCAATTGTTTATACCTCGTAATATTATCCTCTTCTCGTGCAATTAAGTGGATAATCTTAATTTTATCAATTCTTAAGAATAGCATAAACATATCAAAAATACTTTCTTCTCCGTAATTGAATTTCTGGGTTAGTATCCTGATTGCTCTGTAATAGTAGCCATACATGGTTCTTATCATTAAAAAATCTGCAAAAATGAAAAGAACCATTGTGCTTGCCGAAAGTAGTATTAATGAAGATACTTTCAAAATAAATGCAAGTGTTAATCCGGTAAGGTTAATGATCCCGAAGAAAATTCCTAAGCGAAGTCTGATATTTTGAGTTGAATCCAAAATATCAATTAGTTTATTTAACTCCATTTGCCAAAAATCAACATGTATTTTATCCATCTTGATATGTATTGTATCATTCTGACTCAATCCAGACAACGGATGCCCTTGATTGCATCATATTGCTTAAGTTATAGGTTTATATATTTCAACAACCCCGAAAAAGACTGCCAAGCCTAATAAAAATCTGAGGTCCTACTTAGAAGCGAATGGCTTTTCACGAATTTCCATACTTTCCATCCGTTCCTCCAGTTGGCTAACCCTGGCAGAGAGATCAGAAATAGACTTGGTTAACTGGTCGTCAGATGTAATACTTTCTACTGAGGTTGTTTCCTGTAAATTATCAAATACTAGGCTCTCCAAATTGATCTCTAATAACTCCCGAAGTTTAAGTAATACTTGGAAATGAGGGTATGAGCGGCCGATTTCCCATCCCGTCACAGTGGTTAAAGTGACCCCTAATTGGTCTGCGAGCTGCTCTCGACTCAGCCTTCTTCTTTTTCTTAACTCTTTGATATTGCTTCCGAAGTGCATTAATAAAATTTAATTATGAAACAAAATCACTCTTTAGTGTATTTATTTCATATATTTGTGAATAAATTTCACTCACAATGAAGTGAATATTACTCACAAAGAAAGCAATGAAAATGGAACATTCCAAAGCAAAATATCGTCTTGGAGATTTGCTCTCAAGTTTTGCAAGCAACGAATACATGAGCCGCAAAAGAGAACTGGCTCAATTGCTAGGGATTGGAATTCCACAACTGGATCGTCTAATACGTGGTGATTCAGATCCAAGCGGCACCCAGCTCAAGATTATGGCCGCCTTTTTTGGATGCACCGTTGATGCGCTTTACAGACAAGAGACTTAAATCTAAGTTATGTGGAGACCAGATACCACTCAAAAAACGGGGCGTAACCGAAAAGCCACATGAGTAGGAAATTAAAATACTTTCCATGAAAAACTTGATCGTTTCTCTTTTTTTATTCTTGCTGTCTGCCGCCACTTTTGCTCAAACCATCTCTGTACGGACAGGATTTGACTTGGCAGATATGCTTTACAAACACGACTATTATCCCGACGACAACCGGAGTATTCCCGGGTTTCTAATTGGTGGGACTGTTGAGATACCAATTCTGGAAAGGCTCTCCATTGAGTCTGGGCTACAGATCGTAGCCAAAGGGTACAAATCTGAAGGTGGCGGCTCGTTTGCTCAGATTAAAGACAAAACCCACCTGTATTACCTTGAGATTCCAATATTGGCCAAGACTACTTTAGAATTTGGCAACATGCAACTTTACGGGTCAGTTGGGCCATATGTGGCCATTGGACTATCCGGTAAAACTGAGCTTGAGGTAACTATGGGTGGTAGCACCTCAAAGCAGGCATATGAGATAAAATGGGGTATAGAAAGCGGCAATGACTACAAGCGCGGCGACTTTAGCCTTATGGCCGAGGCCGGTATTAGACTAAAGCCTTTTCGTATTGGAGTATCTTACGGCATTGGTCTCAAAAACATCTCGGTAACAACCTCAAACAGTCAGGTTCAGAAGAACCGAGTGCTGGGGGTTCTCATTGGATATGAATTCGCTCTTTAAGGGTAAGTATAAGGTATGGAGTAGAAAAGAATTTGCTTGGCTTTCCCACTTTTACAATATTGCCGGTGCCACATTTGACAAATAAATGATGAACAGCTATGGGAGCGGACAAACCATATTTGCGCAAGGAACAAAAAAGTACCAAGCCATCGGTTTGGCCGCTCCTTCTAGCAGCTGCCGGTATAGTCATTGCCTCAGCCCTGATCCTTGAAGTAGTTTTTGTGAAGGAGGAACCTTCTCCAGAATTAAGCCCGAAGGAGAAGGCGAAGCTGGAGCAAAAGATGAAGGAAATCGATGATGCGGAGCAGTATGCACTTCTTGCTGCCAAGGATGGACATTACGCTTGTCTGCACAGCGGTCGGGCTACCTGTTTCCTTCATAAAGGCGAAGTCTTTAAATATGGTGTAACCACCAAAGGAGAATTCGGCAGATACAACACCGCCTTTATGATGAAGCACAATGTGATCTACGTTGTGCAGTTCAAAGGCAATGTTGCCGAGTGTTTGATCCAGGAACAAATCAAACTCTTCAATTATCCCTACCTGACGGAGAATCTTTCCCGTCTACCAGAAAATCAACTACCCAGACCGCCGTTTAACCCAATTATGAAATGATTTGCACTTGATCTTCCCAACATTTACCTTTGTAAAAAATTGAAGCATGAGAGTTCTCAAAGTGGTTGACGAAGATATTAACGACAAGATCGACATCGAATACATCGAGGAAGAACTCGGTTCTTTCCAAAATATCGGTATCGTGTACATCTGCACCAGTGAGGGCGGAGCAGAGGATGAGTATGTTGATGCGGACGGCACACAGATATATGTTATTCATATACCTTATGAGTTAGCTAAAAAGAACTTTGATGTGCGGCCAATTATGCTTGCTAGAGCTAAGGAGAGACTAGGGTTGACCTTAAATTGAAGGCGTCACAGACTTAAATTGTGCTCAATTCAAGTCTGGAGTACAAAGCCCAGTTCGTTGTGCGTCATTGTATTTACATACTTCATTCTGACAACTAATGCTTAGATATAGACAGACAAGCTTACCTTTTAGTCAATGCTATTTGCTATAGTTAACGGTGAAAAAGTTGAAGCAATCCCTAAAACATTAGGGAAATGTCAACTATGTGAAAGAAATGTATTCTCTAAATGTGGTGAAATTAATATTTGGCATTGGGCGCATCACAAAGATGAAAGTTGCGAAAGTTGGTATGAACCAGAAACAGAATGGCATAAAAACTGGAAACTTGCTTTTGGCAAAGACAATTGCGAAATAGTTATTTCAAAAGATGGTGTTAGACACATCGCAGACATTCAGACAAAGGATAATGTAGTAATAGAACTGCAAAACTCACCTATTCAAAAGCCAATAATTCGCAGCAGAGAGAATTTTTATGGAGAGCGAATGTTATGGGTAATTAATGGAAAGGACTTTAAACATAACTTTTTAATCTTCTCTTCACGTTTAGACGATGACGCAGAATATTATTGGCGACACAATTACATTCAGACGCAGCACGGCACTGTTGATAAGAATACTGGAGAAATAGTTTCCCGTCCTAAGACAGGGTTTACGTTTTCATGGAACTGGCCTCGAAAATCATGGACGGATGTTCAGCGGTATTTGTTTATTGACTTTGGCGATGAAAATTTATTTTGGGTAATTGACGGCATGGGAACAAGTCGAGGTAAAGGCAAAAAAGTGAGCAAAGAAAGTTTTTTGAAAAAGTATGGCGGCGACACAGAACTTTTAGCAACGCTTATTGACAAGAAATAGCAATGTGAATGTCTGCTTGAGAGGAAACCACCGCTATCGGCCACTGTGCTATCAAATCCATGATATATCACCATCAGATTGCTTGGTCTATCCCATAGCCAGAGTGACTCAAAATCTCTCCAATCTGCATCACTGTATTTGTCCTGAAAGGCCGACTTTCATCTTTTGTATTATTTATTTTTGTATAGTTAGTTTTGTTATGTGCACTTTCTGCACATGTTTGAGGAAAAAAGTGCACAAGTTCCTGTCCAAAAGTGCACATGTTAGGGGCATAAAAGATACGGGGCTGTCCTCGACGATCTTCAATATTGGGCAATGGCTGACCAGTTGAGTTGGTAGCAGTAATCAAACCTTTAGTAACCAGGCTTTGTATTGTTGTCGATATCACTCTTCTGGAAAGTCCTGTTTTCTTAACAAACTGGCCATGTGAAATCCAGTCCCTGGTTTTACGCTTTCCTGTACGTTGGTCCACCCAGCCATTAGTCTGCCTAAAGATTACAATCAGGAGCTTGGCTTCTGATCCAGTGAGATCAGCAAAATATCGATCCACCACCTTGTTTGATACTTGGAAAGTTTCTTGGTAGATCATGGCTCTTGCTTTTCATTATCTTCTAATTCAAAATGAGTAAGGATCACTTCGAGCAAGCTTTTCATGTTTTCCCGGAGTCGAGCGTTATCCCCAGATTCAGGTATCAACTTGTCGTTATTGGCAACTTCTGTCCTACAAGTTCGAGGTGTGTTCCGAAGATGGTCACCACTTGCCAATATGGCAACTTTTACCGTCTTGACGAAATACATATATAAAATAAAGGACAATTCAAATCTCTTATAGTTCTCTTTCACTAGATGTTTCGGCAAACCCTTCATGAAAACCTCGAACTTTGATAGAATTGCAAAAATCATTATTTATGGCACCATAATTGCAACTTTTCGGTTATCAACTATTTAAATGGTAAATTAGATCAGTAGTGTCCGGTTATAAATCGAAGAGAATCAATTGATTAGGATTATCGGGGTCAATACTTTTGTAGGGTTCTTTTGCAAGTAGTTGATTTACAGGTGTTTTGTCAAAAGGAGACACGCTTAAAATTTGTAACATTTCGTTCATGCTGATAGAGATTTGAAGTTTTTGTTTGAGAGTCGCCACGAGCACATATGTACAAACTGCTACCCAAATTTGGGTTTTTACTGCATTTGAGCTTTCTCCCCAGAACACTTTTATGCGCAAGTGCTGTTTGACCCATTTGAAAAACAACTCAATTTGCCATCGGTACTTGTATAATTTCGTGATTTGCAGGGCATCAACTTCAAAATTGTTTGTCAGGAAGACCAATGTCTTGTTATGTTCTTTGTCATAATATTTGATTCGGCGCAGGTATTCAGGATATTCTGCTGAAGCATAGTAATTCTTTAGCCGGATGGTTTGGTCACACCTCAATCCAGTGGATTTATCCACCGTATGCGAGTAAACTCGAACAAAAGCTATGTTCTTTTTCGCACGAGTGACGAAGAAAGCGCCCTGTCCGTGAATGTGATATAAACGGATCCAATCCAAGTAGCCTCTGTCCATCACATAAAACGCATCACGCTCAAACTCCAAAACATCCAACACGTTCACATCATGGCACAATCCGTCAGTTATATGGATAAAACAAGGGATTTGACACCGAATATCGAACAATGTGTGCAGTTTCACTGCTGCTTTATGTTTGCGAAACTTGGCCCACCAAAAAACTTCCAGACACAAATCAATTGTTGTGGAGTCCAATGCATAAATCGTATTGTCCAAATCCACATCTTCTAAGGTCGCCCCGGCAAATAAAAATCGTGCTCTTTGAATCAGAATTTGAGCCAAATCGAAGTAGATGCGCCAGTCTCGTTGTTCGTTAGCATCTGCCAAAGTCGTACGGCTTACTCCTTTGCTCAAACCCAAGTGATACAATTTTGACTGATGGGCTTGAAGGCAAATTATCACATCGCGGAGACTTTCCCGGTGTGTAAGTTGTCCAAAACTCAAACATAAAAACTGATGCCAACAACTAAAATTACGCACCCGATAATGCCCATTGTACTTCTCAACGCAGCGGTCAAACTCCTCGGGGTGAATCAAACTCATCAATTGCGCAAAAACATATTTCCCTTTGTTCATCGTAACTCTCTTTTGAGCAACGAAGTTTACAACCCAGAATCAATTTCAAATCGTTCACATCCAAAAGCCTTTCTAAAAAATTGATTGTCAACAAATTAACACAGATTCAAAATTCCTTAACCGGACACTACTGAAATTAGATCTAAATAAATTATAAAAACATCAAGTATGGGCCAAAAAAGTCGTAAAAATAAAAAGAATAAACAATGGGTAAAAAAATTTCCTGATGAAGTGTTTAGACATGGTCCCATTAGTATTGAGCGATATGGAAACTTTATAAAATATTCTAATGATTCCACAGAAGAAGAGCATAAGGATTTTTTACAGCGGTCTGAAATTGCCCATAAAGAAATTTTTGAAGATTTAAAAAATGAAGTCTCGTTACTTCAGATACTTATCAGCAAATATGATCCTGTGATTCTCATGCATCGCATTGCGTATGTGCTGATGCCATTGCTAATGAAATATCGATCCGAAAACGAATACACTAGTAATGAATCTTATTACCTTCCAACAGCAGAGTACATTCAATATTTGATTGCAAGAACCAATTGCACAATAAATGATAAAGAGCTGTCCGAAGAAGTATTTAATCAAATATGGGAACAAGGGTTGAAAGTTTTAAAGTTAACCCAGTCCTACCTTTTTACCAGACCGACCTTAGGAACACCTCCTTCCGAAATTGACGAATTGAGACATGATATTGATGGCCGTAGGCTCTTGGTAAGAGTAAAGAGATATCCAATTTTTCTAATAGATTATTTACGAAGTTCGCTTACTCCATATGGACGGTGGATCAAAGAAATTTACGGAATAGAAGTCGAATCCATTATACAGGAGTTAGGTAAAATATTCGAGTATCAAAAATATGGCGTTGGTGAAAGATATCTAAGTTTAATGACCTTAACAAAGACGCTGTATTTTAAATTGATGGAACAAGGGTTTTCTGTAAATCCTGGTGCCTCACCTGAAGAGGAAGAAAGAACTAGAAAAGCGCTAGTTTCAGAAGAGTTTAAGAATATGCAGGAAGAAATGCAGGAAAAAGGTAGACTTGCTCTTACCCCTGCAATTTTTGAAATTACAGGGCTGACTTCATTGCCTAAATCAGTTCTTTCTTTGCTTTCTGTCAAACCCGGAGAGTCAATTTTAACAACTCTAACTGGTCCAAACTATGAAGATTTAAGTCCCTTATCGACTTCGGCGCTTCATTACAAACCCTTTCTCGAGGCGAATGGAAAGTTTTATCATTTTTTTCATTCTGGCTTGGAAGACAGAATGGCAGAGATTATTGAAGCTGATTTGTTTGGTAAACGCCCTGGCGCTATTTCAGATATGGCCAAAGAAAGATCTAACCGTGTTGAGTTGGATTCAAAAAATCTATTATCTTCGATTGTTCACCCTGATTTTGCTTTTCTAAATGTGTACTATCCTAATCCTGACGAAGGAGGGGGGCTAACCGAGCTAGATATAATATTGGGGGCTGGTGATATTTTATTTCTTGTTGAAGTGAAAGCTGGTGGATTTTCCGAATCCGCTAGTCGTGGGGCACCCAAAAGCATAGAAAAAGAACTTTCAGATTTGATTATTGAAGGGCAACGTCAATCTGAAAGGGCTGAAAAATATATAAAATCAAACAATGAAGTTCCTTTCTTCAATGAAACAGGCAAGAACGAAATTCTTAGGATCAGACAATCAGACTTTCGCAAAGTTTACCGTATTGTAGTGACTAAAGAAGATTTGGGTTGGGTAGGTGCCAAAATTGCAATTCTTTCTGTGCTTGACCCGACTTTAAATGTTTCCTACCCTTGGCACATTTCGATTGATGATCTTAGGATTGTAGCAGACCTTTTTCATAATGATCCAATTTGTTTCGTTCATTATTTAGAACTTCGACTTCAAGCATCTAGTGAAAAGATTCTAAGACAAAATGATGAAATTGAGCACATTGCTTTATATCATAAGTTGAATTACTACCACGAGCTACCAGTCAAGGATATGGATTTGATATCCTTCGATCCTTCTCACATGAGAGAGATTGACTATTACTTCTCGAATAAATCTAAAGGTGAGACTCCAAAAGTTCCAACTCAAATGATGCCAGAAAAAATGAAAGAGTTAGTAATTGCTTTGAGGGATTGCAGTTTAAAAAGCAGATTTGAAGCAGGGTCAATAATCCTTTCAATAGATGAAGCCGGAAGAGATAAATTTGAAAAAGGTTTAATCACTTTAGAAAAGGGCAGACAAGAAAAAAGACAGCTCACATTCCGTTTACCATTTGCTGCACATTCATATGGGCTAACCGTTACTTGTGCAAATGATAAATATTGGGAAGAAGAACTTCGGAGATCCGCAGTCCAAATGGCACAAGGAAATTGTGGGAGATGGCTTGTCGTACAATTGGCCGATAAATCTCCTTACGAAATTTCTCGAATTGAAGCAATTATACCCGGGAGGTTTTCAGATGAAGAGTTAGTAAGTGAACGAATTCGCCATGAGCAAAAATCTCAAAGTGTTATAGTAAAAGAAAACCCTGGTAGAAATGACTTTTGCCCTTGCGGTTCGGGTAAGAAATATAAAAGGTGTCATGGGTTCAATGCTTGAAAAGGTATTTATTTATTTTAACATAAATAAAAAATTTCGAGCCAGCAGAGAATAGAATTTATCCAAAGTATATCAAATTGATTGATACTTGGTCGACCTCAAAATCTCTCCAATCTGCCTCACTGATCCTGTCCTGAAAGGACTGCCTCTCTCTTTTGTATTATTTATTTTTGTATAGTTAGTTTTGTTATGTGCACTTTCTGCACATGTCGGAGGAAAAAAGTGCACAAGTTCCTGTCGAAAAGTGCACATGTTAGGGCCATAGAAGATTCTGGGCTGTCCTCGACGATCTTCGATGGCTGGAAGGAGTTTCCCTGACTGGTCAGTGGCAGTAATAAGGCCTTTAACAACCAGGCTTTGTACTGACGTGGATATTACTCTCCTTGAAAGTCCTGTTTTTTCACAAACTGGCCATGGGAAATCCAATCCCTGGTTTTACGCTTTCCGGTATGTTGATCTACCCAGCCGTAGGTCTGCCTGAAGATCACAATGAGGAGTTTGGCTTCCGCTCCTGTTAGCTCAGCAAAGTATCGATCTACTACCATATTTGATACTTGGAAGGTTTCTTGGTAGATCATAGGTCTTGATTTTCTTCCTCTGGTAATTCAAAATGCTTAAGGATCACCTCAAGCAAGCTCTTCATGTTTTCCCGCAGCTTGTCGTTATCCACAGTTTCCGGTGAAAACTTGTCGGAATTGGCAACTTCTGCTGTACAAGTTCGAGGTCTGTTCTGAAGATGGTCACATTTGCCAAATTGGCAAGTTTTACTCTCTTGACGAATTTACCCTATAAATTAAAGGGAAGAGCTACTTGCTCCGGAGTGGAAGAATCAGTTGACCTCTGTGACAACCCGAGTGGAATCGGACTTTCTCTAAGTGGTGGGCAACAACTTTTACACAGGTAAGTCCGATCTTCTCCTTCAGTCTCTTCTTTTGAAAGATCAAAGCCCTCTTGCTCAAGCCTGTCCTGCATGTCCCAGATGACGGAGAGATACTCAACGTAATTTTCTGCCGCCTCCTCAAGCTCGGTTTCTGTTTTGCTTTGAAGTGTCCGTCTGACATATCGGTCCGCGATTTCTTTGAAGTTGGGTCTCCATTCATTGTTCATAGTGGGGGATAATATAGCAGAAGGGAGAGAGTAATGTCTAGAGCAGGACGGTGTGATATAATCAAGGGATGGAACTGGAAGAGTTTAAAAAACAATACATAAGAAATGAGTTACAAATCACCAAGGATTATGGCCGGATGCTTGCCCTTATAGATTTCGGTAATGTGAACTACTGGTTCGAACAAGATCGACAAGATGCAGACAATAAAGCACTGGGAGATGACGAAAAACTTAAAATCAATCTAGTGGGTCTGAGAGATTTTGCACGCCTGTTCTCTTATGACTTGCGCTTCTACTATGGGAGCGATGTTTTCAAGGAGGGCTCAGTGAGATTCATTTCGGCAGTCAAAGATATTTATGGTAGGAATAGAGTATTCAGCAAGCAAATTCAGTACATCAGGCACCATTTGAAAAACAACGAGGTAAGTGCCAATACTAGAGCTCTCTTTACTGACCATCAGGGAATATTCGTCAAGATACCTAAATGCAATTTCGATGTTGAGATTTCAGTCGACGCAATTCGTCTCATGGATACCTACGATACACTTGTCATGTTTTCAAGTGACGCAGACTTTGTCGCATTATTTAGGTATTTAAGAAAACAAGGTAAGAAAATTATCCTGATAAAAGGGGGTAACATTACGAGCAGTTTGAGACAGAATACGGGGCTTGTGGTGAATGCACAGAATATAAAAAGGTACATTACTCAGGTTGAAAAGCAAAAACCTGGCGTGTAGCCAGGTCTTGCGAATCGAAACTCGTATCCACGAGCAGGTACATATATTATACCTCAAGGAGTTTTTAAAAACAAGCAAGTGGCATAGAAGATTTGCCGTAATAGAAGTATTTTAAACATCAATTCAGATCATTCATATAGTAAATCGAAACCCTGCCATAAGCAGGGTTTCTCGGAGCCTTTCAGCACTTTGTGTATAAATTTTAGCAAATGGATTAATAGAAAGTCAAGAAAAATTGAATAAAAAAAGTGCCGGACGAGTGTCTGGCACTTTCCGGCATTTGGGGTTTGGCTTACTGAGGTCTTTCAGCTCTTGACGCCTTTGGTTCAAGTGGCATCATGATAATACCATCATACGTCGGTCGGGGCCCTTGTGAGTTTTGAATTGGCCTTTCTTTGAAAGTCACAAGAATTGCTCTTAAGTAATTCGTGTAGTCTGCTTCCATTACTGGGCTAGAGCAAATTACGTCAACATTTTTTGCCTCCACGAATTTAGCAATTATTTCCGGTATTTTTTCTGGGCTCTGTCCCAAACAGGGAATATATGCACTATTCCCTTTGATTGTGCATTTACTCAGGTCAAAATCCAAAGTTACTACCGATGTATTTACTGAGGTTTGTTCCTGGTTGCATGATAAAAACAAGATTCCTGCTATTGATAGCAGAAGCAAAACTAGATTTTTCATAATAAAGAACTGTTTGGTGAACCCATATCATACAGCAATTTATCATTCTGTCAATATCGGTTCAAGATCTCACCAATACTCCTTACCCCAAAAGTCCTAGCCACTGGCGCCTTTGGTTTGCTCGGACCATCTTGAAACGAATAGTAGATTCTAGTCACTCCTTTACGTTCTTCCGGTTTGTGTAGAGTATTGCCAAATTTGCAGGTAATCTGGATCAGATCCTTCTCAACAAGGCTCTGCAGGGACTTTGAAATCACCCTCCGGCATAGACCAGTCTTCTTCATGAATTGTCCATGAGAGATCCAGTCTCGAGTCTTACGTCCTCCAGTTCTTTTGTCTACCCAGCCATTGGTCTGCCGTAGGATGACCAGAACCATCTTAATTTCTGATTCCGTTAGATTGGGTAGGTGAGTGTCAACGAGTGAATTAGGAAATTGTGTAGTTTGTTGGTATATCATATGTCTTCCTCTAGCGTCCCTAATTCTTCTAATACAGCACAATGCTTCAATATTTCAAGAAGGAGATTCTCCATTCTGTCCCGGAGTTCCGGACTATCCACAACTGCTCTCTGAAAGTTGCCATCTTCATCAATTTCTGGCGTACAAGTCCGAGGTGTGTTACGATTAAGGTCACAAGTTGCCAAATTGGCAAGTTTTACCCTCTTGACGTATTACCTTATAAATTAAAGGGAAGTGAGCCTTGCTCAGGTTTTGAAGAGTCGCCTGATTTGGGGAGGGACCCGAGTGGAATCGGACTTTCTACGAACGACAAAGGAGTACTGGACGAAATTAATCGACTCCGTTCCCTAAAATTTTCTTCCTTTTTTTGCCGAGACGGTAAGGTTTCCAAATCACTACGATATTGATAGTGAGTATACTCTAAGTATCTTTCTTAATTCCGGCTACTTCACCGTGAAGCCAGAGATTGCTCCTTAAGCGGTATTGCAATCGTACTTGAAGAGTGCCAAGCAGGGAGCAAAAAAGCGGAGGTTTTATTGCTGCATTAGACAGAAACAAATCCGTTGCTTAAGAATGTTTAATTGGGCCAGATAGACACAATCCAAAAAAACATGTAACCGAACATAAAATCGGTTAATAAATTTTTTTGCGGATTCGGTTACAAATTGTAGTTGGTGGTTGATAAATGTGTAAAGGCAAAAGTAGCCAGTTGCCGAATTCGAGTTTCACATTCACTCTAAAATACTAAAATAGAATAAAGATGAAAAATTTAGTTTCATTTCTCATTGCATTTTCTTGGTTCACTTCTTTTGCAAAAGGACAAATAGTCGCAATTACCTACCGTGACCCATTCCCAGTAGTAGGGGGTTGCACATGGTGCAATACTCCTTTTGCAGTTTGCAACACCGATTTAAGAGACTTTTATATTGCCTTTGACAATCAAGGAACACCAAGTGAGTTTACTTGTCGCCCAAATCCTTACAGGATTACTTTATCTTTTTACAAAAACAACAATAATTTAATTACAAGTTTTCAATTCACAGGTTCTGGAACGTTCTTGAATTTCCCCGCTTCTTCATTAGCGAATATCCCCGTAACTCCTGGAACATACTACGCAGTTGCTACTTTTGAAGTAAAACCATGTGGAAGAAACTGGAAGTTAAAAGGAACATACACGAGTAATATTATTACAGTTACACCGCTGGCAGCTACGCCTAATTTCACTATAAATGGTGTTGCTGCTACTGATGGTACTAATAATAATGTGCCAAGTATAATATGCAACGCCGGGCTTATTACAATAGATGCGTCTAATACGACTTGTGAGTCAGCTTATTGGGTTGGCGTTTGGGAAACAACTAGTAATTATTGGCAAAGAACATATGATTATGAATGGGGTGGGTGGTTTCAAGGAACAGCACCTAATAACATAAATTTACAATATCTTTCGACAACAAGTCACCTTAGATGGATTAATGGGCCCAATAGTCGTATTGATAACATACTAATGGGTGGGCTTATAGGAGCAGCTTTAGACCCATCTTTTATTGGGCAAGATCGTTACTACACCATAGAGGTTTGTACAGGAACACCAACTTGGACCTGTAAAAGGATTCATATCAAGGTTGTCTGGTAGTTTTCGGCCACGCTTGCTATTCAACGCTCTGCTACATTTGGTCTGTTTTTGACCCAATTTGCTTTCCTGATTATCCAAGCTCAAAGGTCCTCGGCACAGAAAACGTGTTGTATATCTGGCAGAACACCGGCAAGGTGCGCTATTCAACTAAAGGCTCACACGGGGCACTCCTTGCAAAGGAGTGCCCTTTTTAATATAAAGAATTTAACATTTCTGGGCATCTGAATAGTCCAAGCATATATTCTTCACATTTATTTTTAGTCTATTAAAGAGTATACATGCCTTAAAAGCTTTTGAAAAAGGTGCGAGTGTGCGCCGGACCATCTTCAAGCGGAGGACAACAACTTTTGCAGATATAGGTTCTATCTTCTCCTTCAGTTTCTTCTTTTGAGAGGTTGAGACCCTCTTGCTCAAGCCTGTCTTGCATGTCCCAGATCACGGAAAGATACTCAGCGTAGTTTTCTGCCGCTCCTCAAGCTCCTGTTCTGATTTGCCTTCAAGTGTCCGTCTGACATACCAATCCGCGACTTCTTTGAAATTGGGTTTCCATTCTTCTAAGTTCATGGGGAATGGTTAAAGCAGAAATACTCCAAGTTGTCTACTTCTTATCATTAATGCCTAACTTTGGTCGCCCATACCTACATATGGAAAATTTTGACAAACGCTTTCTGAAATCTTAGGCCGATTGCCGCAGTATGAAAAAACTCTTAGAGAGAAATTGAGGACGAGAGAATAAAGATCTGGTCAAGCTAAGAACATAAAACAGCAAACTTAAAACCGCTCTTGGCTTGGCAGAGTCTTGTCTTTATTCTTGCACTGATAAGTAATTGACTGACTGCTAAGTAAGCGATAAAATCACATCATAGTTATTACCGCCCTTGTGAGTCGTACCCTTTACTACGGATAATATTTAGTTGCCAAATAAAGATTTAGGGCGTATGGTTTTAAATATACAATGAATTTATTATGTTAAAAAAAAGCAAGAAAACTTTTTTCGATCAAGTAAACATTCTAGGCAAAGGAGCTAGTGGTGACGGTTTGCGTTCAGCTCAAGTGGGTGCAGTCTTTTCGCTTTTATCGCATTGGACTGTAAGTGATGATGTGGCAACGGTTGTACTTCCAACTGGAACAGGGAAAACAGAAACAATGCTAACTTTAACCCTTGCTGGTAGAGCGGAAAAGACGTTAGTGATTGTGCCCACAATTGATTTAAAAGCACAGATTGCGGAAAAGTTCTCTACCTGGGGCATTCTTAGAAATTTAGGGGTTATACCTCAAGATACTGAAAATCCAGGAGTTTTGGTTCTAAGAAATACAATTTCAGAATCTGACTTAAAGTTAATTAAAAACGCCGATGTGGTCGTCACCACTCCAGGACTTATCGCCCGAGCAGGAGCTGACATAAATAAGAATATTAAAAAACTATTCTCGCATGTATATTTTGATGAAGCACATCATATTACTGCAAAAGAATGGGATTTTATCAAGCAATTATTCAAGGACTCTAAGATTGTTCAATTTACTGCTACACCGTATCGCACAGATAGAAAGCCAATAAAAGGACAGATAGTTTACAACTACACAGTTTCTCAAGCCCTAAAAGACGGTTGTTTTTCTAAAATCTCTCTAATCACAGTTGATGAACGACACCCGAAGAAGAAAGATAGGGCTATAGCTGATGCTGCAATGGCTAGATTAAAACAAGACCGGGAAAAAGGATACAATAGGCATCGAATGATGGTTAGGACTGAAAATAAAGAAGAGGCAGAAAGACTGTACACGCTCTACAAAAACTGGTTTCCCGAAGAAAAGATTGTATTGGTACACTCTAAGACAAAAAATAGAAAGAAGGTTGTTGCGGATATCAAGGAAGGCAAATACGATATCATTGTTTGTGTAGATATGTTAAAAGAAGGATTTGATTATCCCGACCTTAAGATTGCGGCCGTGCACACCGTTCATAAATCTCTGGCTGTTTTATTGCAGTTTATCGGTCGGTTTACTCGGACGGAAAAAGGTCTCGGAGATGCATCTTTCGTAGTGAACTATGCTGAGGAAAATATCTCTCTGGAGTTAGAAAATCTCTTTCAAGAAGGAAGTGGCTGGGAAAAGGTTATAAGTGAAATAGCAGATGCTAAAAAAGCTGAAGCGGAATCTTTACTAGCTTTTCTCCAAGGCTGCAAACCTTTATCTGGGTTCGATGCGCCAGATATTGAGCTAAACCCTAGAGTAGTATATCCTGCATTAAGTTGTGTATGTTTCAAATCAAAAAAGGCAGATTGGAATCAATTTAAGAATGCTTTCAACCTTAAAAAGTATGCTCTCTCACATCCATTTCTAAATAAAGAAGAAAATGTCTTCTACTTTTCTACACAAAAGCGTGAAAAAGTAAAATGGGCACATTCAGAAAAACTCCGTGATCAGACATGGGGGCTAATCGTTATGCATCATGACATCAAAACTGATCTCTTGTATGTGGGCTTCTCAGAAAAGAGACTAGATGTGAATAGACTTGTAGAAGAAATTACAGGTGAAAAGCCGCAACCAATAAATGGTGACCACGTCTTTAGGTCATTTGATTCAATTAAAAGACTAAGTATTGTTCATGCTGGCATTTTCAAGCCTGCAAACCATCTACATAGATATTCTAGACTTAGCGGCGCTGATGTTACAACCGAACTCAGTCAGTGGAAAAAAGGTAAAAGATGTAAAAAATCTGACTTTGTTGGTGTAGGGTTTAGGGATGGTTTTCCTGTCGGAGTTGGCGCATCAGTAAAAGGAAAAATCTGGAGTCCAGCGAGGGCTGGTGATCTACAAGAGTGGAAAGAGTGGTGCTTAAAAACCGGTCAAATGATAACTGACGAGACAATTAATTCGAATCAATTATTGGAAGACAGTGCAGCCAAAACACAACTTGATAAATATCCAGATGATCTAGTTGTCCTAGCAACAGATTGGTCAGAATTATTATATGATCGGATACACAAGTTAACCATTGAACGCCCTGGAAAAGAATCATGTTTATTAGTAGAAAGCACTCTAATGTTTGTGTCTTCCAGAGGAAATGTTGCAAAATTTACTTTAAATCTTTTTGATGAAATGGTGCCCTTTTCAATTATTTTAGGTGGAGAGGAGGGGCACAATATTATTGGCTTGGACAGTAATGATATAGAAGTTGAAGGTCTTAAAAGCAATCCAGTTTCTCTAAAAAAATTGTTGGAAGAACACCCCCCAACACTATTTCTACTTAATGGGTCCACTATTTCTGGGTGTATACATACAAACTATGGAGAGGAGTATGAACGCCAAATACCTGATGATCAAATTGAAACCCTGACTTGGCACAAAGTTGATTACACAAAAGAATCATTATTTAAATCTGGTAAAAAAAGAGAAAATTCAATACAAGAGTATATTATGCAACACCTAGTTAATCGCGGCGCTAAAATTGTTTTTAACGATGATAATTCAGGAGAATCAGCTGATGTTGTTGGTGTTTTTACCACTGATGATGTGGTACGTTTTGAACTTGTACACTGTAAATATTCAAAATCAACAGGAGGGGCAAGAACCTCTGATCTAATTGAAGTGTGTGGACAAGCAATTATTTCTCTTAGATACAAATGGAGGCCTGAAGAACTACTGAAACATATGGAAAGACGAAACGGGACAGGAGTATTAAAAGGACAAAGATTTTATCATGGCGGTGAGGAACAAGTAGATTTTATTAAGCAGGCTTTGAGATACAGTAATGTTGAGTTCGAGTTCGCAGTAGCTCAACCAGGCGTTGTGGCAAAAAGTATTACTCTTGATATGAAGAATTTTTTAGGGTCAATTTACTCTACTGTTGTGGAAATGACTGAAACAAAATTGAGATGCTATTTTAGTTGATATCCTCTTCTTAAAATCTCTCCAATACTTCTCACTCCACGCACCTTCCTGGATTCTGGTTTTACCATTCCCAAAGTCGGAGCGTAAAACATCTTCGTTACACCTTTCCGATCTTTCGGTTCGTGTAGCATGTTGCCATACTGGCAAGTAACCTGAATGAGATTCTTCTCAATCAGGCTTTGCAAGGACTTCGAAATCACCCGCCGACAAAGCCCAGTCTTCTTCATAAACTGCCCATGTGAAATCCGATCCCTGGTCTTTCGGAGGCCAGTTCGTTTATCCACCCACCCATTGGTCTGCCGGATGATCACTAGTATCATTTTTATCTCCGACTCAGTGAGATTGGGAAGGTGAGTATCAACCAAAGTATTTGGGAAATATGTGGTTTGTTGATACATCATATTTCTTCTTCCTCTTCATTAGCATGTAATTCAAAGTACTGCATGATGAAGTCGAAGAGTTCCTTGATTCTAGCCCTCAGTTCTGGGCTATCCACAGGTTCAGGTCTTAAAGTTGCCTCTTCGGCAATTTTTGCCGTACAAGTCCAAGGTGTGTTACAATCAAGGTCACAGATTGCCAATTTGGCAAGTTTTACTCTCTTGAGGTAGATTTCGGCAGACCCATGGATGAAGTTATAAAGCAATTGATCGAAAATCACGAAGTGAAATTCCATTTTTAAATAGAGATTATAACAATATGAATACATATACAATTTGCTTGCAACAAATACAATACACATTAAAATAATTAAAATTTAAAATTAAACGACTAGAGAAATCGAAAAATTTGGTTGAAAAACTAAAAACAATAACTAGGTACTATTGTGACTCTATTCGACTAGAGATTCGAATGAATTATTTTGGGTTAAATTATTGAATTGGAGACAGTAGTGTCCGGTTAAGGAATTTTGAATCTGTGTTAATTTGTTGACAATCAATTTTTTAGAAAGGCTTTTGGATGTGAACGATT
>Ga0208375_1001731_pt1 | contig 23116 bp, 32 predicted proteins | sample RifOxyD1_FD_184038 | JGI IMG/M metagenome (GOLD analysis project Ga0208375, IMG submission 184038) | Soil microbial communities from Rifle, Colorado - Rifle Oxygen_injection D1 (SPAdes) | ecosystem: Environmental > Terrestrial > Deep subsurface > Rock core/Sediment | place: Rifle, Colorado...
CGGAGTTGATGACAATGAAAACGGGATGTTTCTATGCGCATGGGTCGCAGTGCTAAGCAAAGACGGAATAAGAGGACTAGCCTGCACTGGTAAGATTCAACTGCCAATAAGAATTGCTGACGGAATACGAAGCGGACGAGAGTTAGGACCATTAATGGATGAACTGACAGGAAGAAACGATGTAAAACACGCCGAAGGCACGTATGGCATATTAACAATGGGTAAAATCAGCAGAAGCAAATCATTCGAAGAAGCAATCACATCGGCATTCATGAAATTCATAAACAAAGAATGGTACTAAAATCTAGGCGGAACAGAAAAACCAAGTATTGGCGCGTAACCCTCAACTGAAGGCTTTAAGCTGTGCAATAAATCAATATCAAAAGAACTAAGAAAAGCAGTACACTCATCAATAATACTACTAAAATAAATAGTTGATTCAGCATTAACACCCTCTTGTATAGGTAAATTTTTAGTTAATTCTTGAATACTTAATGCGATACCATCACGATCTAAACTAAGAAGACGATTTAAATTAGCAGCAACATCAAAAATATTATCAGCATTAATTAAAGAATCCTTATACTCACTAAAATAAGGCCTTTCATTAATATTAATCATATGAGAGTAATCAACATTAAAATTTTTCGCATCAACAAACAATTGAGACCTAAGTGCATCAGGGAATTTAGCGCTTTTATCACCAATAGCTAGTTTAGCTAATGTAACACCCGCACGCCCAATAGTCCGTAAATCACTAACCTCTTTAATGCCGGGAAGCAATTTTTCTAATGTATCCGCAATTGTAAAAACATCAGAAGAAGCATTAATAGCACAGTAAACAACATGCGAAGCTGAATTAGTGTTATACAAGCCAGTGCCCAAATTACCATAATTTGCCATAAAACAGTTGAATCAAAAATAGAGTTTATAAACGTTATTAATTTTAAAATAATTAAATGATTCACTTTATCACAGGCAACAAGAACAAGTTTGAAGAAGCAAAAGAAATAATTAACAACTTAGAACAATTAGATATTGACTTACCAGAGATTCAAAGCATTGATCCTGAAGAAATAATTAAAGCCAAATTAAGTGAAGCGCTAAAACACCACAAAGGAGAATTCATTGTTGATGACACAAGCGTGTACCTTGACTGCCTAAACGGGTTACCAGGACCACTAATCAAGTGGTTCTTAAAATCACTAGGCAGAGAAGGAATCTATAACTTGTGCGAAAAAATGGGCAACAATAACGCGACAGCAAAAACAGTAATCGGATACACTAACGGCAAAGAGATACAATACTTCTCAGGTGAACTAAAAGGAACAATAGTAAAACCAGAAGGAGACAATTTTGGCTGGGACCCAATATTTAAGCCAAACGGCTTTGACAAAACACTGGCGCTAATGAACGTTGACGAACGAAACAAAATAAAAATGCGAGGCCAAGCACTAAGAAAACTAAAAAACTACCTAGGAAAAACAGATGCAACAGATTGAATAATTTTCATTAAATTATCCTTATAAAAAAACTTATCAGCACCTAACTTTATAGCTTCAGATGCAAAATCAGCACGGCCACTCATAACATAAACAGGCAATTTATCATTAATCGTTTTTAATTGACTAGTCAATTCAACACCATTAATACCACTAATCATTTCAACATCAGTTAAAACAAAAACAATTCCACTAGAATTTTTAACATAGTACTCAAGCGCTTTATCACAACTATCAAATGCAACATAAGGAATATTAAAATGATTCAAAAAACGCTTACAAACATTAAGAATACATACAGTGTCATCAACTAATAATAAACTCATCAAGAATGAATAACAAAAACCCTTTTTAAATGTTATGAGTTGGGCCTTACCCCGCCGCGTTGGGATAAGACCCGTCTCATCACAGCAAATGAGTGATGAGCAGGATAAACTAATTAATTAAAAACAGTTTTTAAGTACTTTATGAAAAGTATAGCAATGATAATAGCAATAATACTAATAGCATTAATAATGATAATACCACAAGCAAAAAACGAATTGTCATTTAGCTACACAATAATTGGCTGCGCCGAGACAGAAACAGGAATGACAACAAGAAGCTTAAAAGAAGACATAAACGCGAGTATAATAATAACCAACAACACAATAGAATACTACAGGGGCTTAAACCACCAGTGCTGCAAGAAAGCAGAAATTAGCTATACAATAACTGACCAAATAATAAACATCTATGAAACGTGGAGCGGGAACGGATGCAGGTGCATGTGCTACTCAAAGCTAAAAGCAAGTATTAAGGGCTTAAAAGGCGAGTATACAATAAAAATATACGAAAACCTGTCAAACACGCTGTTACTAACTGAAAGCGTAAGCATTAAAAACCCCGCATAGTTTTCAAAAACAACAACAAAAACTACTTGGGCGGGTAGTTAAGTAGTATAACGCCTGCCTTGCAAGCAGGAGGCCCCGGGTGCGATTCCCGGCCCGTCCAGTGAACCCCTTTCTAAATGCTTTGAACTAAAGTTCAAGCACCACTTACGAGGGAAAAGTGTTTCACAATGAAATCAAAGATTTCATGTGCATTGAATCATATTCCATTGCATCCCCAAAGAATCAAAGAACCCCTTTTTCTTTAGCAAATTATTAAAACCATTACTAACAAAGAACGTAATGTGACAGAAATTAATGAATGCTATAAACAGCTTTACGAAGAACTAACTAGTGTTAAATCAGTAACACCTGAAACACCCGAGTGGTCATTTATTTGCGAGTACGAATTAAGCAAAAATGAAACAAAACTGGAAAGATTATACCTCGCCTGCAGGGCAAAAGAATCACTGCATAAAAACTGGAATAAGATATTTCCAATAAACCTAGAAGAAGAACTCGAAAAAAACCGCCTAGAACAAAAAGAGATTGAAACTGAACTAAAAGAATTAAGAAGCAATTACCTAAAAATTAAGTTAATGACTTCGCTAACTAAATTTTGCCAGCAGAGTCAAAAGCAGTCCTAAGCAACTTAGCCATTGCCTTACCTAACGACTTACTTAACACATTAATATTAAACCACTCACTGCCATCCTTAAAAGAAATAGTAACAAGATTCTCATCACTAACAAGGAATCGGACATCACTAATAGAGTAATCACGCACATTAACACCAAACTTAGCCAGTTCCTTAAGCCTATTAACATCAGACTTTGATTTATCAACTAACACATAACGGCTTGAAGGCTCACCAGCAATATAACGATTAAGCGCTGGAAAAGACTTCTCAAGACCAAAAGACTCGCTAGTTGCAAAGAATTCACCCTTATAATTAAAGTGCTCAGTAACCCGCTTAGAAAAATTAACCCTGCCAGAATTAACGCTAACCAAATCCTTAGAGCCCTCGTTCTTAACAAGTGATGCAACAGAATTTTTAATATCAGCGCGAATCTTAGTAAGCTCATTAAAACCTTCATCAACCAAAGTATTAAGCGCTGACGTAGGGTCAACGGCCTTATATTTCTTAGGCTTAGTCGGCACGACCTCAACCAAACCCTTAATCTCTAAAACATTAAGCGAATCATAAATACGTCCAAAAGGCACGCTGCTAGCTTTACTGATATTAAAAGCGCTGGCAGAGCCAAGTTTAACAAGCGCAACATACGCATCAGACTCATACTTGTTTAAGCCAAGCTTTCGTAGCAAATCAATCATATTTCACCTGTACTGTCGCTTATTCTATAACAAAAGAACAAGCGAAGCGAGTTTACAACCATAAATAGTTGTGCTAAGTTTATAAGTGCTTTGGTAAACATCTGTTAGTTCATGAAATTCAAAAACTTGGAACAACTAATAAAGTTCGAGGATGAATTGCAATGGATTAACGAGGAACTTACAAACGTTAATAACTACAAATTCAGCGAGGGAATACAAACAAAGTATGACTCACTGAAGGGCAAAAAAGTCCTAGGCATTAACGGCAATGAAATCGTAAGCGTTGTATCAGACAAATTTAGCCCAATAAGTGTTAGAGAAATTGCAAACGCATGCGACAAATCATTCGGCAGTGAGTACCAAGAAAAAAGCTTTAGAGAAGGAATAGTAAGGATATACGAAACAGGAGTAGAAGACACAAAAGGAAAAGTAACACCATTAGTAGTATACCCTGCAAACTTAGGCAACATGGCAGTAAGAATAGGACTGCACCACAACGCATTTGTTTGCAGCAACGGACTAATAATTGCTGACGGATTACTAAGCCAGCGAATAGTCCACCGCTCAACTATTAATGACCTAGATGCAATAACAAAAAGCGTAAGCGATAACGCAGGACTAATCCTACAAAACATAAACGCTGCAAACGAGACAGAACTTAATTCTGGACTACAACTAGCAATGATAATACAGGGATTAGACTACAATGACTCGCTAGTAAACAAGGCATTAAGCAAGTACGCACCGCAGGATAAAACCCTTTGGAGCACAATACAGGCAATTACTTATGTCTCAACACACGAGACTAAAAACGGCTTTACCTACGCAAAAAACGCAGGAAATTACCTGTTTAGCCCAAAGCTAGAAAACTACGAGTTATTAAGCGCTGCAAGCTACGCTTACACCAAAGAGCAAAAAGGCGCGATGAACTTTGAAAACTCAAACGCGCTATACGCTATTGCAAAACAAATCCTTTAAAAAGAATTATTTTTTTATTTTTTTTATGAACATTACTATTGATGAAATTAATGAAAAATTAGAAAGATTCGATGAACTACCTTCAGACTACGTTCTAGAACTAAAAAACCTAGAACTAACTGAATTACCAAAAAACATGTCACTAGACATCGGACACATCTACCTGGATAACAACCAACTAACAAGCATACCAGACGGGGTAATTGAGTCAGCAGTAATGGAAGTATCATTAAGCAACAATCAGATAAACCACTTAAGCAAAAAACAATGCAAAAACGCAGACAGGTACAAAAAAATAGTAAACCTTGATAATAATGATTTATTAGAATGCCAATTAAGAAACCAAGAAAAAATACTAATACTAAACGATGAATACTGCCTAAAAAGAAATCAAGTTATTAAAACAATCAAAGTAAGAGAAATAAAAAAAAATAATAAAAGAGTATAGCCATAACACAAAACCAAATGACATAATAACCTACGAATTACTAAAAGAAAACAAACTAATAAAAATGAATTACAAAGAATTCCTAACAGAAAACAAAACAGGGCTCATTATAAGCTTAATAAAAAAAGAGCCTCAAAATAATTTGTTATACCAGTTACTAAGAATACAGGACAATAAAGAAAAAATAATAACAATAGAATTTTATAAAACATTTAATAATCAACTAAAAGAAATATACAATGACACATTAGACGAAATGATATTTAAAGAGAAAAGATTATTCAGAAAAGAACGAATACTCCAATTGTAAAAGCACAACCACCACTAGTTGTGCCTACACTATATTAGCCTAAAATAAAATATTAATCAATAAGAGGTGGAAAAAAATATGGAAACAATTGAAAAAATAAGCGGCTACTTACTAAAAAGCAAATGCAGAGAAATAGAACAAAACGGTTTAAAACTAGAAGTTAAAGGACCATTTTTAGAATATCCATTAATGCCTAAAGCAAGCGAATACGCAGGACTTAAAATGAAGATACTAAACTGCGAGTACGGCTTAATCAACGGCGAAATAGTAAAAATAAAAGAGTTAAGAATGGATTACACAAGAGGTCTTAGTAACTTTGATTACATAACACTTGACCTGCTAACTGAAATAACAGGTAAAGATGTTACCGATAAGAATTTTAGCAAGGAAAAAATAAACCTAATCGCTGACAAGATAAAGCTAAACCCATCTAACAAGGACTTAAGAACACTGCTTAGACTACAAGCCATGTCAAACAATTGAGAACTTTGATTAACACTTAAAGTTCTCAAAGAAGCGCTTTGAAAATGAATTGACAAATTAAACAATCCAAAAAAAATAGTTTTTCAAAACCCACAATTAAACTTTTTATTATTAATAACACAACTAAAAGTTGTGCCAAGTTATTATCAGAAACGTAAAAACTAACAATAAATCATGAGCGAAGAAGAAGAATCCCCCAGTTTAGAGGATTTAATTGAAGTAACAAAAGAAGAATTCACAGAAAAAATAGATGAATGGCTAACGTACCAAAGAGAAAAAATAGGTTACACAATAGACGAATGGAAAGAAATCGACAATTACGAAAGCTTTGAAGAATACATCAAGGACACAATGAAAAACAAAGTAATTGACTGCGAAGGACAACCATTAGACCTAGACATGATAGTAGGACTGCCAAACATGATTGGTAAATTCTTTCAAGAGTACGCAAAAGTAACCAAAATAAAATGCGAAACAATGAATAACCCAATTGAAAAATACTACTTGAAAAACCAAGACGACCTTGATTTGATAGAATTTGGCTACATAAAAACAGGTGAAGAAAAAGTTACCAAAATAAAAGAATTAGAAGATTTCATAGGCGGAAAAAACGCAGTTGATAACACTAAAACACTATACATCTAAAATAAATTAATTTTTTTTATTAAATTATTTTAAAAAATAGCTTCATAAAAGTTAATAAAGAGATTATATCGTTTTAAATTTAATGACTAGCGCATTATTCATCGGCAGAATGCAACCATTACACAAAGGGCATTTAATGGTGCTAAGAAAAGCCTTAAGCGAGCATGATAAATTAATAATAGGCATTGGCTGCGCCAATAAGTGCTGCAAAGACAGCAAAAACCCCTTCACCTACGATGAAGTAAAAAAGATGATTGAAACAAACCTGCAGGGAAACTACGAAATAATAAAAATAACTGACTGCGATAATGATACGGAGTGGGTTAATAATATTAAAAAAATCATAAACAGCAACGACATGATTTACTCAGGCAATGACTGGGTTATAAACCTATTAAAAGACTACTGCAAAATAGAAGCGCTAAATAGGGATAATGGAATAAGCGCAACACAAGTAAGAGAACTAATGGCAAAAAGTGATGACAGCTGGCGCAGCCTAGTGCCAAACGGTACAATAAGAGTAATAGAAGAAATAGGAGTTCAAGAAATCAAAAACGTGCTAATACCTTCTCACTAGTTAACTCACGAAGAGCATCTTTACCAATCCACTTAGCAGACTTACTAGTTGAATTACTTAATTTAACAGCTAACTTAACTGCCAATTTATTAAGTGAAACGTTACGCTTACCAATATTTCTTAACGCCCAACTAACAGCTTTCTTTACAAAATTACGCTCATCAACACTCGCGTTCTCAATCAGGGAGAACAGCTTAATAAAATCACCATCAACTGCTTGTTTATCGTGAACAGCTAAGCCAGCAATCAAAGAAAAAGCGCCACGCTTAACAAACTCCCGGTCACTAACAGCCCAAATAAAAACTTTTTTCCAAGCAAACTTAGTCTTATCAAAAAGACTAGTGCACGCCTGATCAGTATCATCCCAACTCTCAAAATCAAGCGCCCAAGACTCCATCTGCGACTCAGTCACTAAAACAGGGTCATCAAGAAAAACAGCCAAGTGACGCGCCTCATGAATACCCGACTGCCATAACTTAAGAGCTAACTTATGAACTGACTCACTATCAGCCATTTGTTTTTTAATCGCCTTAGCAAAGTCACGAAGAACGTAAATTGAAATACCAAGAACAACCTTACCAGTAATACCAAAACGAGCCATACCAGCAATATTATTCTCATTACGCATTGACTTAAGCTTAACAATAATATCAGAATAATCCAAATTAGACCACCTTTAATAATTCAAGAAGGTAAATCAAAAAGAACACTAGACCACCGATGATAAACATTTTAAAGATACTAAAAAGAACACGCTCATTAGCTATGCGCGCAATAAAGACACCAAGCAATGAAATAACCACACCAGCGATAATAAAACTGACATAATAAGCACTAACACCTGAAATAAAGAAAAAAGGAAGCACTAACAATAACATTGTAATAAAAGGCGAGAAACCGTTAACAAAAGCAACAATAACAGAATCCTCCTTACTTAAATTGTAAAGATTACTATGTTTAAGATTAGTAAGCAAGTGCTTCTCTAACTGCCTAATCTTTAACCTACGCTCAGCACGCTCAGAAATATACGCCCCAGAAAAACCAGACACAATAACAGCAACGCCATAACCAATACACGAGGATATTAAAACCCTAAAATCAATCACACCACTAAAAAACAAAGCTAAAATAATCCCACTAGTAGTAAGTAAACCATCAAAAGAATTCATCACAAAATAACGCCTAGCAATACTATTGCCTAATAAACGATTAAAAAAATTCATTGCTCAACCCTAGGTTGGTCAATCATAGGCACTTCAATAACATGCTTGCTGCCAAGAATAACTTTATCTAGACTGTGAATAACAGCCCCATGTTTCTCAATAATCTTCTTAACAGCCTCAAAATTAATACTCTTACCCTCAATAGTAATCTTAACACTCTCAGTCTTTTCATCATTAGCATAAACACTAATATTAGCGCTATCAGCACTAGAGTGATCACAAATAGCTTTGCCTAAATCAAGAATAGAAGGCGCATAAGGCTTAAGCACGTCAATAACAATCACCCTAACAGGGGATTCATGCTTAACGTGACTAACCATATTAAAAATGAATATAACCAGTATTAATAAAATCTACGCTTCTTAGCCTGCCACTCAGCATAAGAAGACAAGCAATCATCACGGTCAAGCGACTTTAATTTAATAGACTTAACAGCGCCCTTTAACTCATCATAAAGCGACTTGTCACTAAAACCAATAAGACTAGTATCCTCTTTAGTGCAGCCAAAGTACACAGTCTTAATCTTAGCCCATAAAATCGCGCCTAGACACATTGGACAAGGCTCAGAAGACGAATAAATAATGCAATCAGACAAGTCAAAACGACCAAGTTTTTTTGACGCTTTTCTAATAGCAACCAATTCAGAATGACTAGTAGGGTCATTAGACTTAAGCACCATATTATGAGCTTTAGCAATAACTTTATCACCCTTAACTATCACAGCGCCAAAAGGACCCCCATCACCACGACGCATACCAGTAACTGCCTCACTAAGCGCAAGGCGCATAAAATTATTCATAACTTAACAGCGCCCTGCCTAACAGTCTTTTTAATAATCGTATCATAAACAGTGCTAGGAGGTCTAATAGGCAGCTTGCCAAAATTAATAGTAAAATCCACATCAAGCTTAGGCGCTTCATAAGGGTCAGGCATGCCATGAATGTTAGCGCTAGTAGCAGTAACTGGCCTACCAAACTCCTTAACTAATTCTAACGCAATCACATGGTCGGGAATACGAAAACCAACAGTATCACCGCCACCACAAAGAATCGGTGGGAAAAGCTTATTCTTAACAATAAAAGTAACAGGACCAGGCATGTACTCATTAATAAGACGCTCAACATCACGACTAATAAACGCGTACTGCTTAATCATATCAACCGAGTCAACAATAACACTAAGAGGCAAGTCAAGCGGGCGCTTCTTTAAATCAAACACGCGCTTAACAGCAGCAGACTTCATAGCATCAACACCAAGACCATAACAAGTCTCAGTAGGGTAAACAACCACGCCGCCATCATTAAGCACCTTAACCGCTGCACCAACAGTCTCACCAGTCATTAAAAATATTATAAGAGCCCATAACTTAAAAACTTATTATATCAAACCTTTAAAATACTTAAGAAAACCATCTTTTATCTCACCAAAAGAATCAAGATTTGAAACATCAATATTCAAAGAAACATTACTTAATGACTTATCTAACAAGAAATAAACAAAATGAGAATACAAACTAACTTTTTTCCTAAGAAAACCCAAATGCTCCTTAAGCAAATCAACTGAACACTCAGGAGTCATTTCATAAATACTCTCCAGTGAATTCATTATTCTATCACCAAAACCAACACTTAATATATTAAAAAAATCCTTCTCATGAATAATCCCCTTAAAATCACGCTCTTTAATTTTAGTCAACTTTAATAAACTGGCGGCAGTTTTTTTACCTTCATTCTTAAGATTATCATCAAAAATTGATTTAAACTTATCAGTTAAATCATGATTTTGTTCAATTGACAATAACTCACCCATAGAAATAAACTCACAAGGGTCATTAGCGATTTTAATAAAAATAGTCACTTCATCAATTTTAGAAGGCAGACCATTAATCAAACAATACATATCGAAGTCTTTTTTGTATTTACCAATCTTCATTGTTAAACAATGACTTTTGCCTAACTTGACCCAATCCTTAACACATAACTCAAAGATCTCAGCCAACAACGAACCATCAGTCCCAATCAAACCATCTGCCTTTCGTTCAATAATAGACAAATCATTATTATTAACTGAATAAAGCCTACGATCATATAATAAACCAAAAACATCCCTTAATGCCATCTTCTGATTTTCAAAGATTATCTCAATTTGATTTTTACTTAAATAATTATCAAGTTCATTTTGCCTGATTTTTTCAGACTCAATTTTATTAGTCTCAACAATCTCAGTTCTAATACTATCAGGCATTTTAAGATTTAATAACAGGGTTAAAGCTTCATTAAAAACAGACTTTAAATCGGTCCTTTTCTCTTTCTTCCCGACAAAGAAAGCCTTGAAAAAATCTTTATTCATCTAAATAACTTATAAAAACTTAATGTTTATAAAGGTGAATATCAAGAGATTCTTTCAAATGAAAGCAGTTTACTCAATGATACACGAAAAAGAAAAAATTCACATAATAAAGGATTATCTACAATTAGAAAACTTAGAAATACCCTTAGAACTAAAAGCAATTTGTGACACAGGTAATTATGAAGAGGAATTAACCAAATTCTATCAAACATTAAATGACACACTAATAATAGAGCCACACTCATCAAGCTCAAACGTAATACCAGACTACTTTTTGTATTTCTCAGGTTTAGACCATAAACTGATTGAGTCATCAAAAGAACTATTTAACGGCAAAGGAGTAATTATGAAAGATAACCAAAACATAAAAAGAATAATATTTGAAATAATAATAAAACCAGAAGAAAATACTGAAAAAATAATCAATTACATAGAACCGCTAAGAACACTAACTAATTCTTTATTAGCGATTTTTAATCAATATTAATAAATCTTGGAAAAGAGGATTTATTGATTTTTTTCATAAAAAAATAACAAACTAAAAAATGAAAAAGACAAACTAGAAGCATAAATTTAAAAACAAGTCATTACAATGAATAAATTAAGATGGCTAAGCTAAAAAATTACAAAACATCTGAAAGAAACATATCAGGAGGAAATTACAACAGCAGTTCGTTTGCACTAGCCAGAGATATAACAATCAATAACGGTTGTTTTGGCGAACTATCATTCATGGGCTCAAAAGATATAACAGTCAAAGACGGTTTTTTTGAAAAAAGAGCTTTTAACGAATCAGAAGACATCACTATAACAGGCGGAACAATACTTGATTACTCACTTATGAACACAAAAAAAATAAGGATAACAGGCGGGCAGTTAATGAATAACATTTGCGATTACTCAAAAGGAATAAAAGCGTACACAAGAGGACCAATTGAAAGCCTCTCAAACATCAACCAATCAACAATGATAATTGAAGAGTTAGGCGAGCTAATAATCACCGACGAGTTTACGGAATACTTAAGAAGAATAAACACCAGACTAGAAAACGAAATTTACTGCGTAAGAATAAGGGAAAAAGACCCAAAAATTAAAATCATCAGCCAAGAATTATTTGACAAACACTTCTCAAATGACTTGCACACACTAGACGAAAGAATAAGTAAGCTAATCGAAGAAGCAGAGTAAAATCAGTCAGAACCAAGAAAATTAGTCAAGTCATGATTAACAATTTCTAGAGAAGAAGTAAGATTAACTGGCAGTGACTTTTCCAAGTCACGCAAAAAAATAGAGATGTTATCAACACAAAGAACATCATCAAGCAAGAAATTAAGCTCAACAACATCAAAAACAACCCCCGAAAGCCATGAAGTGTACAACCAGAAACGCTTAACTGACTTATCAGACAAAACACCATCATAAAAAGGCGCTAAAACCTTGTTCTTGCAGTAATTAAGCAGTTTATTAGCAACAAGCCCGCACTCATCATGAGGTAAAGACTTAAAATAGTCTAAAATGCACTCAAAACGATAAATAACCATTGAACCAGCATCAATAAACATATAATAATTAATTGAAAGTAATTGATTTTAAAACTTGCTAAATGACGTAACGAAATCCTTATAAATAGGATTGAGATTTCCTTATACCTAGGTAGTTACGCACATTCTAACGAATAGTGTAATTACTGGCGCAATTTGAGTTAATACTCAAGTTGTAAGGTGCTGAGAACGAGAAAATTAATGTTCATTGAAGCCGTTGCATAGGCGTGAAAGACTAGTAATTAAACCCACTAGTCTTCACAGGGAACAATCTGATGTTACTTAGAATTAAGGAACGATAAACTATTAGGTGGATGACTTGGCTTGGGTGTCGAAGAAGAGCGTGGCAAGCTGCGATAAGCCCCGGGGAGCCGCATGCAGGCATTAATCCGGGGATTCTTGAATAGGTCTTCCAACGCGATTACGCGTATTCACGCAAGTGAAAGAGAACGCAGGGAAGTGAAACATCTTAGTACCTGCAGGAAAAGAAATCAAATACGAGATGCCGTTAGTAAGGGCGATTGAAAACGGCACAGGGCAAACCGAACGGTGATTGGCGACAATCATTGGATGTGGAGTTCGGACCCCCACTAAACAGTCATTAATGAATTTGAAGTCCGCTGGAACGCGGCGCTACAGAGAGTGACAGCCTCGTAAGAGCAAGTTAATGAGTGTGAGGGGTGTTCCAGAGTACCCGGTATCGGAATTTATCGGGGAATGCGGGAGTCAACAACTTCCAACCCTAAATACAACCCAAGACCGATAGCGAACAAGTACCGTGAGGGAATGTTGAAAAGAATCCCAAGTACGGAAGTAAAAAGATCCTGAAACCTAATAGTAACGGTGGTTGCGGCATAAAAGAGCTAACTCATGAAGTAAGGTTAAGAGATTTTCCAAGCGAAGAGTTGGTAGTCGATGTTGCAACGTAGATTTGGGATAATCCGCCAGGGAGTTTACTTAAGTGGCAAGACTAACCGCGTGCAACGGGGTGTCAAAGCGAAAGCAACAAGCCCGCAGTTTACGAGGGGCGAGGTGTTAATAGCGCCTGTAGTCACTTGGGTATGACCCGAATCCGGTCGATCTAGCCGTGAGCAAGATGAAGCCATCCGCAAGGATGGTGGAGGTCTGAAGAGGTACTGTGCACAAGCGTTCTTCTGACTTGTGGCTAGGAGTGATATGCCAATCGGGACCGGTCATAGCTGGTTCCTTCCGAAGTAGGCTATAGTCTAGTCTGCCTGGAGATAGTATAGAGTGTAGAGTGACTGATTTAGTATTTAGGGTTCGAAAGGGCTCGGTACTTTGTCAAACTCCGAATCTTTATACATCGTGGAAGGGTGGAATCGGGTGCGCGGGGTAAGCTCGTGTACCGAAAGGGGAACAACCCCACCGTGGGTTAAGGTCCTAAAGTTCTGACTAAGTGAAGAAGAATATCTTTTCTCTAAAACAATGGGGAGGTAGGTCCAGAAGCCGCTATCCTATAATAAGTGCGTAATAGCTTACCCATCTAGAGAATAGGTTTCCAAAATGGACGGGACTAAGTCAGGCACCGATACCCATGACCCTCTTTAATAAGAGTGATGTGGTAGGAAGGCGTCCTATGCGCCTAGAAGCACGACCGTGAGGCCGTGTGGAGCGCTTTGGAATGAGAATCCTGGCAAGAGTAGCATCAGAGAAGGGTGAGAATCCCTTTCATCGTAGGGGCAAGGGTTCCTCAGCTCTGCTTCGTCAACTGAGGGTTAGTCGTGATCTAAGGTGTACCTTAATCGGGAACGCCGAAAGAGAAACAGGTTTATATTCCTGTACCATGTTTGTACGTGCGGCAACGCAAGGCACTTGGTTGTGACACTTGCGGGTAGGCTTGGCAACGCTGTCGCGTTGTTTAAATAGGACAAGCCCGGGGAGAGACGTAATGTTGAGAACCGGGTTAAACTATGACAAAACGATGTATTTCGTTTAAGCTGATCCCTCGAGTCCATGAAAAACGAGAGTGCAAGGATCAAACATGCGCGTACCCAGAACCGGCACTGGTGCCCTAGCTGAGTAAGCTAAGATGTGTAGGGAGAACCGTGGTCAGTGAAATCGGCAAACTAGCTCCGTAACTTCGGAATAAGGAGTCTCAGCGGTCGTGAGCCTGAGCTTGCGATTGCTGGGGTCACTAACTAGGGAAGTTCGACTGTTTAACAAAAACATAACTGACTGCAAAACTGAAAAGTTTAGTATAGTCGGTGACGTCTGCCCAGTGCAAGCAACTGAAACCTGGTTACAACCGGGCCAAGGTCTTGTAAACGGCGGGCCTAACCTTGAGGCTCTTAAGGTAGCGATCCTTTGTCATTTAAATGATGACTTGATGATGGGCGTAACGAGACTTCCGCTGTACCGACCATGGACCCTGTGAAGATACCTTCCCGGTGTAGAGGCCGGGGACCTCCAGTGGGACGAAAAGACCCTAGGAACTTTACTGCAGTCTGTTATTGCTTTGTGGAGTGTGTTGTGTAGGGTAGTCAGGAGACATCGAAGCGATGACGTCAGTTGTCGTGGAGTCGACGATGAAACACTGACCTACATATTCTACATCGCTAACCTGAAAGGGGACAGTAATTGATGGGCAGTTCGACTGGGGCGGTACGCCGGCGAAAAGATATCACCGGCGCCCAATGGTCGGCTTAACCAGGTCAGAACTCTGGTGTTAAGTGCAAGAGCAAAAGCCGGCCTGACTGGAATTTGAACAGCAAGAATTCCAAGGACGAAAGTCTGGTCTAGCGAACTACTATAGCCTTTTGTTGAGGCTTAGTCACGACAGAGAAGCTACCCTAGGGATAATGGAGCTGTCTCGCCAGATAGTTCATATTGACGGCGAGGCTTGCTACGTCGATGTCGGCTCTTCCTCCCCCGGCCGTGCAGCAGCGGCCAAGGGTGCGGGTGTTCACCGATTAAAAGGGATCGTGAGCTGGGTTCAGTACGGGGTGACTCAGTACGGTTTATATCTACTGGAGGTGTGTAATGTCTGAGTGGAAGATCCTCTGAGTACGAAAGGAACAGTGGGTCGGCGCCTCTGGTGTACCTGTCGTCCGACAGGGCGGGCAGGGCAGCTACGCGCTACGGGATAACCGCTGAAAGCATCTAAGCGGGAAGCCCTCCGTGAAAAGAGACATTAATAGGGTGGTCATAGAAGATGACGTTGATAGAACAGGGGTGTAAGCACAAAGGCAACGATGTGTTCAGCCCGTCTGTTACTAATAACCCTGATTTCCTTAAATCTTCAAATATCAGATTTCCTTGTGAAATCATTCACGCCTATTGCAACGGTTTTCAATTTTCTCTTATTCTTTAATAAGAATTACTGGCAAGCATTTTAATAAATTTAGAAATGAATTACTGTTAAGTTTATTCTCTAAAAAATATAATTGATAAATAAAATTATTTATTTTTTAATAAACTTGATATGTAATCATCAGTTGCTTTACTGCTCTGCTTGCTATTCCAGTGAGGGCTTGAGGGTATCCATACGCAAAGAGGCGCTTTGCTTAATACTTCAACTTTATAATACGCGCCCTTGCCTATAAAACTCATGTAATTCTTGCTGATAATCTCATTAATCTCACTGCCCTTATCAAAAATATGAATTCTTGCTTTGCCGCTAGCAACAATATACATCATGTCACACTCATTATTAACAGCCCAAACCTACATCAGGGTAAACACCTGTTATTTTTGCAAGCGCAGAATCCAAAGATGAAGAACCGTCAAACTCGTAAACCTTAACATTGCCATAATCATTAAAAACTGCGTTGCTTAATTTCTTGATAAAACTCATTAAAAGGGAATCAAGAAAAAATAAGCTTAAATATTTTATTAAAATTTCTAATAAAGCAAGAAAAACAGATTCACGCCTATTGCAACGGTTTTTACTTAAAGATTATTTTTAGGTTTAAACATTTCAATTGCTTTCTTGTTTAAATCATCAAGCGAGTAATTCATTAAGTGAGTAGTTATTGTTAAATCGTCTCGCTTAAGACTGGTAGCTAAATTCGCTTCGTTAATTATTGATTCAGGCCTTAAGTGGTGAAGACCAACCATTATGTAAACACTAGCGTTATTAACTGATGCAAGCTTATCCCTTAAGTTAGTCACCCAGTAAGCTTCACGCTCTTTTGAATTATCTTCCCCTAATACTGTATGATAAAATGATTTACTGTCAAGGAAGTATTTTTGCTTAAACTTATCAGGGTTTAAGCCTTGCTTAATTAAACTCATATTTAAAATATCAAGACCAAAAATATCTAACTTGCTTTCTTTTCCTTCAGCAAACAGGATGTTAGTCTCATCAGGCTTAATTAACTCATCAAGCCCCCTGTAAAAATTAATTATGTAACCCTTAATCTTTTCATATTCTTCAAAAACTGGAATAAATCGTTCATAAACATCTTCTAATCTATTGCCAAAAGAATCATTAGTTAAATCTAAAAGAAAAGCCTCATTATTATTAAGATTACCTAAATGCATCTCGCCAATTAAATGAATATTCAAAACCATTAATTAGTGTTTAACTAAAAGAATTTATAAAATTATCTAAAATTTTTTCTTAGTTAAATAAGCAGCTAAACTTATCATCTCAGCAATCTTATTATCATTTAACTCAGGCCTTGATAATTCAGTCTCATGAGAAGAGTACAATGAATCCCTAATCTTATCATCAATAAGTGAGTCAACAGAGTCACCAAAAAATGAATTAAAATTAGGTTCATTATTAATGTCATAAGTAAAGAAACGGCAAGCATCAGTTATTAATTCTTGACTGCCCGCTTGGTGAGGATTAAGTTGATCTTCACTAGCTATTTGAAAACCAGTCTCATCAGTGTAAACAATTGGGTATGGTCGATAAGGATTAACAAGCAAGTAATCATGTTCGCCATTAAGAGGCATAATGAAACCTTCATGAGTAAGCGGGAGAGGCTCACCATTATAAGTTATTGTATGATAGATAGTTGTAAAATAAAGTATTTGACGACCATCATCAACATAATACTCACCTTCAGGTGTTAACAAACAAGAAATAGGTGCTAAGCCAATCTTGATATCATCACTAGAATCATTTGGCGTGCCATTATCATGAATAAAATTAAGGTAAATATCATGATTATTAATGGTTTCTAATAACTCACCATTATCAACAACAGTAACAGTAAAAAAGGGATTAGTTGGGTGCTCAAATAAAGTTTTCTTAAAAACTTGATACTTGTCAAAATCACCATCACCATCAACATCAACTCCTTTAACATCATAAAAAATTGGCAAGCTATGAACAAAAGTCACTAACTTATTTAGTAATAATGTGCCAACAGTTAAAACAAGACCACCAACTTTAAGCAAAGGCTTAACCCATGAATAATCTTTCTTAATAGTTATCTTATGATAATTAATTGTGTTTAAATTATTCTCAATTAATTCAAAAGGATTATAGATTCTAGTTTGATTAAATCTTTTACTCTCAAATAATTGTTCTAGATTAGAATTCATGAAATAAGTAGCTAACAATTTTTTATCAACATAAAACTCCTCTTTTTCTTGCTCAATTATTGATAATAACTCAGATTGATTAACGTTTAATTTGTTAAAAACATGATTAGTATAATCAAATAAGTCACTAATCAATCTTTTAGTGGCAAAATTAGGTTTCTTAAAATCACTAAGTTTGCTAATTCTTCCCTTAACTAAATTATGAGCTTGCTTTAATCTTAAAGAGTAATCATTAATTAATTCATCAAAAAATAATTCAGTCATAGGTTTTACAACACTTTTAAAATCATCAATTACTTGCTGCCTAAAATAATTGTAATTAAAATTAATCATTAGACTCTTATCACGAAGAACGCCAGTAATAAAATTGTCAGGATCAATTGATTGAATAAGAGACCAGAGAGTCTTTGAAGGTAACATAAACTTACTAGCTAATTTAAGTTCAGCGTAATAATTTGCGTAATCAGCTAATTGATCATTCATTTGATAATATTTAACAATTAATTCTTAAGTACTTTATTATACTGCAAAATTGATTAACGAAAATTTAATTCCTTGATAAAAGCAGCGTCAAGCATGAACTCACGAGTCATAAAACTAGTATCCATCTTGTAAGTAATAGTCTTACTAGAAAATTCAAAGCGGTCAACATGATTAGCACCAACTTTAATGAAGATATTACTATCACTAGGCATACCAACTAGGTTATCAACTATTTTTTCACGCCAATAAGACTCAACTGGCTTAACAGTCCTATCAAGGTCTATTATTTCATCAAACAAACTAGTATCAAGACCACGAGTACACAAATGACTCTCTAAGACTTTGGGATTAGTAGTGTACTCACCCTCAATAAACAGTATATTATACGCACCAACTAATTCTTTTAAAGGCTCATAAAACTCTTTAATCCGATTCTTAAAAGTGCTAATGCACTGCAAGTAATTTGCTAACACGGTTTTATTTGAAAAACGACTAATAAGCCCATTAACAATAAAATCCTCATCAGGCTTAGCCCGCGCTATTAACAAAGGCCAGTTTATCAAAATCCTTTAGCAAACACTCCATTACTAGTGCGTACTCAACGTGCGCCTCACCAAAAACAAAAACACCCATAAGATTACTCTGACTAAACAGTATTAAAAACTTTACTCATAGAGATTATAAAATTTAGTTATTATCCTATCTAAACGGTTACAATCACTAATAAATTCAGCACTAACACCAGAGTTCATTAAGTACTGATTAACAGTAACTCCTGGCAGGGATTTTAACAAGTTATCCTTACTAATAACTGACTCAGAGCGCAAGTGCTTAGCTCCGACAATAACAGACAAATCATAACCGCCTAGACTCTTAATCTGGTTAAACCAATTAGATTCACGCGACTCATTAGACAAGAACTCATAACCAGGCACATCAAGGCTTATCACCTTACTAAAAAGCGCGGAGTCAATAAAACGACTGCTTAACTTCTCATCCAAATCAGCCTTGTCAAAAAAAGCCTCAATAAGCAAGCAGTCACCGCCGGTTAACTGGCTGTAAAAAACTTTAAGCGACTTATCAAAAAGCGATAAATCACCAGCGTAATAATCACTAGCCACCCTTGCAGTAACTTTGCTAACAAAATCAAAATCACTAAAGGACAAATTCTTAGCCACTTTTACAAGCAAACGGTCAAGAAAAGAAACCACCTCAGAAGTGCTTCTAAAAGAGTAAACATAACTGGGATGCAACTCGCCAAAAAGATTAATTGTATCACCCATCAAATTATTTTTCTAGCCATCAACTTATAAAGATTACTGGAGAGAATATTATTTAATGACTAAGAAGCATAATAAGGTTTAATGCCTTTTTTAAGCCAAAGCGAATTAGAAGGACTTAGAAGAAATTACCAAGACGTGGATAAAAGAGCAAGCAGACAGTTTACTAAATATAAATACATAGTCCAAATAGAAAAACAAGATGATTCAATTTGCATACGCAGTAATAAGAGTTATTTAACTGTAAAATTCTTTAGTATTCTTGACTTCTTATATAAACCCTACCAGTGGGTTAATCCACCACTACATGTTTACTTTAACGAAGCATTCCAACTTAACCAGTTAATAAACAGGTATGAACAAAATGATATTAATTTAGAAGTCAATGATTACGCGCTAATAAAAAGCATTAAGCCAAGCAAACAGATTAAATCAATTAAAATAAACCATCAAGGAGCTGATGAAACTGAAGAATTAAGCGAGTCGATTAAGGAATTAAAAGGACTTAAGAACTTATCAATAACTAATAAAAAGTTAATAATACCAAACTGGATTAATGAATTAAGCGAGCTAGAATCAATAACACTAACAAATAATAACATTAGCTACCTGCCTGAAAGCATCTGCTCATTAACTAAACTAAGAGAATTAAAAATTGAAAACAATCAACTAACAACACTGCCTGAAGAAATTAACAAACTAGAAAACCTGCCAGACAGCACTGGCGACTTAAAGGCCATCATAATAAACGTTAATAACAACATCTTATGCCATTTTCCAAAAGGACTACTTAAATTCGCCATTAACTCAATAAACAACAATAAAATACCACTAGAGCTTGTCTACACAAACAACAACCCCTTTAACAAAAAAGGCTACAATGAAGAACTGCTAAAAACACTTGATGTAATAATTAACAACGGAGAAGTCACCCTAAACAAAACCATAAGCGATTTCTACGAAGAATTAAGAAAAAAAGTACACCCAAAAGTTAATGACAAAATAATAATTTAAAGGGACAAAGGGACATGTTGACTTTGGGTATAAAAGGCAAATAGTTTTAGTCACTAATTATGAAATTGTTTGAGGAATTAAAAGGACACAACACTTACGTGCGAGATGACTGCCTAGTAGTCAAAGTAAAAGACAAGTACAACGCATTACAATTAAGAACTAAAGTAGAGCTAAAAGGCTACGCAGCAGACATAGAGAAGAACAACAACGAGTACGTAATCTGGATTTGGGGCGCTAACTTAATGGATAAGTACTTACTAAAAGGACTAAACTGTTATGCAGCGTAATTTTTAAATTATTTTTTTTAACTTATTTTATTCAAACTGCTTATACTGACTAAGACTCCAATGCGGGCTTGAAGGCATCCAGACGCGCAAAGGCTTGCTACCTAAAACTTCAACACGATAAGGAACACCTTTACTAATAAACACGGCACTATCTTTTTTAATATTTTTATAAGACTCATCCTTAAAGTAAAACTTTGCCTTGCCACTGACAACCAAGTACATCATATCACACTCGGTGTTAACAGCCCAGCCACTAAGCGGGTAGTTACCAATAATCTCAGTAAGAGCAGCGTCTAATGAGTCACTACCACCAAACTCGTAAACTTTTACACTGCCAAAATCTTTTAACACAGCATCCTTTAAGGATTTAATAAAACTCATAAAAAAAGACCATTAAACCATTTATTAAATAATTAACTAAAAAAAAGAAAATAGTTAAATAGTAATAAAACAGTGAAAAAAATCAAATGGCAAGACCAAGAAACTTAACAGGTGCAAGCGAGTTAATTGACAGAGTCTATGAAGCGCTAACAATAAAATCTATTGGTACAATAAAGTTTAACCCGATAAAAGCAATAATGTATACTGATGATGATTTCCATAAAGGAATAAGAAATTATTACAACGAGTACTTGGAAGCAAGAATGATAAATGAAGGCAACAAAAACTTCACCATAAGCATGGGCAATGGTTACAAAAAAGACCTACTAATAATTGAGTTAGTCAAAAATAAAAATGGTATAGAAAATATTTCTGGCTTGGAAGAACGAATAAAAAATAATTATGGTTTTAAAAATTCATTATTCTTTCTTGACGGCAACACATTACACAACGCGAATAATAAATGGTTAGATGCAATAAAAGAATTATACATTAACTATGACATTAAGGATTACACATTCTTTCCCAGTGAAATAACAAAATCAGACATGAATCAGTTTAACACACATGATGTTAAGATTATTAGTAATCAAGTCAAGAAATTAATGACTAATGGCAAGTCATTGCAAAGTAAAATAGACCAGATTAACAAAGATGAGTCTAATAGAAAAATCAACTACTTTGAAGCTGAATTAAAAAAATGCCAATTACTAGACTTAGACTTCAAATATGATGATGGTTTTAGTTTCTTAGGAAGCATACCACAATTACTAATTACAAGAGGGTATTAGTAACGCTTTTAAAAAGAAAGAAACACTCTACTTAAACAGTGACTGGGTGAAGCGGTCAAAGCTGAGCAATCAGTTAGGAAGTCCGTTCACCACGAAAAGAGCGATTCAAAATTCACTCGCCTGAAAACCAGTAATGGTGCACTTTAGACGGTGCGACAACGAGAACAGCAACGATACCAGTAAAAAGCAATAAAAAGCCGATGATATGAGGTGCTTTGATAAAGGGTGAAACGGCTCGTATCAATGCAGGCAAATTAGTGGTGCAAGCTCCTTTAGGGGCGCTAAGTAGAATACCGCTCATGAAAGGGCAACAAGCGACACCTTTCGAACAAAAAACGGGCTAACACCCAGTCACTCCCAAGAGAAGGGGCGTGCCCCTTCTCTAAGGGCTTACTCATCCCCCATATTATTTAAGATATTTTGCGACAAGACAGTAGCGACGTGCTGTCTGCAGGACAGAGGAAGGCTGAAAGCCCGACGTAACACCCAGTCACCGATATATTTTTAAAAGAAATTAATAATCCTTTTTTATTATGAACAATTTATTTAATAATAATCAAACAGACATTGATTATAGTAATATCAAAGAATTAGTTAGAAACTATCAACCACTAGACGTACAGTACCTTTTAACTCATGATAAACCAATAAATTTAGAAATAAAACCATTAACTGATGAACAAATAATAATGAGTGCAATCAGGTCACACACAGGTTTCTGGCTAATGGGCGGAATGGAGAGATACTGCAATGTATTTGACAACGTAGTTAATGAATTAAAAAATAAAGGATTGCTAAACTATGAATCAGCCAATAAAATTGAACAAATGATAGAAATAGAGATGAAAGAAAAAGGAATAAAAACACCAATAACTAATGATTACAGAATAGCTTCACTAGAGGCAATAAGAGGAATACTAAACAGAGAAATAAAAACAAAAGAAGGCTTAGAATTAATACTATAAAAGTTTAATAAGAAAATTTAATCGTTCATCTCGTCAGTCATTATAATTTCTTTAATAGACGCAACCAAATTGTCAGAGTCGCGGTAACCGCTAAAACGACTAAGCTCAACGCCACCCTTAAACACAATAATAGTCGGA
>Ga0208375_1001734_pt1 | contig 23099 bp, 27 predicted proteins | sample RifOxyD1_FD_184038 | JGI IMG/M metagenome (GOLD analysis project Ga0208375, IMG submission 184038) | Soil microbial communities from Rifle, Colorado - Rifle Oxygen_injection D1 (SPAdes) | ecosystem: Environmental > Terrestrial > Deep subsurface > Rock core/Sediment | place: Rifle, Colorado...
ACAACAATCTGGAACACTGCGGGCTGGAGGGAAAAAGTCCCAACGAATTTCTGGCCGATTACCAATTAACAAACCCGCCAAATGTCCGTACCTAAAACATGATGGTAAAATAAAAAGGGCGTTTTAATCCCCGAATGAATAAAAATTTTCTTTTAAAAATGTGGTTCGAGCCGATATTTTTCCGGTTCTTTGGCATTATGATGGCATTATGATGGCAGTTGAACTGCCATCAATCATCTTAAACATACCGTTGCCACCGCGCCAAGACTACGCGGGGCACCACGAAGCTCCGAGCCAAGCGAGTAGCGAAGTGGTGGACCTGGCGAGAATCGAACTCGCGCCTCGGCAATGCGAATGCCGCGTAATGCCATTTTACTACAGGCCCAATATCTGTTTTAGCCTTGCTACTTCTTTTACCACTATTTCTCCGTCATGTTCGCCTGAATGGGCGACTGTTCCGCGATAAACCGGTTTTTTCTGGTCAAGATGCAGGTTAAGCGATGTTTCCCGTGGAAACTTTTCCACATTAACATATATATGAAACCTGGGATAGCCTGAACCGGCAGAGGAAAGCGGACGGACAAAGGCCAGTTCGCGACCCTCCTTCGCCCCGTTTAGCGGGGCTACGGCGGGCAAAGAAAAATAGCCGCACCTCCGCATGGTATTTTGAATGTTTTCCGAAGATTGCAGGGTGATTCTCATTGCTGTTAATCGTTGTCTTTGATCTTCTTAAAAAAATTCTTTTTCGTCAGACAGATTTTGGTGATTTTAAGGAAGCGGGTGGCCAGGAAAATAGCCAACACCTCCAAAGTAAGAATAGTGGCGCTCTGGAGAGTATTGATGGAGAGCCCCTCGGGTGTCACGCTGAAATAGTTCTTGGTCACGAAATTAATGATATAAAGGGCGGTGGTCAGGCCGATCCAGATATAGACGAAAATCTCCCCCTGGCGCTCCGCTTCTCTCTGGCCCAGCCACCTGACGATCTCCTTGTGCAGGGAATAGATCACCAAAACGCCCAGGTAAAAGGGGGCTATTTGAACCGTAAAAAGATTACCCCGGGTAAAAAAGTCAATCAGCGTCATCGCCATCACGACAATTGTCACAATCGCGCAAATGATGAATAAGTGCCTGTTAATTCCTGATTCAATGGTTCTAATGTGCTGAAACCGTTGGTTTTGCTTCATAGTAGTAAAATGTCCTATTTAATGTCGTATTAATTAATATGCGACTTGGAAAGAAACCATGACATCGCCGGTATTGAAGTTACCGCTATAATCCTTGCAGCGAATAAAATAGCTGTAAGCGTTGCCGCCAGCAAGGCCACTGATCGTAGCGGTATGATATTTTGCTGTACCGTCGGAAGAGAGGCTGTTGCTCATAGAATTATAAGATACGCCCTGAACCCAAGAATAGCGGCAAGAGGCCGGCTCGTTGGTGCTAACCCCTATCATGGTTTCAAGGGTGCCGGCGGGCAAGGTACTGCCTGTAGGATAGGCGTTGCTCAAGACGGGAGCTGTAAAATCTGCCGGATAATTAACCCAAAAAGAGATCACAAAATCGTTACTATTTTTATTGCCCTGTCCATCAATGCATCTCACATAATAATTATAAGCTCCGCCTTCGCTCAGGGCAGTAATCAAGGTTTGGTGGAAGGTCCCCCCGGTACTGGCAAAGGTATTTTGCATGTATTCATAAAAAACTCCCGAAACTGTCGCATAACGGCAAGTGGCGTTTTCGTCGGTATTCAAAGAAATAAATATTTCCCGGGTGCTGGCTCCCACTCCTCCGGAGGGCTGGGGATTAGAACGAAAAGGAGAAGAGTTGTCGGGAACCGGAGCAGAATAAGAGCTTGGAGGATTTGCTGGGGGAGATTCTGGCTTAGGGGAAACAGTGGTTTGCCCCGGAGAATTGGGGACTGTGGAGGGAGTCATTTTAAGGCTCGGCTTAAAAAAATTAATATAAATGACGATCCCGATAATAAAGATAATCAAAATAATAATTGGAACCTGACCTTTTTCTTGTCGCATATTATATTTTTCGGGGTGCTGGGAATTGAACCCAGGCCGCAGACTCCCGAAGTCTGTATACTACCATTATACTACACCCCGGCATAAATTTTGGCGGATAGGAGACTTATACTAGTTGTCACACTATACCACTAAAATGTTCTAATTGAAACTGTTGGTTGTGAAACTTTTTCTTTTTTGCTATAATGAAAATGTTCCATTTTAGACTGTTTGTTATGAAACTTTATTCAGAAGAATTAAATCCATGGTATATAACTGGATTATGTGATGGTGAAGCAGCTTTTACTTTTAGTAGGACGGGATTTAAGTCCCTAAGCCTCTATTTCGCTATAAAACTTACGAGATCAGACAAGGGTTATCTTGGAACAATTCGTGATTATTTTGGGACGGGAAAAATATATTATGTAAAGCCCTTGTCTGCAAAAGAAAATGCGGGATGGACAAAGTCTGTTGCATATTATCGAGTTTCAAAACTCTCAGAGCTTGAAAAGATTATTAATCATTTTGATAAATATCCTCTTCAAAGCCAAAAAGTTGAATCTTATAGGATTTGGAGGAAAATATTTTTCTTAAAAAAGAGCGGTTTTCGGAAGCCAGATTATATAAAAATTAACGAACTAATCAAACAACTTTCTGAATCAAGCCCCAGAAATCAGCCATGGGATGGAACAAATTAACTTACCCAGTACTTCTGTTTGGTCATCTCGTCTTGCTTGACCACTACTCTTTCGCGCTCTTTTTTTGCCTTGGCCGCCAAGGCCATAAGCGCTTTTTCAGCCATACTGCCAAGCTTTACTATTTCTTTCTCTAAGAACTCCTTTTGGTTGTTTTTCGGGTCTTCCAACACATAGCTTAATAGAATATCCAGTATTTGTCCAACCTTGGGCCCGGGCTGAATGTCCAATTCTTTCATCACGTCATTGCCCGTCACTTTCAGCATTTTGACCGAAATCGGGTCTTGCGACACTTTATCAATGACGTATTTCAAATGTCGCAATTTATAGGGCTCTGCTTTGGGCACGCCCGAACCGATCCGGTCGCACATTCTCACCTGCAACAGCTCTTCCGTATTCTCCTGCCCGACCTGCCTGACCAAGCGCCTCACTGAGCTTTCGGTCACTTCGTCGACATTGTAGTAAAACAAATGGAATCTCACGAGCTTCGTGATCTTTTCAGCGTCTTTTTGGGAGAATCTTAAGCGGGTTAAAAGCTGGGCGGCCATTCTGGCGCCGATCACCTCGTGATTGTAAAAAGTGGCGTTAGGCCCTTCACCTCTTTTTGATTTCGGCTTGCCGATGTCGTGTAAAAGGGCGGCCATTCTGACATAAAGATTAAAGCCTTTTTGAGCGGCATACTTCAAAGAAAAAAGAGCGTGCTCGTAGCAATCGTAAACATGGTGCTTGTTTTGCGTCACCTGATAACCCTCCTCAAGCTCAGGCATGATGTGCTTTAAAAGCCCTAATTCTCTCAGCATCTCAATGCCCTGGGCGGCTTTGTCCGCCATGATGATTTTAACCAATTCGTCCCTGATTCTTTCTTTGGAAATGGCCTTCAACAGGGAAGCGTTCTTTTTAATAGCTATAGCTGTCTTCCCCTCGATAGTAAAATCGAGCGTAGTCGCAAACCTGACCGCCCTCATCGTTCTTAAGGCGTCTTCTGAAAACCGGTCTTGGGCCACGCCTACAGCTTTAATAATCTTGTCTTTGAGGTCCTGTTGACCGCCAAACGGGTCAATGACCTTGTTGACGTCTGACTTCAACAGACCAATAGCGATAGCGTTGATGGTAAAGTCGCGGCGGGCCAGGTCTTCCTGGATGTTTTTAGCGAATTTAACCTCATCCGGGTGGCGCTTGTCCGTGTATTTTGACTCCGAACGGTAGGTGGTAATTTCCACCTCTTTAGTGGACGAGTCTTTACTTCCGGTCTGCACTGTCACGGTGAGAAACTTATTTTCGTAAAAGCTCTTAGGGAAGACTTTCTGGATTTCTTCGGGTTTGGCCGAAGTCGCCACATCCCAGTCTTTGGGAGCATCTCCCCTTAATAAATCGCGCACGCACCCGCCCACGACAAAAGCTTCAAAGCCATGCTTTTTCAGTTTATTGATGATAGTTTTCACTTCCTTGGGAATCTCCATAATTATAATATGATATCTCAGAACTTGATTTTTTCCAAATTTTTGGTATAATTCAGGCACGCCCTCGTAGTGAAATGGATATCACGCGACGCTTCGAACGTCGTAGTCCAAGTTCGAGTCTTGGCGAGGGCACAAAGATGGCGGTCTTTGTGCCGGGACACGCATGTCCCTGTGCCGGAGATACTTTTCTTTTTTTTTAGATAATGTATAATCAAAAAAGAATATGAAAACAATAAAGATATTTCTCGTAACGGCGTTGTTTTTATTTCTATTTGTAGGACAAGCACAAGCTGATTTACTTCCTTTGGTTCAATGCGGGGGAGCGGGGCAAGACGCTTGCACTTTTTGCAGCTTTTTTGACATGGTAAGCAGGATTATCCAATTTATAATAACGAGAATCGTCCCTGTGGTAGCAACATTAATGCTAGTCATCGGAGGAGTTTATTTCTTCTTTGCTGGAGCAAACCCAGGAATGTTGGAAACCGGCAAAAAAATAATTACTTCGACAATCTGGGGATTGGTTATTATCTTTGCCGCTTTCTTGATTATCGGCACAATTCTGAGCGCTATCGGCTTGGCCGGTTGGACCGAAAATATTTATAAAAATTGGTGGGACAAGGGCTTTTTCCGAATCCCCGGCTGCTAAGTTATGAGCCCCTATAACTCAATTGGTAGAGCAGAAACTTAAATGGACAAATTAAATTACCCGCAACTAAAAATACAGGCCATTCGACTTCGAAAGAAGGGTTTAAGTTATGGTGAAATTAAAAAAGAGACACCCGTTGCCAAAAGCACTTTAAGTTTATGGTTAAAAACTGTTCCCTTAACAAAAGACCAGAGAAAACGCCTCTATACAAAAAGTATTCTAAATATGGCGAGGGGCGCTCAAAGCCAAAAAGAAAGGAGAAAGAGGGAAATAACTGAAATTATTGAAACTGCCGAAAAAGAAATCCAACTTCCTATTTCTTTCGAGGCCTATCGCCTTCTTGGAGCGGCTTTATACTGGGCAGAAGGGAGTAAAACTAACGGATTTAAGATTACAAATTCCGATCCTAATTTTATTCTATTTATGGTAAGGTGGTTTGAAAAAGTCTTTCAAATTTCTCCTCAAAATTTAAAGGTCTGGCTTAATATCTATCCTCAGCAAAATGAATTAGAAATAAAGAAATTCTGGTCTCAATTAACCAATATTCCTCTTGAAAATTTTGGCAAAAGTTTCACAAAACCACTGAACAAAGGATATAAGAAAAATAATCTTTATTATGGAACAATAAGTATCAAAGTGCCAAAAGGAACAGATATGCGATATAGGGTTTTCGGCTGGATAAAAGCTGCCTTAAAAGATATCGAATCTCAAACAGAATTAATTCAAAAAGAATGGAAAGCACTAAAAGAAACTCCTCGCCCGGTAAACTTACCTCAAAATATAGAATCTTGCCCCGCTAGCTCAATTGGTAGAGCAGGGCGCTCTTAACGCCAAGGTTATAGGTCCGAGTCCTATGCGGGGCACAATTGACATATTTATTTAAAAAGATAAGATAAAACCATATGGCGAGACAATTTACGGCCATCTATAAAAAAAGCGGAAAGTGGTATTTGGGCTGGATAGAAGAGATTCCGGGAGTAAACACTCAGGGGAAAACCCTTAAAGAAGCGAAAGAAAATCTTAAAGAGGCGCTTTTATTAATCCTAGAAACCAACAGATTTCTTAATAAAAAAGAGATTTCTAATGGAAAAGTCATCCGCGAACCCCTTTCCGTCTCTTTATAATGAAACGCCAAGATTTACTTAAGCATCTTTTTAAAAATAAATGCGTTTTTATTAGAGAGGGCGCAAAGCACAGCGTCTTTTTTAATCCTTTAATGAAGAAATCTTCGACCATGCCTCGCCATAATGAAATCGACGATTTCTTGGCAAGGAAAATTTGCCGGGATCTCGGCGTTGAGTCGCCAAGAAGAAAATAATATCATGAGATAAAATTAGTAAAAATATGTTAACTACAGACCAAAAATCTAAAATCATCAAAGAACATAAGGTCCACGATCAAGACACGGGGTCACCGGAAGTTCAGGTCGCTTTATTGACGGAAGAAATCAAAAGGCTTCTTTTGCATTTGAAAAAACATGCCAAAGACCTCCATTCGAAGCGGGGACTGCTCAAAATGGTGTCAAAAAGAAAGAAGCTTTTAGGGTATCTGAAAGATGAGGACTCAAGACGCTACAATAAGGCCGTTAAAGCAATCGGCCTTAAAAAGTGAGCGAAGCGAAACCCCGCCCCCTATGCCATATGTATTACGTTTATGTCCTGAAATTAATAAAGAATGATGAGTTCTATATAGGTTATACCGAAAATCTGAGACAGAGAATCAAACAACATCAATATAAAAATAGTCTTCGATTGATTTACTACGAGGCATATTTATCGGAAAAAATAGCACGAAACAGGGAAAGAAAATTAAAATATTATGGAAGTGCCTGGCGTGCCCTTAAACAAAGAATAACAGCTTAGGGGGCGGGGTACTTCACTACGTTCAGTATGTTTCTTAAACACAAAGAGCAAAGAGTGGCTATTTTGATTGATGTGCAGAACATGTACCACTCAGCTAAAAACATTTACGGCAAAAAAGTCAATTTTGCCGAAATTTTAAAAACAGGCGTCAGCGACAGAAAATTAATCAGGGCTTTTGCTTACGTCGTCAGAACCAAGACCGGCGAAGAAAAGCCTTTTTTTGAAGCTTTAACCAGCTTGGGGTTTGAAACCAGGGTCAGGGATTTGCAGGAATTTTACGGCGGCATGAAAAAAGCTGATTGGGATGTCGGCATCACTATTGATGCCGTCAAAACCGCCCCGGGAGTCGACGTCATTGTGCTAGTTTCGGGGGATGGAGATTTTATCCAATTGGTCGAGTACTTAAAAAACCAGGGGAAAAGAGTTGAGGTCATGGCTTTCGGCAAATCAACCTCTTCCCATTTAAGGGAGGTCTGCGACGAATTCATCGACTTGGGAGAAACTCCTGATAAATTTTTATTAAAAAAATGACGGAAAAATTCAAATTAAACATCGCTGACAAAGACTTAATCGTAGAAATCAATGATCTGGCCGAACAGGCGGCAGGTTCCTGCTTGGTCAGATACGGCGATACGGTCGTTTTAGCCACCGCTGTTATGGCAAAAACGACCCGGGAAGGGATTGATTTTTTTCCTTTGACCGTTGAGTACGAAGAGCGATTTTACGCCGCCGGAAAAATACTCGGCTCGCGCTTTGTCAGGAGAGAAAGCCGGCCGTCCGACGAGGCGATTATCACCGCCCGGGCGATTGACCGGGCCATCAGGCCGAGATTCCCCGAAAGTTTCCGCAATGAAGTGCAAGTAGTTATTACTTGTCTTTCTTGGGATGGAGAAAACGATCCCGACTTTATAGGGATACTCGGAGCTTCGGTTGCCTTAGGTATTTCCAATATTCCGTGGACGAGCCCGATAGCTCCTATTAGAATCGGCAAGTCGAACGATAAATTCATCATCAACCCAACCTACGAAGAAAGAAAAGAAGGGAAGCTTGATATGATTCTAGTGGGCATTCAGGAAAACAACGAACCTTTGATTAATATGATTGAAATGGAGGGGGATGAGGCCCAAGAGGGGATAATTATTGAAGCTTACGAACTGGCCAAGCCCCATTTAAAAAATCTGATCGACTTTCAAAAAGAAATTATCAAGAAGGTCGGCAAGAAAAAAGAAGCTTTAGCCGAACCTCAAATTGACCGCGACCTCGAAAAAGAATTTAAAGACTTTTTAGGGGATAAGCTGGAGAAAGCCTTGTTCCAGGCGAAAAAAGCCGACCGCGACAATGCGCTTGAAGACCTGGAGAATAATTTAGCCTATTTCATTGAAGGTAAATTTCCGGGTTTGGGCAAAACGAAACAAACCAAAGGCTTTTTTGAAAAAGAAATCAATCGGCTTGTTCATGAAAACGCTATTCAAAAAGGCAGAAGAGCCGATGGCAGAAAACTGGATGAAATCAGGGAGATTAAAGTTGAAGCCGGCATTTTACCCAGAACCCACGGCTCAGGCCTGTTTATCAGAGGCGAAACCAAGGCCCTATCCATTCTCACTTTAGGCACGCCAAGCGACGTCAGATTGATGGATGGCATGGAGATCAGGGGGAAAAAGAGATTCATGCACCATTACAATTTTCCGCCGTATTCTTCAGGGGAAGTGAAACCGATGAGGGGCCCGGGACGGAGGGAAATCGGACACGGGATGCTGGCAGAAAAAGCTTTATTGCCTTTGGTGCCAAATTTTGAAGAATTCCCTTACACTATGAGGGTTGTAACCGAAATCCTTTCATCTAACGGATCTACCTCCATGGCTTCGGTTTCAGCAGCCAGCCTCGCTTTAATGGATGCGGGAGTGCCCATCAAAAGTCCGGCGGCCGGCATTTCCTTTGGATTGATGAGCAACGAAAAAGGCGATTATAAGATTCTCACCGACATTCAAGGGCCAGAAGATCATTACGGCGACATGGATTTTAAGGTGGCGGGAACTAAGACCGGCATTACCGCCATCCAATTGGACGTCAAAATCGCCGGCATCAGCGAAGAAATATTTAAAAAAGTTTTGGAAGCGGCCAAAACCGCCCGCTTTCAGATTTTGGACAAGATCGAAAAATTATTGCCCCAGCCCCGTCTGGAATTATCTCCTTGGGCGCCGAGGATCTTCACTTTACAAATAAAACCTGATAAAATAAGAGAAGTGATAGGGCCGGGCGGCAAAGTCATTAATGAGATTATCGAGAAATGCGAAGTTTCCATTGATATTGAAGATACGGGCAGGGTTTTTGTCACCGCCGAAAAAGAAACTGCTGCCAAAAAAGCCATTGAATGGATTAACAATATTACAAGAGAGGTTGTGGTGGGCGAAATCTTCCAGGGCAAAGTGAAAAGGATCTTGAACTTCGGCGCTTTTGTGGAAATTCTACCAGGCCAGGAAGGCATGGTCCATATTTCACAGCTGGCTGACCGCAGAGTGGAAAAAGTTGAGGATGTCGTCAACATCGGCGATATTGTGCCAGTCAAAGTTATCGCTATCGACGAACAAGGCAGAATCAATCTGTCAATCAAGGAACTTAAAAACGGCTATGGCCCAAGAAAATAAGAACCTCGCTTAAAGCGAGAACCTTGGTTTCTCACTATGCTCGAAACTAATCCAAACAAAATAACTAACCTGAGCGATCAAAAAGAAGAGAAGGATCTTCTGGCCCGCGAAGAAGTTAAAACCATGGAAAAAGACACCTCGCACCTCCGGGAAATAGAAGCGCGCCGGGAAAGGGAAAGACTGGCTCGCATCAAAACAGCCGAAGAAATTGCCAGAGAAAAAGAAAGGGAGGGGCTTGCCGAAAAATCTGCTTTAGCAAGAGATCTGGCGGAACAAGAAGCTAAGGCCAGAGAGGAAAGGATTATAAAAATGAGAGAAACAAGGGCAGTGGAAGAAAGCGCTCAGGCCCAGGCAAAGACCGAACAAGCGGAAATAGCCACCGGGGAATTCCGGGGCGCTTTGAAAGAAACTCAAGCCAAGGAAGAAGAGTTAAGAAAAAAGTTTTTAGACAGGGTCGAAGCTCGAGCTGAGGGGAGAGAAGAGGCTCCGCCCCTTCCCCCCGTGCCCCCAACCCTGCCCATAGTCGAAGAAAAAAAGTCGCCCGAAATCCCCAAAACTTTTGTGAAAAAGCCTGGCCCGGGACAAAAGCTTTGGATCAGGATTGTTTTAGGTCTGCTTATCTTGGCAATCTTAGCCGCTGCCGCCACTTTCGGGTATTGGTATTTCGTTGTCAGGGGAGGGCCTGAAACCACCGCACCCGTTAACCGAATTCCTGAACAAAAAGAATTAGTGATCCCGCCGCCCTTGTTTTATGTTGAGAATACCCAAACAGTAAAAATTGCTGAAACCAGCGAAGTTCCTTTCGTTCTTGCCCAATTTGTGCAAACCGAAACAGCTTTGTCTTCGGTCAACCGAATCTTGTTTGAAGATACAAAAAACACTGAAGTTTTGGGATTAAAAGGGCTTTTTGACTCTTTGGGCATTATTACTCCGAATGGTTTTTATAATAAAGTTGCTGACGATCCCACTTTCTTTATTTACTCCCAAGAAGAAGGCAATCGTCTAGGACTCGTCGTTAAAATCAACAACCAAGAAGGACTAGCCGAGATGATAAAGTTATGGGAAGGAACAATGGAAGAAAATTTCCAGGGCCTTTTTGGATTGCTGGGCAAAAACGAACCGGCCCTATCATCTTCTTTTAAGGACGCCAAATACCAGGAAATAAGTTTCCGCTTCCAGACTTTCACCCGGGAAGATTTGGGCATTGTTTATGCGATTTTTGACGATTATTTCATCCTGACTACTTCCTGGAAGAGCATGGAAAAAGCTCTGGATAAATTAAAAGAGGCGCCCATGTCCCACTTTTTCAGCCCTGGCATCGGGGCTGAATTTGTTTTAGCGAACATGGATTTAAAAGGAAAAATCGGGCAGCTTTTTTTTATCGGCATTAACGGCACGACTCTGACCCAAGAAACCGAAAACCTGATTGCGAGCGTCCAGCCCGGCGGCATACTTTTATTAAAAAAGAACATCGTTGACGAAGATCAAACAAAAGAATTAATCCGGGGTCTCCAAAAAGTTGCTTTGGAAAATTACGGCATCCCTTTATTCATCGGCGTTGACCAGGAGGGCGGAGTAATTTCTCCGGTGAACTTCATCCGGGAAAAAACCGGCCAATCGGAAATTAAAACCGCAGACCAGGCTTATGCCGTGGGCTTGGGCAGGGGAGCGGAGCTAAGGGACCTGGGCATTAATCTTAATTTGGCGCCGGTCCTGGATGTTGCCCAACCCGGAGACTTTCTTTTCAGCCGGGCTTTCCAGGCAACCGACTCTCAGGCTGACGCTTTTGCGAAAGCCCTGATTGCCGGCCAAAAAACAGCCAGCATCTTAACAGCGGTTAAACACTTCCCGGGCTACGGCGACATCGCTTTTGACCCGGAAGACACGCTGGCGACTTTAGACGAAACGCCCCAGGTCGCTCTTTTTAAGACGGCGGTAGAAGCCAAGCCCGAGTTTGTCATGACCTCCAATGTTATTTATTCTAAAATCGACGCAGAACTGCCCTTCAGCTTTTCTAAAAAAGGCATCGCGCTCTTAAAAGAAAGCGTGGGCGAAGATCCTTTGATCATGACCGACGATCTGCCCCAGCAATCGTTAATCGACACGTTTGCCTTAAAAGGCGTGGTCACCTTGCCGATTAAGGCTGGAGCCGACATCCTGACTTTTTCCCTTAACTGGGAAACGACCCTGCCTGAAGCCGTCCGGATTCTTCAAGAATCTGTTCAAACCGGAGAAATCTCCCAAGAGAGAATTGACGGTTCGGTGTCAAAAATTATAGAATTAAAGCAGGCCTATTATTAATATGAATAAACAAGAAATCAAAGAAAAATTAGAACAGGAAAAAGCCGCCATCGAAAAGCAGCTGGGAACTTTTGCCAACAAAGACCCGAATCTCAAAGGCGATTGGGATTCCAGATTCCCGAAGTTCGACGGCAACATCGAGGAAGCGGCCGACGAGGTGGAAGAATACGGCTCGCGACTCCCCGTCGAATTCAGCTTAGAGACGAGATTAAGGGACGTGAATATCGCTTTAGAAAAATTGGCCAAGGGCAAATACGGCAAGTGCGAAAAGTGCGGCAAGGAGATTGAAAAAGAAAGACTGGAAATCCATCCGGCCGCCCGCTTCTGCATGGAGCACCAGGAATAAAAGAAATCAGCGAATAACGAATTTATTTCGAATGTACGAATTCGTAAATTCGTAACCGATTCGCTATTCGTTGATTTTTTATTTAGCAAACCAGGTAGTGAAAATTTGATTTTGTTTCACAAATAATTATTTATCAAATTTCTACTACCTGGCAAATGGGTTCTTAGCTCCGCTGACGGCAAAGTGCACATGGCAGCCAGTTGAGTTGCCCGACCCCGGCATATTGTAAGCTCCGCCCACTAAGGCAATGATTTGGCCCTGAGAGACGTGATCGCCTACCTCAACAAAGCTTGTCTGGACGTGCCCGTAGCTCGTCACAACGCTGTTAGGATGTTGAATGGCAATAGTGTTGCCAGCGCCGCCAAAGGCCCATTTGGAAATGGAACTTGTCAGCTTAACTTTCAAAACTTTGCCGGCCGCGGCGGCGTAAATCGGCTCGCCGCATTTGCCGTGACTGAAATCAACGGCGTTATAGAAGTGCAGCCCCTGGGTGATGCGGCAAGGAGCGGCAATCGGGCAAATGAAGTAACTCGAAGCTAAAGGAACCAATGGCGGTGCATAAACGACGACTGGCGGCATAATGCCGTCCGGCACGATTAAAATGTCGCCGGTGTAGATATCCCCCTCGGCCGACAGATTGTTAAAAACGGTGATTTTTTCCGTAGTTGATTTGTACGTTGTGGCAATACCGCTCAAAGTGTCGCCGTTTTTCACGTGGTAAATCACGCCCGAGGTGGGCAAGATCACCAGCTTTTGGCCGATCTTTAACAAGGAAGAAGAGCTCAGGTCATTGGCCCAAAGCAGGGTGTCCAAGGAAATATTAAACTGCTTAGCAATGGATGAAAGCGTATCGCCGCTCTCCACCACATATTCGGTGATCTCTTTTTGGGTCCACTCGTAATCCGAGGCCTCCATTAAGGCTCCTAAAACCTGGGGAGTAACCATAATTGGCGGAGAAATCGAAACTAGGCTGTTTTGCTGGACCAAGCTAAGTTCGGGAGATTCTTTAACCTTGGTTCCGGGGATAATAAAAGAGTCTTCGCTCTGGGAATTGGGATAAACGGCCATTAAATTGTCGTTACCCACAAGAGAAGAGGCTGGACTGACTAAAGAAACAATTAAGAACAAACCGACACAAATTAACCCTAAATAAAGGAAAGGGTCCTTTGCAGATCCCTTAAGTTTTTTCCAGTTCTTCCTGATTAAGTTTTTGAGCCCCTTACTAATCAAAATTGTCCAAAATCCATGGGCTCTAGCTAGAAAACTATCCATATTTTGCTCCTACCTATAGGATATCATCGGGATAGGGTGCGGTCAAGCATTTTATCCACACCTCTTAAAAATAATTAAAGAAAACTGTGACACATTATAAATATAAAAGGGGCACATTATTGAATGTTTTATGTGCCCCTTAAGTGATTTTATTGCATTTTTTTGTCCATCCCCGACAATATATTCTCTCCTTTGCTTCTGTTGCCTTACAGACAAGATGAAATTTTTGATTTCTTCTTGAGAAAAAAATGTAGAAATAAGGACATAGCCCCAAATCTACCCCTTTTTCTTGGAAAAGATAACTAATATACAACTGCTCATCTTGGGTAAAATCGAAGAAGCGTGTCTTAGAGATATTTGCCTTCATAACGGCTTCATCTATAGATTGATATCTCTCTTGAATCGTTGGTAGTTTTTTTAACTCTTCTATCTTACCTAAGCTTTTTATCTCTCGGAAAATTTCATTCATTAAGTGCATATTTTCGCCTCCTCTCCTCGATACAGGCCAAGTTAGTTTTAGTTAAATGAGACTCGGGGCATTTAATCTTTATCAAACTTATTTCTATAGCAAATCTTGCTGCCTCTTTTGGGTTAGCTCCCCTAGAAAGAGCAAAAACATATCCTGCGCAGAAAGCATCACCTGCTCCGATTTCAAAGATTTGTCCACCTTGAGCCGGCCTTCCCTCCTCAGTAATTTGAATAAAAATTTCTTCTCCCTTAAGAAAGATAGAAATATCCTTACCTCCCCTTGTAATTATTGTCTGTTCCACCTCGGGGAAGATTAAAAAGGCTTCTTTTTTATAGCAAGTTAAAAGAAATTCACATTCCTGCTCATTCATAAAAACGACATCAGCATATTTTCTTACGAAATTTAGTAGGCTCCTTAATTTATTATCCTGAATAGTATCTACGCCACCTAAGTTGATTATTATCTTCTTTCCGAATTTCTTAGCAATTCGAATAGCGCTTTTCCATATCAATTCAGTTTGAGGTGTATTCGCCGTAAAAAGACTACTAAAAAACATCGTAGCACTTTTCAAACTGCTCTTTGCTAAACTATTCCAAGGAAGATATCCCGAAACCCCGTAATTCAGCACTTTTATCCTTTTCTTTTCCCCACCGTCCTTAATTATCCAAATTACTACGACAACAGCGCTATTGAAAAGCATCGTTGATATCAAGCTCATATCTAGTTTATCAATAAATCCCAGGCCATCTTTAAATATAAGATGAAAGTAGTCATCACCGATTGACCCTACAATGATGCTAGGTATTCCCAAAAGAGCACTATTAATAGCTACATTGCTCTCAACGCCACCGGCCGAAATAAAAATATAATCGGATTTCTTACTTAACTGCCCTAGTATCTTCTCCATTTTCTCATTTGATATTTCGCCCTGTAAATTTTCGTCAACGCCTATTTCGCTTAAAAACTCGGCCTTGATACTTGCTGTAACGTCAATAATTGGCCTACCTAAGCAGAAAAGCCTTTCCATTATCTACCTCCTTTTTATCTTTTAGTTGTTAATATGCTTTATTAATCTAATTTAAGATAGTTCTTAACCCATAATTTGTCAAGTTAAGTATTGACCTAAATTGTTGACGACTCTAGAAATGGCCTTTTCGATTAATTGAATCTCTTCCTGGCCACAAATAAAGAAAGGCAACGATCTTGGTTTATCGCTAATTATTAATACTGAAGTCGCAGGAACGTAATGTTTTTTCCTCCACTTGTAGAGAAACTGAGTTTCCATATCTAAAAAATCTATCCCTTGTTTTTTGAATTTTTGTAGAACAGCCTCCTCTAAAATCATCTGAGAAGTACTTGCGATTTTATATTTATTTTTTCTGAGGACAACGATAGTGCCTATCTTTAATTTTTCGTTTAAAGCGCCGCAAAATCCCAAAAAAACAATCTTTTTAATCGCCTTTGGATTAAGAATTCTGAGACAATCTTTAATACATGAACCGGGGGGAATTTTAAAGACTAATACAGTTTTTGAGCCGATGTTAACCTCCATTCGTTTCCACCACCCCTCTGATTTTTCAAGTACGGGATAACGGGTTTTAATTCTCTTATATATTTTGCCGATAGGAGTAATAATAAGACAACCAACAGGAATCTCGGCTTTACCAAAAAAAACCGCAGAAGCTTTTTCTTTATCAAGTTTCATAAAATTAATCGTTTAAATTTTTTACCAAGGGTAATTTTCTTTTTATCTGCAAAATAAATATTCCACAAAAAGTGTTCGAGAAGTCTATTGTTTAGAATGCATTCTCTTTCGTCTACGCCATTTTTAAATCGTGTTATTCCGTCCCAAAAACAACCTCCTCCGCAAATTCCTATTGCTGGACAGTTTTGACAAAACTCATTATTGATTGGAATTACGCTTTGGAAGTATTCTAAGTTATATTTTTGGGAATTATTCAAAGAATCAATTTTTGTGCAAAACGTTTCTTCTCCGTTCGGGTAAAAGGTTTTCTGCTCTCCTAGTAACTTACAGGCATAAAAACGGAAACTACCAGTAACTAACGGTGAAAACCTCTTTGCTAATTGATCAACGTAAATTTTATTTTTAACGGCGAACTCGAATATCTTTATCATTTGTTCTGCATATTTTTCCACTTTTAAGTCGGTTATTCCCCTGAATTCTTTTTTAATATAGTGGGGAAAGCTTATTCCTAAATACTTAATTCTTAAATTATTAGCAAAAAATTTGGCAATCTTGTAGAGGTGTCCCACGTTTTCGTTAGTGCAAAGACAAGCGATGCCTAGATTACAACCATTCTCCCGAAAAATTTTTATGTTTTTTAATACCGTGGAATAAGTCTCTTTGCCGTTTTGAAATTTCCGCCTTCTATTGTCCACTCTTCGGCCATCTAAAGATATTATTAATTTAACATTTTGATTTTTTCTTAGAGTATCTAATATTTCTTGATTAATAATCGTTCCATTAGAAAATATCTTAATCGGGTCTTTAATCTTTTTAATAAATAACTTTACAGCCGGCCAATTGAGTAATGGTTCGGCTCCGATTATCATTAAAGAGCCGTGTTTTATATTTTTCTGGTAGAAAGCGACGATCTTTTTGGTAACGGCCCTGTCCATTGGTGAATTTACTTGTTTAAGGTTATTTTTATATATCAAACAATAATCACATCGACAGTTGCACTCTGGTGTTGCCTCGACCCGAACCTTTTTTAATCTGAAAGGTTTAAACTTTATAGAAGGAGTTTTCTTTTCTAACGCCTTGGCTGCTTTATATAATAAAATCGGCGAGGAATTATTTTCTAAGTACACTCGTTGGAAATTTATCCTATTAAACAAAATTGTCTTCTTTCCTTTCCAAAAAGCAAAAACATTTTTAGTTATTCTCTTCATTTTTTATTAAAAATAATGCTAATTCCTTCGTCCTTCAGGTCGCGCTTAAGCACCTTTTTAAAAAATAACCCGACAAGAGTTCTGAAAAAATAAGATGCGTAGTTTCTGTTAAATCCTTTCCAATCAGGACACCGGCGGCAGGGGATAGCCGAAAAGTCTCCCTCCAAATGACGTCTTCTTTGCTCCACAAGAATTGGATTGTTCCAAATTTGCATTAAATTATCTTCTCTCAGGTTGCCCACCCTTAACTCTCCCTCAAGATCTTGGCAACAGGCTATGACATCTCCGTTCCAAAGAATTACTAGGGTTTCCCAAAGATAAAAACAAGGGGGACGGAAGACAATCCTTTCTTTAGCTTTTGCTACGTCTGTAAATTTACCTATTTCTTTACTTCGCCAAGCTCTCGTACAAAATGATTTCACGTTTATATAATTAATATCTCTCCCTCTCCATTTCTTAATGAAAGGTTTTATTTCCTTTTCATTTTCTTTTGTTTTAATTATTTGAACTTGAGTATCTGTTTTAAACCGTCTTTCTTTTTTAATTTTAAGGAATCTCAAAATATTATTTTCCACCTCCTCGAAATTTGCACCATTTCTAATTTTTTCGTAGGTTTCCTTGGTATTTCCGTCAATTGAAAAAACGATGTAGTCTAAACCAGCCTCCATGATTTCAAGCGATTTCTCTTCAGTAAGAAGAGCTGCGTTAGTTGAAAGTCTAGTTTTTGCCCCGGCTTTCTTGATTATTCTAATTACTTCCGGCAACCTGGGGTGAAGAAGGGGCTCACCATTAAAATGTAGCCAGATAAATTGATCCTTGAAGGTCGCCGTATTTTCTCCGATGATCTTTTTAAGAAAATCGATGTCTAAAAATCCTTGTTTTCTTGTATTTTTAGCAACACAAATCGGGCATCTTAAATTACAGAAGTTCGTTATTTCCAGATTTAGAATTTTCGGAATTGAGGAAAGGAATATTTTACCTTTGAGATATTCCTTTATTTTTAAGGGTATCACGGATTGGATAAAGAGAGCCGTTAATCGTTTCGGCTTTCATTTTCCTATTTTTAAATTTAAAGGAGGAGCTTGATGTATTTTTAAAATAAACCGAATCTGCTTTTTTTAAGGAGAATTTTAAAAATTTGACCAGAAAAACTTTTAAAACTGTCCCGTGGGTTATTATCAGCACGGTTCTGATACTGCTGGGCTCTTTTTTCAGGTTTTTCAAGAAGGAGTCCAGTCTTTTAGACACGTCTTTGAAGCTTTCCCCCTTTGGTATTCTGTAATTCCATTTGTCCACAAGCCTCGTACTATAAATTTCGGGATATTTTCTCTTAGCCATTTCGAAAGTCAGGCCACTAAAAATCCCGAAATCAGCTTCATTCAGCCGAGCATCCCGAACAACAGGGACGGACTTTAGTTTTATTAAGGGAAGGGCTGTTTGGTAAGATCTTCTGGACTCGCTAATAAAAATTTTATCAATTTTAACTTTAACAAATTTATGGGCTAGTTTTTTTGCCTGAGCTATTCCTTTTTTGTTCAAATTAGTAGCCTTTCTATCATCAAAGTCTATCCCTTTTAAATTCGACTTCGTTTGCGCATGCCTTATTAAATAGACTTCCATAGATTTATGTATTAATTAAATTATCATCTGAATAGTAAGAGTTATTTCGGTATTTGGCCACGAAAGGACAACCTTTGAAGTTTTTGTTTTTTCTCTTTTTTACCATTTTTCTAAATTCTGAAGTTTCTTTTGCCCTAACCAACTTTTCAAACTTTGTTTTTCCTAAAAAATCTTCCGTCGTGAAGTTAGGGTCTATCTTCGCAATCCAGGAACAGGGCGAAATCTCTCCCTTTGGATTTATAAAAAATAACTTATCTCCTCCTGGGCAAGTTAAAGGGATCTTCTTAGCGCGCACCTCAGGTTTTCGATGAATGGTTATTCTGATTTTATTTTTATATTTTTTATTTAAATACTCTATTTCTTTCATTATAGATAACCATTTTCTTTTTGGATAAAGTCGAGGGTTATTTTTAAACCTTCCTATTCTAATCAACCAGCTAAACCTCAATTCTTCCACGTTTAGTTTTATACACAACCTTACCATTTCCTCTAAAAACATCTCGTTTCCACGCCAAATAATACAACCTATCCTCGTCGGGATTTTATACTTCATCAGCTTCCTTACATTCTTAGTTATCTTATTAAAGAAATCACCACCGCGAAGAAAATTATGAAGCCTGGGGAGATGGCCATCTAAGCTTATGTGTAAAAGGTCTATTTTGATTCTGGATAATTTTTTAATTAAGGGCTCGTTAAGAAAATAGCCGTTTGAGGCAATGCTAACTTTTATTTTTTTTCTTTTTAAATACTCTAAAAAAACAAGGATATTTTTCATCAACAGAGGCTCTCCTCCGCTGATATACAACTCCCTAACCCCAAACAAAAACATCTCGTCTATTCTTTGATTAATTAGTTTTTGATTAGAAAAAATGAACTCGTCTTGGTAAACTTTTAAAGAGGAGTCGGAGCAACAGTGTTTGCACGACATATTGCACTGGGAGGTAATTTCCCAGACCATTTTTTTACCTTCCTGGGGTGGCGCGAATAAGCAAAATGGTACGTTTTGCATAATTTATTCTTGCTTTATTGATGTGTATATTCTGTCATTTTGTTTACAAAAAATCAAGCTCAAAATTCAGTCGATTCTTACGATATAAAAGAACACTAAAACTATGTTAAAATTAAGAAATGGATTTAACCGACAAGCAAAACCTCCAACTTCTCTTAAAAAAACAAGGACTAAGGCCTCAAAAAAGGTTTGGCCAGAACTTTCTCATTGATGGGGGGTTGCCCCAAAAGCTCGTCGCTACGGCCCAAATCGGTGCCCAAGACACGGTTTTAGAGATAGGCCCGGGCATTGGCGCCATCACCCAAGCCTTGGCCCAAAAAGCCAAACAGGTTGTTGCTATAGAAAAAGACCGAGAAATGGTTAATATCCTGCGAGATACCTTGGATGGTTTTAAAAACGTGAAAGTTATCCAAGGCGACGTTTTAAGGATCCCGTTTTCTGAGCTGCAACTGCCTGCTTCTTACCAAGTGGTCGGCAACTTGCCTTTTTATCTCACCGCTCCGGTTATTAGAATGTTTTTAGAGGTGTTCGAGGTTCGACCTCGGACAATGACGCTGGTGGTGCAAAAAGAGGTGGCTCAAAGAATTTGCGCCAAGCCTCCCAAAATGAGCATTCTCGCCAACTCTGTCCAGTTTTACGCTGAACCTGAAATTATTTCTTACATTTCTAAAAACTCTTTCTGGCCCCAGCCCGAAGTTGACGCCGCCATTATCAAAATAATCCCCCGACCAACGCCAGCGGGGGACAGTAAGCTGTTCTTCGAGGTAGTTAAAACCGGTTTTTCCCACCCGAGAAAACAATTATTAAATAATCTTGCCCAAGGATTAAAAAAGAGTAAAGAAGATGTTGCGGCGTGGCTGCAGAAAAATAATATCAGCCCGCTCCAAAGAGCCGAAGCCTTAAGTATTAATGATTGGCTAAATCTCGTAAAGACCTTAAGAATAAGTAGCTATTTATAGATATTGTGGGTACCGATATCCAAAAAGATCGCATCACTGTCATCAAAAATAAAGATGATCCGGTATTGGCCTTTTACGCAAAAACTCCACTGCTCTTTCAACTTTCCGTGGAGTTTGTGGGTGTCCAACAGGGGATGGAACGGATTTTCTTTAAATATTCTCACTCGTTCTTTGGTTTTTTGCCGTATATCTTTCGGCAAGCGCCAAAAAGACCTGCTAAATTGGGGATGATAATAGACATTAAAAATTATCATCTTTTAAGCTTTGAAACCAGCTAAGGATCCTATTTTGGGCAATCGGCCAGTTTTTTTAAGAATCTTGGCTTCTTTCGCCCAACGCAGAACATCTCCCCCTGTCACTTTTTGGCTTTCCAAAAGCCTTTCGTATTTCTTTCGAGGAATCAGAATAAGCTCGCCCTCTTTAATTAAATCTCTGGGGATAGTAATAATTTTCTCCATAATTTTAGAGGTTTATTAAATATAGTTATTTCTAATTATATCTTACTATTTCAAAAACTCTCTGTCAATCATGCGTATTAGTTTATACGGTACGCTCTACCAAGAAGATATATTAGTTCGAACACGCGCATAAGCAATCTGCGGGCTCTACCAGACATCTTCTTCTTGTCAAGGAGGGCCGGAAGCAGGTTATGGTATCGGATGACAGCCTCTTTTTTGTTTGGTTTTCGTGATATAATCCCTGTAATGGAAAAATCGGTGCTCAAAGCAGGCCCATCCAACGTGCCGAAACCCTAATAATTGGAGATTGGGGTAGTTTAACTAAAACATTGAAAACTTGACAAAAGCTAGTTTTTGTGATAACCTGTAATAGAACCTTTTAAGTTCCCTGACAACTTAATAATCTTTACCCTAAGTTTTAGGGGTTAAAGTAAATATAAAAAAACAGAAAAGGAGGTAAGTCTAATGAAGAAATGGATTATTGTTCTAATAGCAGTTTTGGTGGTTACGGCCGGTACCGTTACTGGTATAATGCTCAGCCGCGATGGGAACGGCAATAATAGCAACAATGAAGTCGGCACCGCGACAATAGGGACAATCAAGATCCCCGGGAACGACAGCACAACAAAGGTGATTTTCACTCACCCGCCGGAACTGGAAGGTAAATGGGAAAAACCTACTATCAGCACCCTAACGATAGATATCTCTGGCCAGATTACCAATATTTCCGGCCAAAGCGTGTCGTTTGATGTGTTTTTCCTCTTTGACGGCCAGTCGGTGAACTACATCCTGCCCCAAACGCTGGGACCGGGCCAAACCGTAAAAATCGTAATGAGCCCGATGATTGCCAGCGGCTGGGGAAAAAAAGTCCTGGAGATAAAAGCGGCTATTCAAAAACCGGCAACGACTGCGCCGCCGGCTACAACTCCGCCTCCGACCTCTGCTCCGCCCACGACCACTCCGCCCGCGACAAAAACTCCAGAAAATCAAGTTTTCACCTCAGCTCCCAAAAATCCAAAGAGCCCCGAAGAGGTTGCAGCGGCCTTCATGTTCTCGTTAGTGGAAGGAGATTATGCTAAGTTTAAAGAGCTTGCAAGCTCTGAATCTTTGAAGCTTTTCCCCTCTAGGGAGAAATTTGAAGAGGAAATGAATTCTCAGTTAGGGAAAGAGTTCAGGTATAACTTTAAAGCCGTTAAGATAACGAAGGAAACAATAGAGGGTGATGTGGCCGAATTAGATGGGATATTCTATTTTAAGAAGCCCACCTCGGATTATCCAGATGCGACAGATCCTTCGGTAACGTTCCATCTCGTGAAAGAAAACGGTAAATGGAAGGTTACAGAGAAATAACTAACCGTATAGACAAAAAGCACTTTAGTGAATACTGAAGTGCTTTTCATTTTAAAACTTAACGCCTATCGGAAGAATGGTGGCAGAATAAAAGCAACCCTGATTGCTTATATTGAATAAACCGGGACCATTGCATATCCCAATAGGATTTGAAGCTAAGCCGGAGTCACTCCTTGTAAAAACTTCGCATTTGTCTCCCATTCCAGTGCTCTGATAAAGAGCGACCAAATATTTTCCTTCGTTTTCAATCTTAATTGACCTGCCGTAGCCTTTGGGCAAAGGAAAACTGTCCCAGTTTTTGTAGGGCCAGGCGGTGCTAAATGGGCCGGCATGCCAGCCTCTTTCGTCAAAATTATCCCTTTCGTAAAAAGTCACGCCCGAGCCCTCACCAGAGTTCGCCTGGGAAAAAACCGTGACCGACGAAACGCCGTTTACATAACTAATGTCACAGCCATCCGTAAGACAAACCCTGCACCTACCGTCATAATCCTTATCCTTATGAAGAACCGCTCCGAATTGACGATCATCGTTTTGGAATTTAACATATTTAGCCTGGTCGTTGAAACTTCCTAATTCAGCGGCTGATTTAGTAAAAAGCTGACAATCGGCGCTGGTGATTAAACTGGCAGCGTTTTTGCGTAAATAAACGCCGGGGGATTTACTGGCAACAAGGCCCGAAGGTTTTAATTGAGGATTGATAACTATCAATTGAGGATTAATGGTGGTTAGAATCAGCCAAGAGCCCAAAAGCAACACTAAACCAATTAAAGCAGAAAAAATCTGGTCATTGGCGTCTGACATCGCTGACGGGTTACCGGCTGAAGTCACATAACGGAAACCGCCGTAAATAAAAAACGACCCTCAAATGTCGTTTCCTTTCCCGAGACGCAACACTATTTCAGTAATTTTAAAAAATCGGCGATTGATATTTCGCTGTCTCTTAATAGTTTCTTAAGCAGACCCCTTCTTTTTCTTCTAAAACCAGTTTAATAACCTCTCTGATGTTTTTGAGCGCCTCGTCCAGGGTCCTGCCTTGGGCGTAGCACCCCTGGAGAATGGGGCATTCAACAACATAAAAACCATCCTCG
>Ga0208375_1001735_pt1 | contig 23089 bp, 24 predicted proteins | sample RifOxyD1_FD_184038 | JGI IMG/M metagenome (GOLD analysis project Ga0208375, IMG submission 184038) | Soil microbial communities from Rifle, Colorado - Rifle Oxygen_injection D1 (SPAdes) | ecosystem: Environmental > Terrestrial > Deep subsurface > Rock core/Sediment | place: Rifle, Colorado...
CGAGTCAAATCCCCTCTTTAAAACTGGGCAACTGGAAGTTAATTTTTCATCCAGAATAGTTCTTTTTAAAGGAAATGAAATTGCTCTTACTTCAACGGAATATGACTTGCTAAAGGTCTTTATACGATATGCCGGAAAAGTATTAACTCACCAACAATTACTAAAAGAAGTCTGGGGCCCCAATTCAGTAGAATCTCCCCAGTACGTACGTGTTTACGTTGGTCATCTCCGACAAAAAATTGAAGAAAATCCCCATCAACCTAAATTAATTATAACGGAAACTGGTGTTGGATATCGAATGAAAATACAAAGTGAAGATTAAAAATATTTTATGAATATCACAGAATTTGAATTTGGATTTACTCAATTGAACAATCCTCTCCTTGCCCAGAGATCCACTAATTTTTATAATGAAAAATGGCTTTATTTAATAGCGGGAGTTCACGGAAATGAGATTGAAGGCATCAGTCTTTCAGCTAAAATTACGACCTGGCTTAAAGATGCTAATGAGCTAACATTTCCCTGTATTATTATCCCCATTTTAGACATCGATGGCCACTTATATCAGGATCAAGTAACCATCGACAATGTAAATTTGAATCATCTTTTTCCAATTTCATCTCTTAGGATTTCTCGCTCTAAAGGTGTATTTACTTCTTCAAACATCTTACCCCCTGAAATTTCTTCGCTAATTGATTTATTAAGAAAATATCCCCCCCAAATGATAATCAATTTAAGAACTGCATCTACCGGTTCTAAAGTTATATCTGTGGGTGACGACGCTCTAGGGCCTGGAAGTTTTTTGGCTAAGACAACCGGATATCCCCTAATATCTGATAATCAACCATTAGCCGGCACGCTAGAAGCGTTTATCTATGATTTTTTTCTTTGTCCGATTGTAACTCTCAGGCTTCCTCACTACTCTGACAAAAAAACCGTAAATGATATTTCTCAAGACAATTTGAAGGGAATACAATTGCTTTTATCGGGGCAGATCTATTGAGTAAGTGCTTATACAAATCTAAGCATTCCCTAAACAGCCTATAATTCTTGCCTTTTAGAAGCAGCACTCACTCCTGGTGGAGTCCAATATTTTATTATTGAACTTGTCGTTCGAGCCGCCATGGAATCAGGGTAAGAATCAAAAAGCAAAGTACTTAAATTCAGCCCAATGCCGTAGGAAACATATCGTCTTCTAATATTATCATTTTTATCTTCCGGAGTTAAATCTGGTTCATAGCCTCTTGTATGAAAGCCCAAATCCAAACTTAAATATCTACTCCAGCTATGCTCTCGTAAATAAGGCACTCCTGCGGTTTTAAGCGATAAATAAATCTTTTGCCCACTGTAATCGCTGGTAACATCTGTTTTCTCTTGGTTTCTGGAATCACGATACTCATGACTGGGCCACCATTCAAACCTCAGTCCAACCAACTCATCCAGATAAGGATATTCATCTAAGGCCCAAGCAAACAATATACCCACGGAATCCATTAATAAATCCTCGGTTGAGAATTTATATTTGCTAAAACCATCGCCCACCTCAAGAGCAATCCCAATAAATCCTGCCGTATATAATCCATACCTTTGAGCAGTTTTCATATCGTGGCCAGCTTGTAGAGCAAGCCAAGTCGCCAGCCTTTTTTCCATATAAAGACTAGTCATATGACCAACTTTATCTGCTCCCCCTGAATATGAATTTTTATCAAACCAATCCTCATTCCCGAAACCAAATTTAATACCATTTTTTCCCCAATCCCACGCAGAAGACCCAAAAGCCACCACTATGGTTGGAACTGCTACCATAAAAGTTTTTGTCCAGGTATCTCTTTGCTCACTACTTAATCCAAATGCTGAATAAAAATGGTTTTTGAATACGGGTGCTTCACTATCATCTAGACTGTGAACGTATTTATCATGAGAATATTTTTCAATTTTTTCCTTGGTAATATTGCCACAAATTTTGGCCCTAAATGGATTTGACAATATTTTCTGTGCCACCAATCGATTCCGGTTTAAAGTCGCTGATACTTCACCTATTGATACGTCTTCTTTAAAATGAATCCATTTGCAACCTACTGAGCTAGCAAGTGAAATTCTCGAATATAAAATAACTAAGATCACATAAATAACTATTTTCAATTAAAACCACCTAGTATCCAAATGACATCATAACGCCAATTAGATTGTTTTGTTTAAAAAATCCCATATTAAAATTGTGTTCAAAAATCCATTGATAAAGCGGATGATTTTTATCATATCCAGAGGCTATACGCACGCCCTCTGATGCCAAAAAAGTCATAAGCCCAGATGCGATAACATCTGAAGCATAATGTTTTTCAGAGTGGACTCTTTGAAAAGCGGTTACTCCAGCTAATAGTAATGGCGGAGCTGCCGCAATTGGCCCATAAAATTGAAATGCTTTAAATCCAAGTGCAGAAAATCCAATCACATGTCCAGAAGGGAAAGATGATTTGCCTCTAAAGGCCTCTTCCCAGAAACTTAGCTTTTTTTCATCAGGACGCTGATGAACAGGCACGGCACTAATAAACAACGACTCAACCAAAGCAATACCCAAGGTCGCCGTATATTCTTGAGCGAAACGTAACATTTTTTCATCTTCTCTATATCTTGCAATCGAATAAAAAATAGCCGGCACCAGTGGAGTGTTAAACACAATAGATGCATCACTAATGACGTTAAAAATTTTTTCATTTTTTCTTTTATTGACAGCCTTTTGTGAAATTCTATTATCATTATGAATAAAATATCCTACCGTTACTGCAGTGATCCCCCACATAATCAAGTTTGGCGTGGTAGAAAATTGCTTATAACTTCCAGTGGTCGCAAATTTTCCGGTGGTCAACAAATCATCTCCCAGATTGTGCTGGAAATCCTGATTAGTCTTATTTAGATCTTCAAGCTTCAGATCTTTACCAAAACTTAGGGTCACGAAATTTAACGAAAACAACATTACCATTACTGAAATATAAAATATGCGTTCTAATTTTGTTTGAAGGATCAAATAATTCATAATTTTAATAGGTAAGCTGCTTTTATACGTCTAACCAACTGATTATTCATGATAATAAGAATTTCCAGCTAATTATCTCTTTTTATTAACCTTTCATGCCTTATAAGCCGATAATAAACTTAATAATCATATATGAAAATATTTATTTTAATTTGTTTTCTCTTAACTAGTTCTTTCGCCTTGAGCGATGCAGCCACCATGTGTGAGAACAAAACTTTTGAAATAAATTACGAACATCTTGGATATTCAAAAGTAGGTGCCATCTATATCCATAAAAATTGTTACCCTAACTATCCAAGATCACCTCGAAGAAACTATCTCGTCAATCATAACGCTGCTGGATTAATGCAAAGATTAGATTTTTGTTTAAGTCCGGAAGATAAAGAAGTTATCTCCAGAGATATAACTCTGAATAAAAGTAAACCCGTTTTAATTAATTGCCAGGAGAAAAAGATTGAAAACGTTTACTATGTAGACCCAAGTAAACTCACTATGAAAAACGTAAACAAAAACGCCACTCAATTTTTTCAAACACTCTTAAGTAAATATGATCTAAAATTCAAACCTGACGAACTGAAACATCAAATTTCTGATATGTGCTATGACTGTTGCTTTAATGCTAGCTCAGAAGGAAAAAAATGTAGTAAATGCTTCCAGGCTGGAGTGAGACCTAAGATTAGTAACAATCCATCTAACCGTTTAAAGCAAAGTTTTATAAACTTGAGAGCGTCCTTGGTAACTGTCATTAAAGACAAAGGTCAATGCAATAATTCCTGCCAAGAAACTATAATTAAGAATCTAAGTGTTTATCCAGACGCTCAAGCTTTCTACTTAAGCAAAATTGGTCGCACAATTGACAATGATCTTATAACTAAAAATCATCTATCACCCCATAGAGCGTTAACCGTTGATGAAAAAAAATATTTAAGTGAAAAGTACAAAGAAAATCTGGCCGATATAAAAAATAAAATGCTTCAACAGGGAATAAATTCACCAGATGAAATTCAACGAGCGCAAAATGTTTTTCTGTTAAATGAGATTGATAAAGATCCATACGTCACATTACGAGAAAAATATAGCGAAGAAGTGGTTCTACTGCATGCCAACTTGGTACTAGTTGACAACAAAACACCTCAAGAAGCCGATGCTGCGGTTAATGCACTTCTTGAAGAAAAATTAATTAATGAAGCACCCAAACCAACAACTGACCCCGTTAAACAGAGCAAAACTAAAATAACTAATAAACACGCCATAGCATTGATCGAACATATAAATGCTTTATCCCAACCTGATACCAACTGGGAAAACCTAAAGACAATCCTAGATAGTACCTATTTAGATGTATGTTTACGCCCTAAAAATAATGTTCAAAGGGCCAGCAATGGGCTTATCCTTAGCATGAGAAAATACATGGCTAAGAAGGTCTACAATGGCATGGTAGAACAGAATAAGCGTTCTTCTCCAATGGCAATTAATGATTCATATTACGTTGAAGAGCTAACCAAATATATTCGAATGTGGAAAAATGGGTGTTGATTTTCTTCAACGGGTTGCACCAACCACCATATCATTAGCACAAATTTACATATTGATAATTATCTATTTACTGTATGCTTCTTAATTTATATCTCTACCTTTAATATAAACTCGGAAATTTATTAAAGGAGATTTAAAGTGAAAATTCAATGTATCTTAATTTGTACCTTCCTTTTTTTTGCTTTTAATCTTAACGCCAAAACTCTTTTCGTTAAACTGCATGAAAGTTCAAACCCCAATTCAAAATTACTAGTTCCACCATCCGCGGAGGGTTTTTATCGAGCTACAAACGACCGACTAATCTGTAAGATCCCTTTGATTTATCCAAATCAGTATTCATTTCGTACCAAAGAAATTCAAATAGCTACTAAACAAGTTAGCCTTAATGAATACCAAATTGACGTTCCTGAATCTCTTCCAGGTTTGTGCAAATTTAAATTGGTAACGATATCATTTCCGTTTACTATCTACACGCCCGAAGTTAATCCAGTAATTATATCAAAGAAAATCTCAGCTTATTTTGACGATAGCATGGGACACAATGTCTACGGTTTAAATTGTCAATATCAGATTGTGAGCGATATGATTCTTGAAAATCTCTCAAAAGAAGAGCGTGAGCGAATACCCGCAAATCAAGAGATACGATATGTTTACGGCTCCCACCTGGCAGACTTACTATCCCTAATTTGTGATCCACACAATAAATATGTTTATTCTCTCCCTCTGATCATGAATGATGAACTGGGTAAGATTTCTATAAATATAGAGTAATCAAAATTATGACTCTTTATTTAGGACTAACAGTTTCTTGTGAAGATCCAGTGGCTGATTGATTTGATGGCAAGCAACTTTTGTTTGCTATCATCGTTGATGCTTCATTCCTGCTAATTTGATTATTGTAACATTTCAATGCATTGTTTGCATTTTCCACAAGGCAGTAGATTATCATCTTTGTTGGGGATGCATCTTTTGTAATAGTTATCTCGCCTGTAACTAAACTAACTGGCTTACCATTTGCGCAAACTTCTGTAGTGCTCTGTATAGCTAATGTATCTTCGACTTTGACACACTTAGAATTAATCATGGCCTTAGCTTTATCTGCTTTAATCTGATGGTCATAGCACATTGTTGCATTATTTGCTTGATCTATAAGGCAGAATATTGTCTGCTTTTGTGATTTATCCGAAGAACAGTTGACCTGTCCCTCAACTAAAGTAACTTGTTTACCTTGCATATCACAAACATCTAACTGATTTACTATATGAATCATATTATTTTCAGCACAAGGATGAACCAGCGTATCTGCGGCATATGTTATAAACGAAAATAGCGATATCACTAAAATGAAACTTTTCATATGATCTCCAGTATGGCGTTATTCACTATAATTTATCAAAGAATAGCAAAAAAATAAATCGGCAAAATATACACTATATTTACTCCATAACGGTCAGTACAGCTAGACTTTTAGGAATGAACAAGTCCTCCATAAACTCGACGTACAAAAGGCCGCTCTACCGAATAATAAAATACGTAAATTAAAATATGACAAAGGGCAATTGCCACAAAACCAGTTACAGACTGATACATAATCGCATATCCATACCCATGGATTTGACCAATTCCATACATAGGATTATCAAATATTTTATATGGCCCCGATTGGGTAAAATTACCTACAGAATGATTGAGAAACATATCTCGGTAGTAATAGAGATCTATACCTAGAATCATCGTTGACCATATTTTAAGAACAAGCCCTAATATGAATATTATTCCCCCGAAAATAAAAGTATAGCTGGAAGAAATTGAGATTTCCCAGTTGGCACCCAAATCCAAAGAGGTCATGGCAGCTATGCCAAGACCTTGATTCATAAACATGAGTCCAACGATGGTTTCGTAAATTTCAAATGCTTTTTTTTCACCATAATTTGCAATAAGCAATCGTGGTATAGAAGAACTTAAAATCAAACCATTTCCAAAATAGTAAAAAACTAAAGTGAAAAAGAAATAAGATAAAGTCAGGCTTAGATTATTCGAAGTAATCACGTAGTAGTGCCCAAGGGCAAATGTAATCACTGCACCTATAATCCAAAACACATTAAGCCGATCAATCCTTAAACCAATCATAGCAAAAAATGTGGTAATCAAATTGATCAGTATTTTCATAATGTTTCCGCCACCACGTTCAACTAACCTAGTATTTATTCATAAGTTGATAACATTAATTTTTCTTTCTCACCGTCAACAGATGTGGAGTAAGTATAATCTTTTACTAATCCTTTTTTATCAAACATAATTCTTAAATCTTTAGTTTCAGTCGAGCCAAACAATCGATACTTGTAATGACCATAGGTCCATACCAAATTATCATTATCGTATCCAACACGGAAAGGTTCGCCGTAAATACCAATAATATCATTTCTAGTGGTTTCGCCATTTTTAATTGAATTAGGACCTTTGAAATCAAATTTTGAACCGACTGTGGCACATCCAAATAAAACTAAGACCAATAATAAACATGCTGATCGGATTAACATTTTTCCCTCCTTTTTGTACTAATCTTGACTAAAATATTGTTCTAGAGACATGACTAAATAGGGTGTTTCCCTTGAATAATACGCACTAGAACAATAATGATCGCCACTACAAGTAAAATGTGAATGAGACCGCCCATGGTATATGAACTGACAATTCCAAGTAACCAGAGCACAATAAGAACTACGCATAATGTCCATAACATAAAAACCTCCAAGCTGGTTTTGAATTATTTCAAAAACCAGCTTTAAATTTTACAAATCAATAATGACATCTACCCTACGGTTTTGAGCCTTGCCTTCTGCTGTTTCATTAGTTGCCAAGGGGCGTTCTGAACCAAAACCAACTGTACTAATTTTTCCAGGGTCAATTGCTCCACTAGAAATAAAATAGTTTGAAACTGTTTTAGAGCGTTCGTTTGATAATTTATTATTTTGTTCCTTACTACCATCGGAATCAGTATGCCCTTCTACTACTACAGTAGGATTTTTGAATCCCTTGATTACGTTGGCAACTTTACCAAGTACAGGATAGTTTTCTCCTCGAAGATACGAACGATTAACCGGAAAATTCAAAGATCTGATTCGAATTACAAGTTGATTTCCTTGACGATAAACTTCAGCTTCATCTTTTTCAAATTGGGCCCTAGCGGTTTCAAAACTTTGATTATATTCTTTTTCTGATTTTAAATACTTAGTTTCCACTGCCATGTCTTGGCTTTTACTTCGCTCCAACGCTAATTCTTCTCTTTTATCTTGAGTTTTAATTTGCTCTTTTTCTATAATTAGAGCACTTTCTTCGGAAGTTATTTTATGACCAGCTTTGGAAGACCGAGTAATCTTCACAAGATGGTTAGCCTTTTCTAGAGCATCTGCGGAGCGAGCTTTTATAGCATTTGTATTATTTCGATATGCAGTTATAAAAGCATCGGCATTATTGACTGATAATTCAGCTATGGCCAAACTTTGTTTTGCATAAGTCGAGGCACCTTCTTTTAACGCTAAGGCTATTGCTTCATGTGCAGGACCTAGATTATTTTTTTTGATAGCTTTAAGCTCGACATCAAGATATTCCTGCTGTAGCACAGGTCTATTTTCCACTATAGCATCAAGATTATTGTCTTCTATGCTGGTCGTAACCAAGCGAAGGTGTTTATCCGCTTTTTTAAAGTCTTCTGGAAATAATTTGTTTGCACCCGCAGTGAGCGCTGCTTGTCGCGCAATTACAACGTCTTCCATATTGGCATGTGAGATCTGAGCAAATTTGCTTGCTTCATTTAATTGAGCTCGTCCTACCGCAACTGCATGTAGAATTACCGCAGGATCTTCACCATCTTCCTGAGCTGTCAAGGCATCATCCAGAGCATCCCGAGCCTTATCGTACGAAGTTGGCGACAGTACATCTATCTGCCGATCAGCAGCGCTTTGCATATCAGATGAAAATTTTTGTACTTCATCTGCAGAATTGGCAGTTAGTGGAAATTCAAGTACAGAGGGATTATTACTACAGCCCCAGAGTGCTGTTACGATTAATATCATAAGTATATAAAATTGTTTTTTTTGTATTGACATATTTTTCTCCATTTAAGTATTAAGCCTAAAAAGTAACTTTTTGTTGGATTACATTCGTTGATGTCCCCTTGGAAAAACAACTTTGCTCGACTCAACGCTTTTTGTGGGTTTAGTTGCCTTGTGTATGGTAGCTTTGATTTTTTTCAATTCATCCTCAGCTTTGTCCTTAGTATAACCATAAACGCTCTGAAGACTTTCCGTTAACAATTCCAAATTATCTTCCATAGATGCAATTTTATCATCCGTAATTTTTTTAAAACGTGTTTTGATGATGCTCCTAATTTGAGTCCAATCTTCTTGAATTGTTTTATTTGGCATAAGATCCTCCAGGATAATAGATAAATTAAAATTCATAGTTTTATGATTCTTTATTTTTTAATTACCAATATTCATCATTTATTTTTTTTATTTCATAACCCTTTTCAAAGTTACTACCACCACCGTCTAACGAATTAATGTATTGGTTTAAAATTTCAGATAGCTTTGTTTTTTGGGAATTTTTGAAGGCAACAGTCTGGATTATCTCAGACTCAAATTTTGAATCAAAGTTACTTTTTGAAAGTTTTTGATAATAGCCATGCATTTGCTTGTCAGGATTATCATTTTGAAAATTTTGACGGAAGTGATTCTTTTTGAATGTTAACTCCGCATTTTCTTCACGCATTTTGTTGAATGCTGCCATTATTTTCCTCCTGTGTTCCAAGGTTAGTTAACCTGCCTCAGTGACTTTATTGCTGTAAAAAAAAATAAAAAATGATAAGAAATAAACGGTCTGAAACGACACTCATTTTGTAACCATTTCCTTAATACGAGCTCTAGTGACTGGAGTGAAACCTAACACGCCGTTAATGAATAAAGATCAAACATGGGATTAAATAGCGTTCATTAACTGAACTAGAATAATGGGGTTAATATTTCTTTAATATTGCAGAATAATTACAGTTAGTTCGTGAAGATTTAAGTTTTTACTTTAAATGAAACTTAACTTATCAAAAATTAAAAGTTATCTATGATTTCATCCCCAGGGATGTAGCTCAGCTGGATAACTCATTGAAATTATTTGGAGTTAGTCAGAGGGAAGTTAATAAAACAATGTAAAACATGTTAAAATTTATACAGTGCGTCATAAAATACCTGAATTTACCCTAAAACATGATAAAACATACTTAAACTTATAAATTTGTAGATTTTGCAAAAGAGGACAAAAATGAATCTAATTGGAAATTTGTTTTTAGTTTTATTCCTTCAACTTTTTTTGTCTTTATCTGGTTACTCAGAAAATTTTCAGACAAATATTATGAGACTTCCAGCAGCTTGTATTGACGGTCCAGATTGTGCCGATACTCCTGCTTATAAGCAAAAAATAAGCGCAGATCTTGAAGATTATCGAACGCTTGGCCCAGATAAATATCTTTCCCAAATTCTGGATAATTATTTTGAACAAACTAAAGAATTTTCAGATGAAGCACCACTCGCACTTACTAATCCGCGAGATTTAAAAATAAAAGCTCTTAGAAATCCTTTAACCAAACTTCTTTATAGTGAAGGAATTCTAGAAGCAAGCGATAGAAGTTTACTATTATGTGATAAATTATTCGCGTCTAAAGTGATGGAGCATTATCTCGGAAATAAGGAATTTAAAAACTATCATTTAAAAACTGAGGGACTTAAATCATTTCTTACAAAGTTCAAAATAGTAGATTCAAATGGCCTAGTAATCAAAAGTAAAATGGAGATAATGGCCATACTTGAAATGGAATTCCCTAAAGGCTTTTTGGTAAAACCTGCGGTAGGAATGAAATCATCTGGTAAAAATTTTTATCTCGATAAACATGAAGTCGTTGAACTTATTTTAAAACAAAATGGCGATATTTATCAACCTGAAGAATATAAAACTCCTCATCATTGGGAACGTGTTAGAAGATTTGCTACCGGAGAACGATTTGTTTTTCAAGAACTTCTACCTGGGTCCCTTGGAGAAGGGGAAAGCGACTATGGTGACTTACATGAATATCGAGTGCACTCATTTTATGACAAAGTAGTAGATGGTGCGACTGAAACTAGATGGCGAGGAGCTAAAAATTCAGAAGAGCAAAATATAAAGGTTAATAAATATGTTCAGTCTTTTTTAGATAAACTTCCAAAAGAACTGACCAACCGTCAAGCTTGGTCCTTTGATGTATTTGATTTACCAAATGGACAAATGAAGATTATTGAAATCAATACTAATCGAGGAGATAAAGGAAATTGGTCAGGCTATCTAGTTGCTCCTAAAACCTTAGGGGCATACGTACGACATTTAGAACAAAAATTTGGCTGGAATTTTCAAGGTTTCAGCGGATGGAGACTTAGGCATAATCTCGCTAATATCAGAAAAAATTGGGAAGTAGATAAATGGGAATACTGGGAAGAACTTAAAGAGTGGTACCAGGAAAAAATTGTAAAAAAAATCTTTAAGAGAAAAATTGAAATTGAAACAACTCATCAGGCGCTATTACAGGACAAAGGACTAATAGCATATTCTGCCGAAGAATATTTTGATAAGACCCACGCTCCTAGGGTCGGCATGGAAGTTGAAATTAGAGGATTAAGCCAGGAAGAAATTTCTCAAATTTTAATTAATAAGCTGGGAGGTCGTCTGGAAAAGAGGGCCGATAACATTAAATATGTTGATAAGACAGATGGAAACAAGGAAAAAATATCAGAAGCCATTCTTTATAAAGTCAAAGGGAAACTAATCGATAGGATTGATGTCAAAGCAGAAGGCAATGGTATTGACCCTTCAGATTATGAAAACTCCAGAAAAAACCCGGTGCTAGTTGAAGTGATAACCCATGGCCCGCTTACATATGAGCAGTTGGAAGTTTTCAGTGAGGCCATTGATGATATCAAAAAAGCCGGTGCGAGTGGAACAGATCATAACACCGCTGTATCAATTCAAGCCAATGTTGAACTTGTCGATGAGAATATTCAAAAAGATCCTGGAAAATTTTTGCTTAATTTGCTTAGAAACTATTATAAGGACGATCATTACAAACTGTTAGAGCAAGAATTTCCTTTAATCGCCGGAAGAGATGTTTATGTAGGAGAGTACTCTCCAGGATTTATGCGTAAAATTAGAAGTACCGATTATAATCCGACAACTAAAGAACTTTTTGATGATTTTTTCTACCGTCAAAGCGCTGAATACCTTGGGTTTGATAATGCATGGAGTGGAACGATTGACGAAGTTAAAGACATAATTAAGAAAGCTCTAACCGTTGATGAATTTGGAAAAATTTTAAGAGTAATGAAATATAACGATCTACGCATTAGCTCTTTTCTTATTTATCTTTTTCCAGAAGATTGGATGAGTCAATTTATAGTAAGTACCAACTGGGTAAAACCAAGGCCATTAGTTGAATTTAGAAGGCCAAATAACACTTTTAAAGTTTTAGAAATTGCTGCAGGAGCAATGGGACTGGTGCAAAAATCCATAGAGGGAGAGTTTAATATTTACGATGATATAGGAACAAGTCATGGAATTAGAGGACAAGATGCTAAAAATTTGCTGACCAAACAAAATCCTTATGAAAAAACTTACGTGGTAAGACAATTCTTAGGTGATCCATCTGATAAAGGTGAATTTGAAAGTTTCAAGGAAGTTGAACATTATTATAAAAAATCCACACCAGTTTGGGTTAACTCTGGTATTCAAGATAAAGAACCGCTTTTCTTACCAGGTGAATCAGTGGTTTTTCATCGCCTTCCTGAAACTTCAGGAAACATCATGGGAAAATATAATCCAGTTTTGATTAATGCTGAAATTAGCAAGATTCTTGAGCATAAATATGTAGAACCAGCTTTTTGGAATAAATATGCCGAGGGTAGTATAGCAAAAACCAGGTTAATCTCAGATTTTACCAAGGAGAAAATTCCAGTTGCAAAGTTAAAAGCGATGCTCGATCAAGCTTTTCCTAAGGGATGGGTAATTAAAGGAGTATGGGATAATGCCACTCAAGCCAAATTTTTGATAACAGATAAGACTGATTTAGAGGGAGAACTTAATAAATTCAAAAACAACCAGGAAGAATATCTTACTTTGGTTGAAAAAATCAGAGAGAAATACAAGAATGCCAATCCCGATGTTATCACTAGAAAATTACGGGAGAGGCCCGAATATATTGGGCATAGGATTCATCAGTTTTTAAAAAAGCCTCACCAATCAATTGTTCAAGAAAAATTAGCTATAAAAGACGAATATCGAGTTGAGGTAATCGCTGGTCACGTGCTTGGAAATGGCAGTACTATCCCGCGCTACCAATATGAATATCCAAAAGATGATGCTTGGTTAAAGGATCCAAATATTCAAAGAGTGGAAGAGTTTGCTCAATCTACTGTAGACAGACTTCCAGAAAATCTTCGAGGAATGACGTTGGGAATGGATGTTGCTGTTTTAAGCGATGGCAGTATTAAAATGATAGAATCTAATCCTCAAGGAAATTCAGGATTCTTATCCAATGATAAAAGATCAATTAAAGCGTTGGACAAATTTTTAAAGAAATTTCCTGAAATGGTTAAAAACAATGAAATATCTCTTGGTATGAAAACCGAAGAACAATTGAATTGGGCCCATGAATTCATAGAAAAAGAACTGGGACTTGATTTTAATTTGCATTATCCACACCTCAATTGGGGGGATAAAAATATTATTAATATCAAAAGAAAAACCAATTCATGTTACACAGATATTTTACCGCTACTATCAATCCATTGACAACGGCAGGGCCGCAACTAGACTGATGCAAAGGTAATCGAGGCGATGGTCCTTCCCTCCTTATAAGTAAAATCAAAAATCCATTGGTAATGCTTACATATTGTACATACCCACGCAAGTCCAAGTCCGATACTTTTACTTCCATCTACCTTGCCTGCATTAAATGGCTCTCCAAGATGAGAGAATATTTTGTCAGGAATTGGTAATGCAGGATTCTCCAAAATAAGTTTATTACTTTTAAGAGTGATTGTAATAGTTTTGTCAGATGAATATTTAAATGCATTTTCAATGAGATTTCGAATAAGTTGTCGGAGATCTTCATGATTAGCAAATACTTGAATATCAGTTAACTGATCATAAATATAAGTATGAAATGGATAAATTTTAGCACAAGATTGAAGAGTTTCGTCGATAATTTCGGATAGTTTGTTAACATGAATATTCTGATCTTTCACAGATGATTCAAGATGAGACCATTCAAGAAATCGACTTATAGTTGTATTTAATCTATCAGTCTCATCAATTGCATCAGTAATAATATTGAGATCAATAGATTTTAGTAATTCTTTTTGAAGTTGGAAATATTCAAAGGAATTACGGATAATAGTTAATGGCGTTTTTAATTCGTGAGCCATTTGAGCCATAGTTGTATTAGTTAATTTTATTTTAGTTTCTACTGCACTTTTAAAATAATATAAAGAGTTCCAAAGGATTTGAAGTTCATCGTGAGTTTTTTTGGGATGTAAGGATATCGGAGTAGTTAATGATCTACGAGGAGCATCTAATTCAACTTTGGAAGTTTGATAATTGATAAAGGAAGTTAATTCTTCAAAAGGTTTAACAAGGATATTGGCCTGAATCCACGTTAGCAATAACCCTAAAGTTACGATAATACCCAGAAGAATAAACATGTGTTGATTGATTTCTACTAATTGAGACATTTGTTGATCAAGTAGTAGACCCACCTGAAGAGTTTTTTTAGTAGGTAATTTAAAATTCAAAAATCTAATCTCATGATCAAAAGTTTCATGGGTGAAGAGATTTTTATTTAAAGGAGGAAGGTCATCATCTAGAAGATTTTTTGAGTTGACGTTTTGGTAAATGAGTTGATTTTTGTTATTATAAATATTTAAAAGTATAGTTCTTGGTTGATCAAATAATGCTACAGCTACGATATTGTCCATCTCAGATAGTTCAGCATCTTTTAATTCATTGGCCAGTAACCCAGATGCGATTGCTTCAATTTGTTGATCAAGAAGCCATTCCCTTTCTTTGGCAAAATAGAAGCTGGTAGTTATAAATGTTGCTGTAGCGATAGTAATAATGAAAAGAAAAGATGTTATAAAATATTTACGCTTCAATCCAGTAACCTATGTTTCTTTTACTTTGGATTTTAACATCAACACTTACTTCCTCTAACTTTCTTCGTACATTTCTGATAGTGGTTTCAACAACATTCGATTCAAGATCAAGTTGAATATTCCAGATTTCATCAAGAAGTTTATATTTACTATAAACTTGACCAGGTTTTTTCATTAAGAGGTAAAGGATTTGAAACTCTTTAGAAGAAAGTTCTATCCGTTTATTTTGATAAGTTACTTTGCGGGTGGAGAAATCTAAAAAAAGGTATCCCAATATCAAGGATGTCTTTTCAATAAGTGCCACGGGGGTAGTCCGTCTAAGCAAGGCACGCAAACGGGCTATTAATTCCATAAGAGAATAGGGTTTTCCCATGTAATCATCAGCACCAATATCTAAAGCGTGCGCTCTTTCTTCGGGAGTATTTATAGCAGATAATATTAAAACCGCGCAGCGAGAAAATTTTTTTTTAAATTCCATGATTTTGTCGATAGAATCGTCAAGTCCAATTAACCGATCAAAAATAGCAATATCGAAATCATGTAAATTATTGGTAAGCCCATCTAAATCTTCAAGTGATGAAATCCAAGTAGTCTTGTACCCCTCACTCATAAGAGCCCGACAAAGGAAATTGGCGACTTTGGATTCGTCTTCCAGAATTAATACATGCATATAGATGTCCAAACGAAACGGGGGGAAAATCCCCCCGTTTCGCTGAAATTAATCTACAAGATTTTTTTCTAGAATAAAACTACTTTTTCTCTTCCATTTTAGTTTTAATACATTCCTTAAGAGCTTTTTTGTCATTTTTAAGTTCTGGTTTTTCTGTCAAACAAGCTTCTTTGGCTACTTTCTTTTGCATTTTTACTTCAGCAATTTTTTCAGTTTTTACTTCAGTGGTAGATTCGACTTTTGCTGGCTCTTGTGGGATTACTGGGGCTGTTACTTCAGCTACGGCTAAAGCTGACAAAGATAATAATGCTAATACTAAAATAATCGCTTTCATGTTTACTCCTTGAAAATAAAAATTAAATTTAGAACTATGATAAAAGTATACCTGGATCAACTAAAAATTAAGTGACGTGGAGATAAATTTTTCTTTATTTTTGAATTTCGGACTAACTTTTAGGGATGCACCTAGTCTTATAAATATGGACGTACCCATTAAAGTTAAATATAATTCAATCAAAGATGTATTTTTATAAACTATTTTTTGATTGTGCATACAACAAAGTAGATTTGAATGAATAGTGCAGGTGTGTCCATTTTAATCGTTGATGATGCGGTTGACGTAGCAGACGCTCTATCTAAAGCTATTAAAATGAAATCACAAATAAGTGGCTTGAAACTTCGTTCAATAGTTCTTTCCCATGATGGCCTCGATGCAACTATTAAACTTAAAAACCAAAGTTTTGATGTGGTAATCCTTGATAATGATATGCCTAAAAAAAGTGGTCTAAGCGTTCTAAAATTTATTAATGAAAGCAAAACACTTAGCGATATCAATGTAATATTTTTATCAGGTGAATTAAAAAAAGAAACCTTACAAGTACTTAAAAAAATGAAAGTCGTAGACGTCCTTGCAAAACCTTTTGATATTGAACGTATTATGAAAAATATTACAAAAGTTACCCAAAAAAAATAAAAGCTATTTTAAAGAATCATTCACCATCTGTGAGGCTTCTTTGCCATCAAATCTTCCTTTAATCTGTGGAGATAACACTTTCATAATTGCTCCCATATTGGGAGCTGCCATAGAAGATTTAATATCTTCTATCATTTTTTGCACATCAGCTTTAGATAGGGCCTTGGGTAAAAACTCTTCTAATATTTTGACTTCTTCGCGCAAACCATTTTGTTGGGGACTACCATCTGGGTACATAATAATCGAATCTTTAATTTTTTTAGCATACGCCACCACGATATCCAGCTCAGGTTTGGGACTACCAGACGATGTATCATTCTCAATAAATAATTTTTTCAAATAGCGAAGCACATTGAGTCTCACCTTATCTTGAGCTTTCATAGCTGTTTTAATTTGCTCGCTTATATTATCTTTTAATTCTCCCATACAAATCCTCTTTAGTTAATTGCTGCTTGATTTCAGTTATTCAGCTATAGAATACTACTTACTACACAGTCCTTCTACTTTATAGATCTTACCTCCACCACCGTCTTGCTTAGTGGCCACATACAAAGCACCTTCAAATTCCTCCATACCCCAGGCTTCAGTTTCTTCAAAAGTATGCACAGTCTCCCAAGTAGAACCACCATCACAAGATTGGAGTAGAGTAGCTCCCCCTTGTTTACCTTTCCATGCTACCGTAGTGGTTGCCACCAAAGTGTTACCAATGCTGGAAATATAAGAGATGTGGGATTTGGTAGGATCGGAATATACTTTTTTAAAGTTACTACCATTAAAAGACCAAATTGCCGATTCGTTGCTAGAAGAATATTTTTTGGTGGCAGCCAGCCACATTGTATCACCTTTTACATATGATCTTATAAATCTGGCGGGAGCACTTTGTTTAGCCCAATCTTTTCCATCACTAGAAACTAACATTCCAGTTGAATCATCTTCTAAGTTTACATAGAAACCGTAGAGCTTATTTTGAAAAGCTACAATTTCTTTCAAATATCTTTTTGACGATCCACTTGAATATACCTTTTCCCAACTTGTTCCATTAGCTGAACGATATATTTCCACTGGAGCGCTGTCTAAGTTATTTTCAGTGGCATAGATATATCCATTATATACAGCTAAACCGCAGCCAATACCAGGTTTCTCGTCTAGCACTTTGGTCCAATTATTGCCATCGGTAGTTCTCCATACTTGTCCTTGATTTTCCGTATTAGCATAAAGATAACCATTAAACTCTCTCAAATCACATACTGATTCACCAGTAGTAAAACCAGGGCTAGCTGGTGCCCATGGACTAAAAGTAAAGATTTTTTGTTTTTTACTATAACCAAATGCTCCAGCAATCAGTTTATTCTTAAATTTTCGGAGTATAAAAAAGCCATGCTCATATGATTCACCAATTGAAGTCACTGAAAATGATTTTGTAGTAATAGGATTGGTAGTTTTATTATCAACATCTCCCGAACTAGTTTTAGCACTACTATTATTACCACTATCTTTTTTATTATGTATCATATAACCAACGCTGGCAGCAGCGATCACTCCGGCTGCCAGTAACAACCAACCTGACTTTCCCCAGGCACCATAAGCTTTGGGAAAAACCAATTCTTCAATCATTCTTAAAAAGCTCGATTTTTTTTCTCCTTTTGGAACAACTTTTTCGATTGTTTTTATTAATTGATTCACACTATTTACCTTCGAGAGATCAATAAGGTAGTTATTAATCCTAATCTTCCTTTGATTCCAATTGTTCTCATCAAAAATAACCGTATTTTCATCTACCACCATATGATAAGTATCCGCAGCAATATGCTTTATTTCTGGCAATGTCTGAATTTTTCCTTTTAATAAAAGTTCATGAAATGTTTTTTGATCAGACGTACTCAGAGTTGGTTCAAAAGTAGCTGGATCCAAACGCATTTCATTATAGGTCGTAATAGTTTCAATCAAAGACTTGTGGTTTTGCTTTAGATTACCTCCAAGTGTTGCTTGATTATAAACTAACGAACAAAGCATAATAATCGTTAAAAAATATTTCATCACTCTCTCCTTCAAAACGAAACCTACCCTACCATTATGGCCGACCTTTATAAAAAACTCATCACAAGTTTAGGTTTTATAAAAGGAAAAATAATAAGCTATGATTCTAATAAGTTAGACAATCTAAAAACGACTCATGAAGGATTAAGGTTTAAAAAAGTGCCCATTATAATTATCACTGAACCTGAATCTGTATGAATTAATTATCAAAAACATATCAATTTAGTTCAGATTATTTATGAAACTACCTTAGACTCACTTGTATTTGTTTGAGATTACTATCACCAATCGACACCGTTTTAACCTCTTTATCATTAGCAAAATGTTGATGAATAATTCTTCGTTCACTAGAATTCATTGGTGTTAACATTGCCGGTTGGTTGGTATTCAATACTTGTTTTTTGATATTCTCTGCCATATCAATTAAAGTTTGGTCATCCGTTTTCTTATCTTCGCTCCTAAAACATCTTACTTGAATGTTTAAATTTCGATGTATCACAATACGTGATTGAAGATAAGTTATTATAAGATGCTCAAAAGAATTTAAAAGTTCAAAATAATTTTTGGTCAAAAGTTTTTCATCCTGACCGTTAAAGGTTACTTGCAAACTTCCATTTCTAAACGAAACTTTCACATACAAATCCAGTTTTGCCATCTTAATAATATTAATCAAAAAAGGTAGTAAAAGCTTGCTATAGAGAGGTTTAATGAAAAATTTAAACTTGGTCATTTGAGGACCAAAGAAAAAATATTTTTTTCTTCCTTGGTGAAGAACCTCATTACCGAGCAAATCCTCATCACTAATCCTTAAAAACTGCATAGCTTGTTGTTTTGCATCCTTAATATGGTAGGTTTCTATTTCAAAAAATCTTCTATCAATTCTGGGTCTGTTTGGTTCGACATTTTGCACTGGTGCCTCCTCTCTTTTTTCGATTTTCGCTGGTTCTTTTTTAAAATTCTCCCTAGGTGGTCTGTGTTCCTGCTTGTTCACGTATGATTTAGGTGGAATTAATTTCAAAGTTTTTCTATCAATATGCGGCTTTTTACAAATATCAGTAGCGAAGTCTGAATCTTCTAAATGCATTTTTTCTATTTTAGCATTTATTAGCTTGCAAATTGGATCAAGATATTCACAGTCTTCGTGGGCACAAAAGCTAATCGCAAATCCTGCTTCTCCTGCGCGCCCAGTTCTGCCAACTCGATGAACATAATGAGCTGCTTCTTGTGGTAAATCATAATTTACTACAATATTTACATTCTTAATATCAAGACCTCTAGCTGCAACGTCTGTACAACACAGAATCGTGGTTTTCTTAGATCTAAACTCAGCCATTAATGCTGTTCTTTTATCCTGTGGCAACCTCCCCGAAATGGGTTTGGCCTTAAATCCCATGAGAATAAGCCATTCTGCCACAAAGTGGGTCTGATTTTGAGTATTAAAAAAAACAATCGCATAATCATTTTCTTTTTTTCGAAGTAGATTTACTAAAAGTGGAAATTTCTCTTCACTACTAACCATGGCCAGTTTATGTTCTATTTGATCGACCAATAAACTATCAACATTCAGTCTAAGCTCTTCTGGTTGTGAATTGAACTTATACGCCGTTCTTAATACATCTTGATTACTAGTAGCTGATAACATGATTAACTGACGATTTTTGGAAGCTTTCGACAAAATAAATTCAATATCTTTTTTGAAACCCATATCAAATAGTCTATCTGCTTCATCGAAAACAACACCCTTACAATTATCTAAAGCTACTACCTGCTGCTTAACCAAATCAGCCAATCTCCCAGGGGTAGCCACCAAGACATGTACTCCCTTACCAATTAAGTCTTTTTGTCTTTCAATACTTTCTCCACCAATAATACAACATGACTCAATCCCTAGTTTTTTACCAAATTGCTGAAAAACTTTATTAGTTTGTTGAGCCAATTCCCGAGTAGGACTCAAAATTGCGTAGCGGGATTCATGGGCCTTAATCTCACCACTTTTTTCATCTCTTAAAATTTGTTCTAATATTGGAATAACAAATGCACAAGTCTTGCCACTGCCGGTTTCTGCCTGAGCAAAGACATCCTTACCCGACAAAATAGGTTGCATAGTCAGTTCTTGGATAGGCGTTGCATTTTTGAAACCTGCATCCATAATTTGTTTTAATAAATTTTCTTTGAGCTCAAAGGCACTAAATTCAACTGTCGTTTCGATTCATAACTCCTAGGTGTGTCCACACTTTGTGGACTTGGCGCATCCACCATACATCGTTAGGATTATTTTTACTAAATAAATCTTCTACAGACCCTATTTTATGAAAATTACCTTAACTGGTCCACAACAATGGGGATGAAATTAACAATATTTCGCAGTTAGCCATTAGTGCATTTGCTCTAGATGTTCTTACTTTTTATCTTCAGGGACAACTACAAACTGATAATTAAAATAACCGGAAACAACTATTGTATGCAGCATATTTTTTACCAATTTAAACGGTAGTTGTTTATCGGCCTGAATAATAACTTTATCTGGATTTAAATTTTTCAAATCCCCTACATCCTTGTAAAAAGCATGTTTTTTCTTAAGTTGATTTTCTAAGATTTTTTTCAAAGCTGTTATGGTTTTATTATCCTTTTCCAAATCTTTTTTCTGATAATCTCCATTAACGAGAGTCGTTATAACATTTCCATCTACGCTTAAAGCTTCCTTACTAAGCGCTACTCTAACAGATTCTTCGGCATCCGCAGTAATTCTAGAAGCAGGAAGTCTTATCCCTTTCGGAGGATCAAGATACATACTATTTACACTCATACTCTGAATTAGAAAAAAGAGTAAAACTGTTAACACATCCAAAAGTGAAGTGATATTCACATTACCTGCCGGTAGATTAACTTTTTTTCTTCGCTTTTTCATACTCATTTTTTATCCATACCTCCACTGGCTTCTGATAAAACTACTGACGGAAAAAGGATCCTAGTTTTTTCTTTCGATCCCACTAGCGTTGTTATTTGAAAAGCATCTCGCTTATCAGGCAAGCTTTGAACTTCATTCATAGCAAGAACCATATTTTGATATTCGACTTGATCTGAAAAAGCTAAAACAATTTTATGCTCGTGGGGAAATCCTTTTTTTATCATGACCAGTGTATCTTGAATTTTCACCAACAAATCAGTATTATTTTTGGCATTTAATTTTTTAAAGAAACCTACTTGCGGACTACCTGAATAATTCTTTTTCAAATAATCATAAAATGAATCTTGATTTGCAATTTTTAGTCCTTCAATAGCACCAAGTTGGATGGTGGCAAGAGTTGAATTTTGAATAATTACTCTTAAAGCAAATATATTTTTCTTTTGTTCGGAGGGATTGCCAGCCAGCAAAGCTTCAGCTTCCATAATTGAAAAGTTTGAAAAAGACATGACCATTAAAATAAAAAAAAGTAAGGTAGTTAGAATATCCAACAAGGATACAATGTTCACTTCTTCCGGTGGTAATCCGTGTCTTCTTTTTTTCTTTTTATGCTGCATTTTGATCCTCTTCTTTCCTCTTAGGATCTTGTTGAGTTGTTAACAGCTCTTGGTTAGAAAAATTATCAAAATAAACTCGACCAGTTTTAAGCAGCATAACCAATCTAGAAGAATAATGATCGATTTCATCAACCATGGCGTTAATTTTATTAAAAAGATAACCATAGGTAAGCATACATGGAATTGCTACCACCAAGCCAAACGCAGTGGTATTCATCGCTGTAGAAATACCAACGGAAAGAAGCTGTTGCTTTTGTGAAGCATCCACCGCTCCTACCGCTTCAAAAGTTTGAATAAGACCGACAATCGTACCTAAAAGACCCAAAAGTGTAGCCACATTCGCAACCGTAAACAAATATGAAACTCGATTTTGCAATTTAGGTACTACTTCCATCGTTGCCACTTCCACATGATCTTGTAATTCTTCTGCCGGACGATCAGCATTTAACAGTGCAGCTTTAAATACTTGATAGAGTGCTGCATGCTTTTTGGAATTACATAAATTGACAGCCTTTTCTATATTATTATCAACAATATGTTCTTGTACCTTTTGCATTAGCTTAGAGCTGTTAGCGCTATAACAAAATAAAATCATATATAATCTTTCCGCCATAATAATGGTCCCAAAAACTAACATGACCGCAATGGGATACATAAAAATCCCACCAGACAAAAAAGCTTTTATTAGATATTCCATATAACTCTCCCTTTAATTTCCCATATTACTCATGAGGATGAATGGCCAAGTAACCCCGACCGTTCCGCCCCCTTTGGGTTTTGGGAATTTCCATTTTACTATTTTTTGCATTATACATTTTTCTGTAAAAGAATCTTGAAGTGTAGATTCAATAATTTTAGGTTTAATAACACCACCACCACTGGCAATAATAAAATTAGTTGTCACTTTCCCTTTAATGGTAGGTTTTTTAACCAAGCCTTGTTCATAACAATGTTGAATCTGTGGCCCATATCGTTTTATAATTGCAGCAATTAAATCAGGATCAAGTCCTCCTTCAATAACTATCTGCTCATCATCTTTTATATCGATCTGTCTTCCCTTGGAAGGTTTTAACCCATAATCGCCAGAGCCC
>Ga0208375_1001738_pt1 | contig 23044 bp, 18 predicted proteins | sample RifOxyD1_FD_184038 | JGI IMG/M metagenome (GOLD analysis project Ga0208375, IMG submission 184038) | Soil microbial communities from Rifle, Colorado - Rifle Oxygen_injection D1 (SPAdes) | ecosystem: Environmental > Terrestrial > Deep subsurface > Rock core/Sediment | place: Rifle, Colorado...
TTTGATCCCACGCTTACAGTTCGCGGTGATATTTTCAAAAGCAACATCAATTGTCATCAATGGAAAAGTGCCCTACCGCATCTCGAAAAAATAGGAATAGCCCTCGATCTTGATTTGAGTGATTCGGAAGCAATCGTTCGAGAACAAACCTCAACTTTGCGACTTGAGTTTTGCTACCAGAAAAATCATGACGATTCTCTTTCGTTAAGCGCTCGTGCTTTTATGCAAGAAGGAAACGATTACGGACGAGTTGCCGGGCCGATATCAGTCCAGTTTCTGCGCAATCAAGTTGATCCGCTCTTAAAAGCACTAAAATCAGTAGCCGAACAAAAACGTTAGTAGAGGAAAACTTAAATCTAAACGTAATCTCCGCGCTTAATCTTATCGACGATAATCTTTTCAGGCATCGTTGGATCTCTCGGGTCGACGGTAAAGTATGCCTGCTGTTCACATCGTCGCTTATACTGTAAGAGCCATTTCAGTATTTGTGAAAGACCCTTGTTTCTCTTATCCTGAAAAAATGGATCGTTTTTCAGAGCGTCTTGAGCCTTCTTAAGCGCTCTTACTTCTTGAGCGTCATTTTCCCGGACGGGATAGTCATTTAAATCATATTTTTTGATGTCTTCAGGTAGCACACCAAGAAAATGGACATCGGGCGCCGAATAATCTGAATTTCTTATCAAAGACGCCGCCGATCCGGCTTTTAGAGTCCGATAAATGTTCTGAATTGTGTACGCGTCAAGATCGCCAAAGAAAAACAAAGGCACGTGTAACTGATCTTGAATCCGCTTGCACCAGCCACGAACAGCGTTTGACGGAACGCCCTGAGCACCCAATAAAATCGCATTGTGACGTTTGGTGAAACCATTTGCCACCAACGTATTTGCCGTGCCTTCTGATTCTACAACCAAACAAAAATCCAATTTCTTTTTCGAAGACAGTTTTAAATTTTGCGGTCGGTTCTTTGGCTGAAACGGCGTAGTACCCAGCTTACCTAAGTCGACAACGGCTTTTGTAGCATCAGGCAAAGTCTCCGTAACAATCAAGTTCTGAGAATAAGTCTGGCCTCCGCGATCATTTGCATAGCAGTTTAAATCTTCGCGATAGCACTCGATCATTTCACAAATAAAATCGATGACCGAATCCGATTCATCTTGATCGGCAAAATCGAGCGGTTTCAACTCGGGATTATGCTTAATCTCACCTTTACTGATGTAGTACAATTCACGCTTGGTATTAACGGCGCCGCTATCAAGATTTCTAAGCAGAACCTCGAGCATAAAAATAGCACGCGACATTTTCTTCACTGAACTTACGTTAAGTTCTGTCGCTACTTTTTTAGGGCCGGGCGTAAGATAGCCGACCTTGTGATTGTATCTTGCATTATCCAGTGAGCATTTAGTTGCATACAGTACGGGTCTACGTGCTCTTTCAAGATCTGTTAAGAGCCTATTGCAAAGTTCTTTGCTCAGTTTTGGAATATCTTGATTTGTCGCCATTTAATCCTCTCGTTGAAAAAATTTACTGTGCCGTCGGGTGAAGCGGAAGCGCAAGTTGCTTTTCTGCCGTTTGAGCCTGAAGGACCTTATGAGCTTCCTTGAGTTCTTTTTCTGTTACTCGGGCATCGCGGCCAAGAAGTTTTACCAAGCCATCCTCGGCTCGCTTTTTTCTTGCTTCCGTTGCATTCGTAATTCGACACAAACCCGAAACAAGAATCGGGCAAAATTGCTCGATATGCTTCATTCTTTCTTCCAGCTCATTTGCTTTAACTTCACGTCTTATGTGCTTCGATAACCGCTGTCCCGCTTGAATGAGCGTCCTTCGGATCTCTTCAACAAGCTCATCCGACGCATCAATTGTTTCTTTTGAAGCGTTCTTAAACTTAATAAAGGGCGAAACCACGCTTACAGCAACAATGTAAGGTCCAATCGGCAAAGCCTCACGCGGTTGAGCCAATCCGTAGGCACGCCAATTAACAGAGGTAATGGCATGAACAATAGCGCAAGAAGATTTGTCAAATTGAAGCGGAACTCGGTTAGCAAACCGGAGCACTTGAACAGGCCCATCGCCATCGACAGATCGATCTTCGAGCCGTGCGACCGCCACTTCAACCTGTACCGGCTTGAAATCGCAGATGGTCGGTCTTCTTGTCACAACTGAAAAGAAATCCACCGCTCCTATTCTCTGTATACTTTTGGCAAGCGATTCTTCTCCGATTGACAGAACGGATTTGGTCGACGGCGCCATAAGTTGCGTATTCTGGATCGCCATAAAGAGCCCTTTAAATTCAGCTTCGCTTAGTGAATCGACCGATTTTTCCAAAAGTGACGCTTTTATGCCTCCTGACTTCACGAGTTCCTTCAGCACCCCTTCATGGATTCTCGAAAATCCCTTCTTAAGCCACACATTCACTTTTACCCGGCCAAAAAGATGCGAATGAGCGATAAATTCGCCAAGTTTCATCGTATGCGGATGCGGTTCTGTTGCTTTCGGTATATCCGGAATAATTGTACTCACTCGTTCGATTGTGTTGGGCTCCAAATCGGGGAGTTTGTAATGCATTGTAAGATGAGGATTAACGAGCGCAGTGCCGTTCAGGTAATTCAATAGACCTGCATCACCGTTCAATTGGATTCTTCCATCGATCAAAAACTCAACAGAAAGACCGCTTGGACGGTCCCAATCGATCGTCTCTCGATCTTTAATAACGCCCTTGTTGTTCTTAATATCGACTTCGACAAGGCAGGCAATGGCTTTTCGCATTTTGTCGGTCTTACTGATAACCCTTGCTCCAATCGCGCTTGTTAGCTGCGCCCAAGTGGTCGCGGCAGAAATGCCAATTCCCTGTTGTCCCCTGGAGCATCGGCCACGACCAAATTTGGACGAAGCAAGATACTCCCCAAATACCTTAGGTAAATCGTCCGTTTCTACACCCGGACCGTTATCTTCTACCCTTACTCTTATCTGGTCTGAATTTTTTAAGGAACCTTGGCCGACCTTTTCGACGGTAACAGATACTTCTGGTAATATGCCATGGTCCTCACAAGCATCAAGAGAGTTATCTACGGCTTCCTTTAAAGTCGTCAGAACAGCTTTTACTTGAGACGAAAAGCCTACCTGTTGAAGATTCTTTGAAAAGTACTCGGCCGTACTACTAGTTGTAATCTTTTGATTTTTGCTGTCCGCTATTTTTGCCATGGCGAGATTGAATCAAATAATGAGACCTCATGTCAAAGGGTTAGTTGAGAAACTGTAGCTGCCCGCCCCCTTGTAAACTGTTTTACTTGACTTTGGTTTTTAAAAAAAATTAGAGTTCTACATAGGACTTGAAACGAGGAAAAAACCCGAGACCAAGTCATTTACGTGAAAGCTAGGGGGTCCGCCCTCCCCCCCTGTTTGTCCCCCTGGCTTCACGTCTAAACCCTAGTTTCCGGACCTATTCTTTTCAGTCAACGTCGCCGTGAATGAGATTCTTTATCGTAACAACAAACAAGCCGGCGATTATCGGTCCGAGAAAAACTCCTGAAAAACCTAATACCTGTAATCCCCCAAATGCAGCAACAAATGCCAAAAGCGGATGAAGTTGAGCGCCACCTTTTAACACCAGGGGTCTCACGACATTGTCGGACAAGGACGTGATTATCGCCATTATCAACAAAACGGTTCCTGCTGTTCGATTTCCGATGAAGAACTGCTGAACTGCTACTCCAATTGTCAAAGGAAACGAGCCTATTAACGGAATAAACGACGCGAGAAAAACCAAGAAACCGATTAAAGGAGCATTTTTTGCGCCGACAAAAAAAACAGCTAACGAATAAATAATGGCCTGAATAAATCCCGATACTACCGTTGCCAAAACGACCGATCGACACATGCCGGCAAAAGCGGCAAAAAGCTTGTCTGTATGCCTTTTGCTGAGAACCGAGTTTTCCCGGATAAAACTAAGCAGTCTCTTACCGTCGGCGAGAAAAAAGAAAATGCTCAGAACGGTTATGGCAAGTCCCATGGCCATGCTGGGGAGTTGAGTAAACAATGCGGCGAGCAGATCAGCAATCTTCAACCCTATCGAACTGGCAAGATCCTGGGTCGCTGTTGCGAGTTCTTCCACTCCAATTGGGAACCACGAAGTGACATAGTCGATAATCTTTTTAGCCCAAGGCATTTCAACAAGTTGGTGAAAAAGCGTCGCTTCAGTAGCGTGTGGCGCTTCTTTCCACATCCTCAGTTGTTGAAGGCCGGTCTTTGCGGCCATAAAAGCCAGTATCGCCACGGGTAGCAACAAGCCTAGACTTACCCCAATCGTTAAAATGGCAGAAGCAAGAGGAACTGGTACTTTTCTTTTTTCCAAGGCTTTTAACCAGGGAAAAAACAAAACAGCAAAAACTGCCCCCATTGCTAGCGGTAAAAGCAACGGAGATGCTACGTAAACAAATAATCCTATTAAGATTGCCGAAATAATTTTTCTAGCTGTCATGTGTACCCAACGGCTGAAAGCTTACACTGCTGGCAGGTTGTCAGGCAATGGTTGTCGTGCTAGTGCAGAGCAATAGGAGTACGAAATGGATTTAATCCTTCTTGTAGCCTCTCTTTTATCCGTGTCGGTAACGATTATTTTATTTCTGTTAATAAAAAAGGATATTCAACATGGAGCGCTAACGCGGCCCGTTTCGGAGCTAAGCGACAAAGTCACAAAAACCAATTTTGAATTGCGTGAAGCCGTTGTCGAAAAATTAGGTAAACATTTTTTAGAAACACAGGAAAGAATTGATCGTACTCTTGCGCAGAACAGACAAGAACTGCAGACGGGGCTATTTAAAACTACCGAAGCTCTCGAAAATAAATTTCGGTCGTTAGAAGGACAAGTGAGCGTTCGGCTAGAGACAATTGGAAAAAACGTTGAATCTAAACTGAACGAGAATCTCAAGGAAGGCTTCAAGCATTTTGAAAAAGTTCAGGAGCATCTTCAGGCGGCTGAACTGAAACTGGCTGCCCTTAATAACGTTTCACAATCGATCTCCGATTTAAATAACTTACTGAAACTCCCTCATTTACGCGGTAATTTCGGCGAAGCTGGCCTTGAACGTCTCCTATCCGATTTTATGCCTACAGGCGCCTACGAACTTCAATACAACATTGATCCGACCTCGACAGAACGAGTAGACGCCGTAATACGACTTTCCAAGCAAGTCCTGCCTATCGACAGTAAATTTCCCCGCGAGCAGATCCTGCCGCTTTTCGAAACTCAAGACCCCGCCGCGCTCGAAGTTGCACGGAAAACTCTGGCTGAAGTTATCAAAACTCAAGCGCGTTCGATTGCCAAGAAGTACATTAGACCTGAACACGGCACTACGGACATGGCCTTTATGTTTTTACCAAGCGAGACTTTGTACTTCGAAGTAGTCAGGGACGGTAAACTATTTGAAGAAATATCGAAATTAAAAGTCCATCCGGTTTCTCCGAACACTCTTGTCATCGGACTTCGTGCCGTTGTGATCGCCCAAGAGTATTACGATATGGCTAAAGGGGTCGAAAAAACTATTGAGGATATCAAGAAAGCACGCAAACACTTCGAACATTTTGATAACAAATTTGAAGAAATCGGCGATCGTTTACGAAAAGCCCAGGAAGCTTTTGACGTAGCTAACAATCACTTAAACCGTTACGAGAACACCGTTTATCGACTGACCGGCGAGAACGCATCTCCGAGTTTGTTGGAAACTCAGTAATTGGCTTCGTCGATTCCGAGCCGCGCCTTAAACCTTATCCGGGTCTACCACTGAATTTAACGACGTAGCTAAAGCAAGCCACTGTAACTCAACAAGCGCCTTGACCCAGCCAACAAGACCAGGGTGGACGTCAATGACATTTGTCGCTTCAACCTGGCGTTGGTCCCCACAAACCTTCATATGCCAAATACGATCCTCATTTTTGAGACTGAATCTCGGTCCATGAAAAAACTCTTCAGTCCCAAACACGCGGACAGGAAGTTTAGCCATTTCCATTAACTTTAAAGCGCCTTCGCGGGCCAGCCACTCACCCTCCCACTCACCAAGCATAATTGTAGGGCCTAGAGCAGCACGATCGCGAAGTATATTAAGGTCCAATTCCTGCTCTTTACTTAAAGTTTCCCACTCCTCCATGACCTTAGGGCCGAAGAGCAAGTTTGTTGCCGCGCAAACAGCGCTGGTGACGGCAATGGTATGTGGTTCAATCCGCTCTAGAGGTACCGTTTCAATTGTATATTTGGCATTAGATATCGGTTTCGCATTCTTCCCGCAAATCAGAAAAGTGTCCGCTCCGGAATTATCGCAAATTTCAAGCGCCCGTCGGGTTGGCTCACTGCCGCCCCTGTGAGAAAAGGCAAAGGCCCAATCACCAGGACATGGCGTAATCTCCGTACCAATTGCCATGCTGGACACCGCGTGAACCGGGACGCGAGTGCGATTATGGTCACGAACCAAAGAAAAAGCGATCAGCCGAGCAACATAGTGGCTGCTTCCAAGTCCGAACAGGAGAATTCTTTTCGGCCCTTTTGGTGGCATTTCTCTAACGGCAATCCTTGAAACTCGCTCTGTTATTTCAGCCCATGCTGAACGCTGTGATCTCAATGTCTCTTCTACTATTGTCATAAGACTATTTATCAACGCTGAGCCTAGTCCTTGACAATATAAAATCTTAAAGACAGATTGTTTTCGATGGCCGCACCTACTACCCGAATCAAACTCAACCCCTCCTACTGGAGGCACGGCTACTGTGTTCCCTTTTCTGAGGACGTGCTACCTTCCAGCCTTTTTCTGAAACACAGGCATTTTCTCGTTCTAGACGTGGAAACACAACGATTGGTCCAAGAAGTGGGGGGCTGGGATCATGTTGAAAAGCTCGGAATCTCAGTTGCTTGCGCTTATGACAGCAAAACCGACGAATTTAAAGCTTACACCGAAGATAACCTTAAGGAACTTATAGACCTTTGTGAAGAAAGGCTGGTCATCGGTTACAACGTTAGAGGTTTTGATTTACCCGTCATGGTACCATATGGTCTGACAATAAGCCGCCTGGATGTTTTCGACATAATGTATGATCTTGAAACCCTGACGCGCCAAAGATTTCTGAAATTAGAAGCCGTGGCACGAGGAACCCTCGGTGCAGGCAAGTCAGCTGATGGGTTACAAGCGGTAGCATGGTGGAAAAGCGGACAGATTCAAAAGATCATTGATTACTGCATGCAAGATGTAAAAGTTACAAAAGAAGTCTTCCTATTCGGAAAACAAAACGGTTTTGTAAAAATACAAAGATCAGAAGAAAATATCGTACAAGTCTCGGTTCAGTGGAACTAAACTAACATTTAATTTGAACGAACGCCGTAAATTGAAGCAGTAATGAAGTTATTTGCAGCTTCGCTTACAGCCTGAGTCCATCCTTGCTGTCCTCGGCAGCCTTGCTTCTCTAACACTGATCCATCCGCTTTTATCAAACGGACTCTGACCGGATACATACAGCCTCTGAAACCCTGTTCCGGCGAATTAAGCGCTGTTGCGAGATGAGTTAACTGCTCGCGCGCCATTTCTGCCGTTATTTCGGATTTGGTTGACGCCAGCGTCCGATTCTTTGCCATAGTCGGCTTACTCTCAATAGGCCTCAAAATCCGGGGGCTGATCGATATTTTTGCTGGTCCACTGCTCTGCGCAAGAACATGTACGGTAAAAGTCGAAGGCCCGGACCACTTATTAAGCGGTCCGGCGTACTCAATGTACGCTTCGACGTAGGGTTGAGCTTCGGCCTCTTCTTGAATTCCATCTAGAGTCGTCTGATGCATACTCATGCAGCCGGATAAAAGAAGCGCAATAATCGCTAACAAAAATAACTTATTCATCGCCTTGCCTCCTTCCACGACTTCCTTGGATCAAGATCGGCAGTAGAAAAAGGCGTTAGTGGAAACTTGATATTAGTAATACACGCTCTTGCTGCACGACTTGAGAAAGCCGGAATCGTACAGCCCGGATTGGCTACCTTAGTAGCCACTGCCGAAGACACCGCCCAACCACTTTCGGAATACGACCCAACCGGACAGCCAGGTTCGTTAACGTCGAGACAATTCAACATACCATCCCAGGGATGAGCTACTTCTAAATCAGCCAGATGACATGGAGCCCACACTTGAGCTACTAGCCTAGTTAATTCGAACTTGGCCCATTTTGGCTCTTTTGCAGCTAGCCTGAGAAATCCTCCACCCAGTCGGATTAAAGGCTTATTCTGCGAGTCTCTCGATATAATCCCTATTCCTCGCCAGGTAAGATCCGGTTCTTCTTTAGTTGGCGGCCTCTGTATGCGGACTTCTTTCACTTCGTTTTCCATAACCGCATAGGTGCGTTCCGGAATTGCTTCTTTGTGTTGTTCTAACCAACTTAGAAGCTTTGCTTTCGCGTCATGATACTGATCCATGATCGAAGCCCATTGCTGTTTGCTGACTTTGATGTTCGCTGCGACACTTCCAGGAAATTCCGGGCTCGCACATCTATTGTCCGAACGGTAGTAAGCCACCGACGACAACTTTTCCCTGAAAAGTTCATTTTCCAGGAACAATGAATCACTTTCAGCACTCACAGCCTCACTTACAGGAACACCATTTGTCTTATCTGTGTATTTATTTGCCACAACCTTTTGGTTGCCTACCGAGAAGTAACTATTTTTTACCAGGTAAGGAATACTGAATGCGATAGCGAGTATCGGAAGAACTAACAAGTAATAATGCCAAGGTAATTCGCGCATCCTGCGCATAAGATTCTCCTTGACTATAATTGTAAGAGGTTTTTAAAAAATTGAAAGCTCTCGCGCTATTACCCTTCAAAAAAGACGCATAGAGTTGTCAATATTTTGACTAAGGGTTATCTTAAATCATGCACAATTTACTCTACGCGCTTGTCTTTCTAGCATTCTTTTACTCATCATGCTCAAGCGGCCCCAAATTACCGGAAGATTTTTCTGAAGAAGAAGGCGGAAAAGGCAGGCTAGAAACCGTAGTAATCATGGGAATAAATGACCTTCACGGCAGTCTCGCCCCACAGCGCCAAAAAACAAAAGAAGGGGTTGAATACGAAAAAGGAGGAGCCTCGGTTCTTGCTTCGCATGTTTTTACTCTAAGATCATTGTTTGGCTCTCATTTTTTGCTCTTCGATGCTGGTGATCAATTTCAAGGATCGATCGAAAGCAATATCGACAAGGGAAAACCAGTCGTAAAATTCTATAATGCTATTGGGGTAAACGCCGCCGCCATAGGAAACCATGAATTTGATTTCGGGCCGGAACCACAAGACTCAACAGATTATCTCGGAGTTTTAAAAGCGCGAGCTTCAGAAGCGACCTATAAATATGTCGTATCGAACATCACCGATAAGCAAACCCAAGCGCTCTTCTCCGGAACTAATATTATCCCAAGAATGATAATAGAGTCCGGTCGACTAAGGGTTGGCGTCTTAGGTGTTACCACGCCGGACACCCCCCGAATTACGAGACCTGCGTACGTGCAATCCCTTCAGTTCGGAAATTTGAAAAAAACAACGATGGAACAAGCAAAAGCTTTACGCGAGGAGGGTGCACACGTCGTCGTTGCTATTGCTCATGCGGGAACCACTTGCCAAACCGGAAAGCAAACCCTCCAAAATTCTTTTCGCAAACCTACAGATGCTAGAAGCATCTGTAACGAAAAGGAGGAACTAAACAAACTGCTGCGATCACTACCACCAGGCACCATTGATGCCGTGGTTTCCGGTCATACACATCAGTTATTACATCACTGGATCCATAACGTGCCTGTGATACAAGCTGGAACGCGAAACCAGTACTACAACTTGATTTTTCTTACCTACGATTGGACCACTAACAGAATTGTGAACAATCGTACCAGGATACAAGGCCCCATCCCCATTTGTAAGAAGGTTTTTGAAAATCAACAGGATTGTAACGGAAACAGACAGCCACCCAAAAATGGCCGCGGTAAACTTATTTGGCCCACTTTATACGGAAAAACCATTAAACCAAGTTCTGAAATTGATGATCTTTTAGCACCTGTATTTGAGAAATCTGCAAATGAAAAAAACAGAGTCATTGGAGAAGCCGAAAAACCGATCCAAATGGATAGAACGCGCGAATCATCCTTGGGAAATCTAGTTGCCGATGCAGTCCGTGCTTCGACAAATGCAGACGTTGCAATTGTGAATCCTGGCGGAATAAGAGCTGATTTTGAGCAAGGGCCCATCACCTACGAAGCTATCTATCGCGCTCTGCCTTTTGACAACACCGTTTCGTTGTTAACGGTTACAGGTAAAGAGCTTAAACTGATCATCAGAATTGCTCAAAACGGTTCGCGTGGTTTTTTCCCCGTTTCAGGAGCAAATCTTCGGGTTATCGATTTACCCTACGACGCTCCTGCTTCCGATCTTAACGGAGACAAAAAAACCGATGCTTGGGAAGTCAATCGATTGATTGAAGTTAAGTTATCAGACGGACGCAAGGTTAAAGACAATGAACATTATAAGCTTGCAACGATAGACTTCATTGTTCTCGGTGGAGATGACATGAACTGGGTGATGTCAAAAATCCCCGAGCACAACATCCAACTTGCAGCGGCCGGACTTATAAGGGATGTGGTCGCCGATTATATTGCCTCTCGGTCTCCTATTAACAGCGATAAGGAGCCATTGGTTGACAAGCGCAAATCCAGGATAAAACGGCAAAAGACGGCAAAGAAATCCGGTTACTAGTGGCACTACTGTTTCTGCCGGGCTAATATATTAGTCATGGGACAGGAAAGAACAAAGCAGAACAGCCAGGAAGTGTTAAGCTTTATCGATCAAGTATTAAAACGTGAGTTTGATTCCAATCTCAGGGTTTTAAATTTTGAAGAGTATCTCACACAGGTAAGTGAACATCCTGAACATCAGCTGCGAGCGTCAGCGAAGTACGTTGCCGACATGATGGATTTCTACGGCAAAACAGGAAGTAGGTTTAATCTTTTTGATTTCCCTGTAGATGGAATTTCTCACAAAGTCGTTGGTCAGGAAACCGTACAAAATCAGATTTACAGATCACTAAAAACTTTCAGCCGAGTAGGCATAAATAACAAATTAATTCTCCTTCACGGTCCGAACGGCAGTGCCAAAACCTCGATAATCCACGCCATGATGAACGGCATCGAACGGTATTCGCGCGAGGCTGAAGGAGCAATTTACAGCTTCAACTGGGTTTTTCCGGTCGAAAGATACACAAAAAGCAGCATCGGGATCGCCAGTCCGAAATCAAAAGAAAGTAACATTCCAAGTTATGCAAAACTTCCGGACGAAGATGTTCTTGCCCGAATCCCCTGTGATCTTTGTGATCATCCTTTGCTTGTCATACCTGTTGATCAAAGAAAAAGTGTTCTTGAGAAACTTTTAAGCCCGTCAAAAGTTGAAGATATATGGCCGGCCCTCCCCGCCTATTTGACAAGAGGCGATCTGTGCCATCGATGTAAACAGATTTACGAAGCACTGTTAAACGCAAACAACGGTGATTTCCGAAAAGTGCTAATGCATGTTCAAGTTGAACGCTTCTTTTTTTCAAGACGCTACAGAGACGGTTTAGTCACCATTGAACCGCAACTCCATGTGGACGCTCAGTACCAGCAGCTTACCTATAACAAAAGTCTCGGTTCACTTCCTCCGTCCTTGCAAAGTCTCAATCTTTTTACGCTCGGCGGAGACCTAATAGACGCAAACAGGGGCATCGTTGAATACAGCGACCTGTTAAAGCGCCCGATCGATTCTTTTAAATATCTTCTGATTGCTTGTGAAACAGGCTCAGTCAACGTCGGACCCAGTATCGCACCTCTCGACGTTCTGATGCTCGGTTCAACAAATGAACTTCAGCTTGATGCCTTTAAGGAGTTTCCTGATTTTACCAGTTTTAAGGCAAGAATTGAGCTGATTCGCGTGCCTTATCTGCTCTCCTCGTCTCAAGAACAGCAAATCTACGCAGCCGACCTGAAACAAGTCCAGTGCGAAAAACATGTTTCTCCCCATGTCGATTGGACGCTTTCGCTTTGGGCGGTCCTGACGAGATTAAATAAACCCAACAGTATAAATTATCCTCCGAACCTAAGTACAATTGTTTCAAATCTCACCCCGCTTGAAAAAGCCCGGCTGTACGACAGCGGCGAGATGCCAATGCAATTGGCGCCGGAGGATCGTAAACTTTTAAAAGCATCTCTCAAAAAAATCCGTGATGAATACGAAAATGCTCCTTCGTACGAAGGAAGAATAGGAGCCTCGGCACGTGAAATAAAAACACTGCTTTTCAGCGCGGCTCAAAATAACGATTTTAAATGCCTCAGTCCTTTAGCCATTTTCAAAGAAATCGAAGAACTGATCAAACGCGTAAGCGAATACGAGTTTTTAAGGCAAGAAGTGAAAGAAGGATTCAATGATCCCGCTGAATTCATCAATACGGTTAAAAAAGAGTACCTCAGCGTTATTGACAGAGAAGTAAGGGATTCGATCGGGCTGTACGATTCAAAACAGTGGGAAGATTTTTTGCGCAAATATGTTCACCATGTTTCTTTCATCATGAAGAAGGAGAAAATTAAAAATAAAATTACCGGAAAGCTTCAAGATCCGGATCTTGCTCTAGTCGAAGAATTCGAAAAAATTGTCGAAGCGCCGGAGAACACGGCAGAATGCGAAGCTTTTCGACAGAACATCATATCTCATATAGGTGCCTGGTCCCTTGACCATCCGAACGAGAAGGTCATTTACTCCAAGGTTTTTCCAGAGTTTTGGCACAAGCTTGAAAAGCATTATTACGAGTCGCAAAAGGCGCTATTAACAAAAATGCATAATGCGCTCAAAATCTACGACGATAAGAGCGCAAACATGAACGAAGAAGGCACCAAGCTCGCCTATCAGACCGTTGAAAACATGAAACTAAAGCAGGGTTATTGCGAATATTGCGCAAAAGAAGTGATTTCTTTTTTAATGCATGAGCGGTATTAAGACTTCCGAGTGAATATTAAAGAAGAATATTCGGAAGAATCCTATCTTGTTACGCACGAAGTAGGTCCCAATCAAACGGGAATAAGGCTGGATGCCTTCTTGAAAACAAGATACCGAAAACGTTCTCGCGAAGCACTTAAACGTGCCATTGAATCAGGTTCCATAGACGTTCAGCGTTTTCAGAGTCCTCACCTGACAACGGGTAGGCTAAAACCGAGCCTCCAGCTCATCACTGGCGATCAGGTGCTCGTTCTGAGTGAGCGAAAACCGGAGCCGCCGGTAAATTTTGACTACAAAATCATTTTTGAAGACGAAAATTTTTTCATCATCGACAAGCCGGCAAATTTGCCCGTACATCCGGCCGGACGGTACTTTTTCAATACTCTTTTAGTGCATCTCAGAACTCAAGGGCACAAAACCCCGTTGAAAGCCGAACGCGAGTATTTTCTGGTTCACCGTATCGATAAGGAGACAAGCGGCGTTCTGGTTCTTGCCAAAAACCGAGAAATCTGCGCGGATGTGGTAGCCCAATTTGCGGATCGAAAAACGGAAAAAAAATATCTGGCAATCGTGCAAGGTAAAACTCCTGAATCATTCAACGTAGACCTGGCAATCATAAGAGATTCAAATTCGAAGATTATTCTTAAAATGACGACGGCCAATACGGGCAAAGGCGGGATGCCTGCTTTTACTGAGTTTAAAAGACTTGAGGTTGCAGGTGATTTTTCACTTGTAGAATGCCGACCCAAAACAGGCAGACAACATCAGATCCGGGTACATTTGAATGCAATCGGGCATCCGATCGTCGGCGATAAGCTTTACGGCCGTTCTGACGAGGAGTCGTATAAGTTTTGGGAAAAAAAGTATCTCACACCGGAGGCTGAAGCGAAGCTCCTGCTCCCACGACACGCGTTACATGCTGCGAGCATTAAATTCATGCATCCGCTCAGTGGAGAGAAAGTCGAGTTTTCTTCTTCGCTTCCGGATGATTTGCGTCTTTTTTTGGCTAGTAAAAAGAGTCCCTAATCTCTTTCCATCTGCCGTCAACTTTCGGGCTGAAATTAACCGGACTTTCCAAATATTTTTCAACCATCAGCTCTCTTGAAATTCCAAGATCTTCTAAGAGCGGTACGTCTGAAAAACCTTCCCAACTCGTTCCAAAGGCTAGGTAATCCAGGGTTGCAACCCTGAAGGTTCTTTTTGAATTCGGAATGTGGTTTTTTTCACCATCAAAAATCAATTCACCATCAAGAGTTTCAACTCTTAAAAGCTGGGCGTCTCGATCCGGCTCTCCGGATTTACAGTCACGGCTGAATCGAATTTTAAGTCCGCTCTGCATTATCGCCCCATAAGAACCGCAGGTTTTGATAGATCTGCGAAGAATCGCAAGCAGGTTGGAGATCGGCATTGGGTGTAAAACTACTGCTCTGTTGTTGAATGGTAAGACGTTAAAAAATTCTTCGTAGGTGACGTCTCCCTCGGCAAGGTTGCTTCTGATACCGCCAGTATTGAGCATGGCGATTTCAGCATTTGAAAGTTTTCTAAGTACGTCAGTAAGTTCGTTTGCCAAAGCACTTTCGCGGGTGCGATCCCGTTTAATCACTCCGGTCGCATGTCCTAGTTTTCTTTTTGCCAAAGGATCGACTTCTGTCCTTGCTTGCTTGATCAAAGTACTGATCGCCTGGTTATCGTCAACGATCACGCCTTCGTAGGCTACTCTCGCCTCTCCACTTTCGTTATCGACTTCGACGGTACAAAAAGCTTTGTTGGATTGGGTGCAATGGTCATAAAACATATGCACGCCAGCATACGTTCTGAGTTTCGAAGGCACCACTGCCGCACGTTTGCGATCAAAGACAAGGTCGATTCGGCCAAACATTTTTCCGCCGGAGCCTGACTGGATGATTGGCACTCCCCTAACCTTAGTATTGGTAATTTGATGTGTATGGGCAGAAATAACGGCGTGAAGTGCGTCTTTTCCCGCTACTTTCAGAATTCGTTCTGTCAGTTGAGATGCATGGTTACTGCCGCTTATATTACCAAGATGAGCGACAAGGACGAAAACATCGGCTTCATCTCTTAACTCTTTCCACGTCTCGACGTACGCTTGTACTTCGTCTCTGAAACAAAGATCATTAATGTTATCTATTGCCGTAGCCTTAGGCGTTTCCTCACTATCGATACCGATCATTGCCACTTTAATACCGGCGACTTGCTTAATGGCATATGGTCGGACAAATGAAGGGCGCTTTGCCTTACCCCAATCAATTATCTTTGTTTCGTTGGGTGGTTTACAGCCGACGTGAGCGACGTCCAGCGGTTGGTCATCAATATCTACTATCGAATTTTTGAGATAGGTATTTGCTGAAACAAAAGAAAACTTTGCCTGATCGACGAGGCGTCTGAGCGCGCCGCGTGGATCTTTATCTTCGGTGTCCTGGGTCACTTTATCTTCGAGCCAGCCCTTGGGACCAAAGTCGTAATCATGGTTACCCGGGACAGCTGCGTCGTAGCCAGCAAGGTTCATCGCCGAGAGGAGCAGTTGGCCTTCGTTAAAGTTGCTAATCAAAGTACCTTGAAATTGATCGCCGCCATCGACGACAACGACGCCTGCCTGCTCGCCATATTTTGAATTGAGTCCTTCTTTTATTGCTGCGATTCCGCCAGCCCAAAAAGCCAATCCGCCGTAAGTTTGTTTTTGGTTGTCTACAAAGGGTTGCACTCCGCCATGCATGTCGTTGGTGGCGAGAATGGTAATCAAAGATTGGTCACTTGAGAGCGATAGTGGTGCTACTTCTTCTTCAATACTGTTTTGATTCGAAGTAGCAATGTTGGATTGGATCGAAAAGACGATCAGTGTAACAACAGGCAGCATACTAAGGACATTTTTCACCTTCATTGGCGATGCCCCCCTTCCAGTCCGCGATAGTAGCATGCAACAATTTGCTGTCAAAATAGCCGGTAAAATATTTTTATTTATGAGATGCTAAGTTGACTAATCTCATCGCCATTTCGGCAAATCCAGCTCCGCTCTCTTTTTCGGTCATCCATTTTGGCGGGTGTTCAAGTCGGTCTATGTATTTAGCGAGGTTAGCTACTCCAACGCTGTATTTAAAGCTGCCGAACATTGGCTCGTCATTCGGTGAATCGCCGATAAAGAGCATTTGATCTTCGATAAATTTGGCGCCGGCCCAGCCTGGTGCGTCTGATGCTAGCCAGTGGTCAAGGCCCTTACGTTTGTCGTAATCACCAAACCATGCGTTTACGTGAACGCTCGAAAGTTTTGCATTTGCGCCTTCGGTTTTACAAATTTTAAGCAGTTCATCGACGTCGTCGTTTGGCCAGGGTTCGACGTCCTCGGCGACATCGATTGCGAGGTCGTATTCTCTGAATCTCTGGTCTGATGCCCATTTTGCATTAGGAAATCGATCTAGGATTGCTTCTGAAAGTGTTGAGAGTCTGTTTTTTGCGTCTTCAAAAGAGCCTGGTGTATCTGTGCGTCGTCGCACTCCATGTTGCATGAAGAATGTAAAAGCGCCGTTTTCGCCGATCACGGCATCGACGGGCCAAAATCTTGCTATATGGTCGCACCATCCGGCGGGTCTGCCTGTTATAGGTACAACGCCAAAGCCTGCTTTTTTTAGGGCCCAGAGGGACGAAAAGGCTTCGGCGGTAATTTTGCCTTTAGTCGAAAATGTTTCGTCGATATCAAGACAAACTATTTTTATGTTACGTAGTTCGTCATCACTTGCCTGTGCCCATTTTTTTGGGGCTTTAGTTTTAGTGGTAATAAACAATCCCTCCTGAAACGTAACTGTCGTAGTTGTTAATGGCTACGCCGAGTTCAATAATGTATCTAAATTTTTCTGAGCTTTTGAATGTAGAGCCAAGTGAGAGGTAGGCGATTGTTTTATAGCTGCCGTCGCTGAAGGCCCATCCAAACGGAAGTCCGATAAATGGTTCAATTTCGCCGCCGGTGGTGACGAAGGCTTTATGGATGTAAGGGATGGGGGTGAGTTCGAGTTGGCCTTTATCGTCTTTGAGGCGGTAGTAGAGGGCTTGAAAAGCTACGCCAATACCCGGTTGTTTATCGACGTCGGGAAAGAAATCAAAGGTCAGGTTTCCGCCGACTCTAAATTTTCTCGGCCCGCTGCCGGTACCAACTATAAAGGTAGCGTTGCTTAGGTCTGCTATGCCGTGGGTGTATCTGACGTTAGCTCCAAAGCCGGCGCCATTTGTAAGGATAAGTTCTGGTTCAAGGCCTACGGCAAATTCACCGGGAGCCACAAATCTCGGTGTACTAAAAACACCTGCTTGTGCGGTGGTCGCCAGTAGAATGATAGGGGCGACAAAAGTAAGAGTTGCACGGACAAATCCATGGTTTTGGGTTTTCTTAAAGATATCAGCCATAAATGCAAGTTCTGACACTAAGTATTTTAAGTCAAGAAGATGTTTGTCCGTTTTACGTAAGCGATATTCAGACGTCAAGACCGCCGGTTATGGCTGTTGACACTAACCCTTGGACCGCGTAATAAATCGATAAGCTTTGCTTTTTACGTGGTGACCATAGCTCAGTCGGTAGAGCGCAGGATTGTGATTCCTGATGTCGCGGGTTCGATCCCCGTTGGTCACCCCATTTTTCTCAAAGCAAAAACTCCCCTTACGGGGTAAGTAACGAAAATCAAAAACAAAGAGTTTCAACGGCTTATTAAAATCGCTTTTCTTCAGTGTCACCAGAAATCACCCAAAATCACCCGGTTCATCCTGCTTTTCATCCTGAAGTTAGCCTGACGGTGCTTTTTCAAGCCCTATGTAATGACAAGTACAACAAGGATGTAGCATCGCTAATCATGCCACTGTCTTCCAACGACCGTAAACAGCCCTCATCTAAGATTTCCCCACACGTGTGAGCCACTCGTAAAGAACATGCGGTAATGCGTCGTCACGGATCAATCCATTCGACGATGGCCGAAAAACTGAAGCGAGCATCGAGTCGCGGCTTTCCTTGCTGAGGGCGTTCTCTTCGCGGAGCATTGCCAGATAGGTCTTGATAAGTACGGCACGTTCTGCGGCGTCAGTACCAATATGGAGGTTACTGAGAAACACACGAACTAAGATGCGTGCCCACCAGAAGATCATTGTGAACGCGAAGACTGCAAGGCCCACACGTGACCAGTCAACGGCACCACTTGATCCGATCCCAGTAAGTGTGCGTTTGGCGTAAGGTACTGCCAGAAATGCCGTTACTATGAAAAGAAACATTGACACTGCTGCAATAAAAAGGCTGCGAGTTCTTCGATTCTCCCAGTACTTGACTGGTGCCTTGAGTGCCATGTGCTCATCGTAAGTCTTCACGACCTTTGCCAACTCATCCTTAGAGCGCGCGAATTGATTCTCTAACTCATTCCTGTGTTCCTCCATCTGCTGGTTAAACTTGGAAATCTGGTCTGCGTGCGTTTTGCTAATTGCATCCACCAAGGTCTGGTACGCGGTGGTTTGGTCGGTATAAGCCGTCCGAGCCTGGCTCCATTCCCCTTGCCAGGTATTCCTTAGCTGCCCCAGAGCGGCACGTTCTGCGTCAGAATTTCCCTGAAATCCCTTTTTGTAATGATGCACCTCCAGCGCAGCTTCAAGTCCCTTGGGTGTGTTAACCACAGGTAAGAGATTGGAGATAAACCATGGGACTGCGTAACATGCGATCACCGGATCACGAGCGCGAAGACCTTCGATAAATTTTGCATCGACGGACGTAGAATGAAGAGATTGTCTCGGGTCGCGATAGCGAGTGCTCAAATCATTCGATAGGTTTTTGCATCCACTGCTTCGAGCGTTTTCATCTGGACCAGTCTTCCAATTGGTAATATATTTAGCGATTCTGCTCCAGATTCCGTTAAAGTGTGCATACACATCGGGCAGCGCCTGATCCGATTGTTTTGCCTGCTGTAACCAGGCCCAGTATTCGCGCTCGGTAATGAGCCACTTCTCGGCTTCACTGGGGGACAGAAAAGAAACCGGGCCTCCGTTGTTTCCAAGATCCACTACTGCGGTTGTGACGACTGCCATTTTCTCGCTCATAATCACCTCAACTGATCACCACCGGATTATCCAAAAGTCGTCCGTTCTGGGTGATGAGCTGTGGTTTATTGTGATGATATTTAGTAATACTCTGTCACAACATCTCGGAACAACTTGCTTATGATTTCAAAAAATTAGCCCCGAACCTCACTAGACAGGACTTCAATCTTGAGGTGCCAACAATTAGACAACCCAATAAATTTTTTGCTAGCAGAATTAACCATGATTTCAAGTATTCAGCAAGTCCCACTTTACAAGAACAAGAGTTTCCTTTTTCAAAAATATGTCGTCGAAAGCCTTTCTACAGACGAAATTGCTGCTCAAATTTTTTCCGCCAGAAGCACGGTTTTGAAGTACCTTAAAATTTATGGATTCCCAATTAGAGAGACTGGCCGAAACATTAGGAGACGACGTAGTCTACCCTATGGGCGCAAAATCGTCGGACGCAACGAACTTACTCATAAGCGTGAGCTTGAAGCGATTGAAAAAATGAAGCGGTTGTGAGAGCAGGGTTTTAGTTATTGGAAGATCGCTGATGTTTTTAACTCCATGAAAGTGCCAACCAAGACTGGTAAAGGACGTTGGCATTCGAGGTCGATTCAAAAAATTTTGGAGTCAAATCAATGACGATGGCTGTTTGAGAAGCATCGAAATCCCTCGCGATTATGTCTGTGAATTTGACAACTTTCTGGCAAACATGTGAGACGTAGTTAGTTGTCCATTTGCTTTGCATCGAGCATAGTCGAAATTCTGACGGCCAACTCTTGCCAGCCTTTCCTTAAGGAACTGCGCTCGTTCCCGCTATTTACTAAAGGTTACCAGGCAAACACCGATCCACATAACACGGGCAAGGGGGTTCTATGTGGATGACTATTGAAGAAATCGCGACATACCTGAAGGTTTCAAAGGAAACCATCTACAAGATGGTTCAACAAAGCCAGCTTCCCGCAAGCAAACTCGGAAATCAGTGGCGATTCAATCGCGACACTATCGATGCGTGGTTATCCGCACAGTCGAACTTCCAACTTAACCAAAAGAAGGTCGTCAATGGATAACTCCCTCATCATCAATCTTGAGAATCATCGCAGCCGTGAGCGCATCAAAGACATGGGCGAAGTATTTACGCCCGAACAGTATGTCCAGCAAATGCTCGGTATGTTTGATGAAAAAATCTGGACAGACGAAAACGTCATTTTTTTTGAGCCAAGCTGCGGCCATGGAAACATCGCATTGCCCATTCTTGGAAAGCGCATATCGGCGCTAACAAGAAAATACACTAAAGCCAAGATAGACAGGCCCGTATTTTATGGCGTGGCGAACGCCCTTAACACGCTTTGGGCCATCGACATTTGTCCTGAAAATATTGATCTAACCCGCAAGCGGATTTTTGATTCTATTCTAAGGACTCTCGAAGCCGAAACCTACGGTATCCACCAAGCCAAGACCCGAAACTTTTTGACACATGTACTTTGTACTTTGATTTGGCAGATTCATGAAAATGAAGCGCTTTCCTCCCTGAGTGTCGAAGCAAATGCCTACGCGCAAGCATCAAAAACAAAACTAGGAGCAGACTGGTTCAAGACAAATAAACATCGCCAGATTAATTTCAAGATGGATTGGTGCGAACACTACATGCAATCAGTCAATCAAAACATCGTGCCAATTATTTATCAACGGGCATTGCGCTTTATGGAAGGGGCCACTGAGATTGAAAAAATACGTGGCTTTGAGGAATTTAACTTTGCGAGAGAAGTTATTCAATTTGCTACTGAAAGACGGAATACAAAAACAACTAGGGCGGGTAACGCGTAATGAGCCTAGCTAGAAAGATTATCCCGGACTCTCATGTGGTTGACATTCTTGGAAGTACCAAAGGCCGAGATCAGCCAGTAATGCTTGTCGAGAAAGCACTATTACTCATTGATTGTTTTGGTGAGTCAGTATTGGCTGATCAAAATACAGTATTTTTTGATCCCTTCAGCAAAGCAGGAGAAGTATTGCTCGCCGCCGCGCTTAAATCCTGTCTCCACAATAAAAAACCAGCAACGCCCATTGCATCTAGTGAGGAAATTACTCAGGAACTTTATAACGGTCGCTATTTTGGTCTTGCACTTGACGAAAGGCATTACCTATTGAGCCTTCGTACTTTTTACGGCAACGAGAGATCACATAACGCCATGCTCAAAAAATACATTCGTAATGGGAATTATCTTTCAGAGACTAACGGAAGACTGGATGAAAGCAAGTTCAAAGAGGAGTTTAACGGTATGATCGAATTTATTAAAAAAAATAAACCAAATTGCAAAATCGTGGCCGTTGGAAATCCGCCATACCAAGAATCCGATGGTGGTTTTGGGAAAAGTGCAAAATCAATATACCATCTCTTTGCCGAAACATTGATAGACAACCCTGCCATAAATCAACTTGCGCTTGTCATTCCATCAAGATGGTTTGGTGGAGGCAAAGGGCTCGACCAATTTCGGGATAGAATCATAAAATCAAAAAACGTAAAAAATCTGAGGTACTTCAAAAATTCCAATGAAGTATTTCCCACAGTAGACATTAATGGCGGCATTTGTTTTATTCACTGGGATAAATCATTTTCAGGAAACACAAAATTTTCAGACGGTACGAATCAAAATGAAATTGATATTTCCCAAGAGGATTCATCTGTAACAAAATTCAAAAAAGAGGCAGCGGCTACTTCTCTTCCGGCGCGAAGGCGCATGTGGAAATTTTACTTTTACATGCCTCATATAGGAGCGTTGCCCACTTCGCTCTCGTTAGCGTTCCGCTTGACTTCTTCTGGCCTTCGAAATTCAAGGAGCCGTTGGTATACTCACAAAGCGTTGGCCCCGGCGTCTGTCGACTCTCACTGCTAGGCATGCAGTCGCATTATTTCACGGTCTAACTTGAGAATCCTGTATCTGAATATACATAATTAGGACATAGATAGCTTCTGTAACAAATTCAAATTTTATGACCGCAATCCTTATTGTGCTTTTGCACCATTTACATACAGATGAATTCCTTAAGCGATTACTGGGCCGGAATCCCTAACGTGCGTGCTTTTGTATTTTCTAAAAAAGCCATATAAAGGCATTTTTTGAGAATCTTAGGGTTTGCAAATACTGCCTCAATGTGGCATGATTTAAGAATGATCCGCTATACAAAAAAGCCGCTACACCCACCAACCAAGCGCCGACCGAAACGCGACGGGCTTTTGAAATACATCGAGGAACTTCAATCCCAGGGTCGCTTGGTATTCACATCCGACGAAGCAAAAAAAGCCCTCGGCGATTCCCCGAATGCATTTATCAAAGCCTCGCTGCGTCTGATTCGGAAAGATAAGCTACTACGACCGACGAGCGGTTTTTATGTGATCATCCCGACTGAATATCGAAGTGGGAAAAGCGTACCACCCGAGTGGTATATTGACGCTCTCATGAAATTTCATGGACTGCCCTACTATGTAGGTGGCCTTTCGGCAGCGGCCCTGCATGGCGCCGCTCACCAAGCCCCGCAGGAACTTCAAGTTGTCACAACGAAACCTCTTCGGCCTATCATCGCCCAACGGACAAGAATCCGATTTCTAACAAAGAAAACTATTCACGATACGCCCGTTCAGGAAATGAAAACTCACACAGGCTATTTTAAAACATCCACACCAGAAGCTACGGCCATTGATCTCATCCGATATTACAGATGGGCAGGCTACCTCAACAACGTCGTCACGATATTAGCGGAACTGTCTGAACGCATCGACTCAAAAAAACTCGTACTTGCCGCACAGAAGGAATGCGAGATAGCCATCGCACAAAGGCTTGGCTATCTGCTTGATCAATACGGGGAGAAGAAGTCGACATCGGAGCTTCATAAGTGGATATCGGAAAACCAAACGAAGTTCATTCTCCTTCGGCCAGGCTGGAATGGTGAAGTATCGGCTC
>Ga0208375_1001739_pt1 | contig 23007 bp, 21 predicted proteins | sample RifOxyD1_FD_184038 | JGI IMG/M metagenome (GOLD analysis project Ga0208375, IMG submission 184038) | Soil microbial communities from Rifle, Colorado - Rifle Oxygen_injection D1 (SPAdes) | ecosystem: Environmental > Terrestrial > Deep subsurface > Rock core/Sediment | place: Rifle, Colorado...
GCGTATGGCGACCCCCGGTTCGGGCCGGTCTCCGATGAATTCGACCGCTGGCTGACCCGTGCGGTGGAGGCCGAGCCGCAGCAACGCCATCAAGCGCTGCTCGACTGGGTGCAGGCGCCATCTGCACGACTGTCACATCCACCGCATGCCGAGGAACACCTGCTGCCCTTGATGGTGGTGGCAGGTGCGGCGGGGCAGAACAGGGGCCAGCGCGTGTTTTCTGACCGGGTCATGGAAACCACCCTGTCCGCCTTCAGCTTCGGGTAGGGGTGAAGGCCGTCAAGCCTGTCACGGTGCTGCCGCGTCTGACTTTACGCGCTCGGCGACTCGAGCAGTCGTTGCAGGGTGTGGAGATCGCTCAGGACGAGTTCGGCATCTTCCTGGAATTGCTGGTCGGTCATGTCTTCGTGCTGGATGAGCGTAAACAGGAGTTCGCTGCCGTCCCCATTGGAAATGACCCGCATCGGGTTGGTGAGCCGGGCGCCGGAGGGAAGCGTGACGGTGTGGTCGAGCACGCCCAGATCGTTGTCGTGAACAAACTCGACCGTGACGCGCCCCAGCGGCGACTGCGCCACCCACTCGCCGTCGATCCGTTCGACCGATTCAAAGAACGACGGCACCCAGCGCGGCAGGTTTTGCGGGTTGGAGGCAAACGCATAAACGCGCGCCGGTGGCGCCGCAATGGTGACGGAATGGGTGTGTGCTTTCATGCCGCCGCCTCGCACAGCGCCTTCAACTTTGCCAGGGCCTTGGGCCAGGTGTCCTCCATGTAGGTCTCGAACTCCTGCTCCGTGTCAACGTCGATCTTGAGCTCGGTGGCCGTGCCCGCGTCAGAAAACGTGTAGTTTTCGTAGGCCGGGGTCCAGTTACGGGCGGCTTCGCTTTCGGTATCGTCGATGCCATCCTTGATGATGCCGAGGTGCCTGATGGAGACAAACTCGTACGGCCGGTTGCGGGCGATCATCGATACCATCCCTCTGCCGTCAGGAATCAGGAACCGGATCGTTTGGCCTTCGTCCCATGAGCCTTCGAAGTACGAGCCATCGGCGAATGCACTGGTCCATGTCTTGTAGGTCTCGGCGCCCAGCATGACGTGCCACACATGCTGTCGGGGCGCATCGATTACGGTGGTGTAATGCAGTGTCTTCATGGGTCACCTCGATTTCCGGACCGGAGTCCGTGTTGGCCGCTGGAGTCTGCCGCCGCTGGCGCCCGGGTCGACCGGGCGAGAAGCGTTCCGCCAAAAAGGCGTTCCGGACGCCTTTTCCCGTGGCGGCTACGCCAGTCCGAATGACCCGGCTGAAACCACTCTCCAAGGCTCGGGCGCGTGGGTTCGGATCCGGGGACGACCAGCACATCATGTCCTAAGCTTCTGAATCAGCTTAGGACAAATATTTCGGGATTGAGCAGGCTTTAATGCAAATGCCAAGCCGGCCTGGGCGGCGGAATGCAGGGGCAAAAGCCGAGTATGTATTTCTGCAAACAAGGCTTGGCAGGGCAGCCGCGCCATGTCTCTCTTGGCGTCTCCCGCACCCGGATTTTTGGGTCTTACGGTTTGCGCAGACGTTTGACGAAGTGGACGATCTTGTCCAGCTGAAAGTGCGTTTGTTTGCCGGCCCGCTCGGATTTCAGGGTCAGTGCTTTTTGCACCAAGTCGCTAAAAGCAATCAGATCCTGACGCGGATAATTGTCCTGCACGCCGCTGTCCTGAAAGAACTCGGCAATCCAGTGCGCATCCAGTTCGTCTTTTCCGGTCTCCTGCAAATATTCATTTGCAGCCATCTCGACGTATTCGCTCAGCTTGGTCATCGCGGCTCCCGGCAACATTCCCACTCCACGACTAGCGCACCCGGCCCAGGCGTCCGTTGTGGCTGCCCATGTACCAGAGCTGGCCCCGGGCATCGACGATCATCTTGCGGATGCCCGCCCCCGGCGTAGGCAGCTTCACCACGCGCAGCGCATTGCTACGGGGGTCCAGGCGCACCACGCTGTCGCTGCGGATTTCGTTGACCCATACGATGCCGGCGCCATCCACGGTCACCGCGTAGGCACCGCCTTCCGGACCGGTGGGCAAGGCGACTTCGCGCACCACGCGGCGGGCGGCGGGATCGACCTGCACGAGCGTGTTGTGACCGTAAAGGGTGACCCACAGGCTGCCGTCCGGCGCGGTAGCCATGCGGCGCGGGCGCGAGCCCGCGGGCAGGACCAGCTCCGCCAGCTTGCCGGTGGCGGGGTCGAGAATGCCGAGGCGGTCGTCGCCCATGCGGCAGAACCACACCCGGCCCTGGCGATCCAGAGTGAGGCCATAGGGACCACCTGCGGTGAGGGTTTCGGTGATTTTTCCACTCGCGGTGTCGAGCTGCCCGATGCGGTTGCCGCTCTGCAGGGTGAACCAGAGGGTGCTGCCGTCGTCGCTGATCACCAGGGTATGGGGGCCGCCGTCGCGGGTGGGCGTGGGGAACTCGCGCACCGTGCCGGTGGCGGGGTCGAGGCGCCCGATGGTGCCGTTGCCGTTGCCGGTGGTCCACACGATGCCTTTGCGGTCCACCAACAAGCCGTGGGGATGATGCTTCGGTGGCAAATCCCACTCCTTGAAGGTTTGGCTGGCGGGATCAAAACGCGCCACCTTGTTGCCCGCCATCACGGCGATGAAGATGCTGCCGTCCGGCGCCACCGCCGGGTCGCGGGCAAACGCCGGGGTAGGCACAGACCATTCGGAAACCTGACCGCTGAAGCTGACCGGGGTGCCGGCCGGGGTGCCGTAGTTGGAGCCGCCAGCCAAGGCCAGCGGGCTAATGAGGGTGAGGATCAAAATCAGAAGTGTGTTCATGGCTGCCTCCTCAAAAGTTGACTCCGGATGCCTGCGGCCGTTCCCCGCTGAGGCGTCTCAGTGGTTACGACCCTACGCTCAACCAGCTCGGCCGGTTGCCGGGAAGTGCGCGGCGAAATGTGAGGGAAGCGAAGTGCTCGTCCAGACACTATGATGAATTTTCCAACCATTTGTTGCGGAGGGCGCTCATGAACCATTCTTCTTGCAGCGGGCATGTGCGCCTGCACCGGTTCGGCAACTGAGTCATGGCAGCCCCTGACTTAGTCGATCTGGCGCAGGCCACGGTTGCCGTAAGCACCCTTCTCGAGGGCATGAATCTTTCCGCCCACCTTTATGCCGTCGAGCCCAGGGAGGGGAAGTGGGCGGTGACCGTGGAGTGCGCCACCGGCTCGGGCTGGCAGCGCGTGGAACTGCGGGCAGGCCCTGAACTGCTGGCCGCGATCAGCGGCGATGCCGAGGCCCGGGCGACCCTGCTCGCCCAATGGCAGGCGCATCTGGTCGACTGCAAATACGACTGATGCCCCCGAGGCGCTTGCACGGGCCACGATCAGCGACCGCAAGCCCGGCTGGCAGCGAGACATCGAACGCGACGAACATGAGGATTGGGGTTTCCCTGCCATGCGCGAACAGGCTCCATCGGCTTCACAAAATCGTTTGAAGAAACGTCCCGACTTCCCGCGTATAGACCTCCCGGCTGACCAGTAACGCATCGTTGTGCCCGCCGCGCAGTTCGACCAGTCGCTTTGGCTCACGTGCAGCCTCGAGCAATGCCTGCCCATGGCTGAATGGAATGATCTCGTCTTCGGAGCTATGCAGGATCAGTACCGGGCAATTCACGTTGCCGAGCGCCGTCCGCGTGTCGTAGCGATAGCGCACCAGCCGGGACGCCGGAAACAGGGGATATAAGGCTTGGGCCATTTCGGGGACCGAAGTAAAGCTGGCGTAAATGACCAGCCCTGCCGGCGGTTGCCGTGCGGCAAGCCAGGCCGCGATCGAGCCACCGAGGGACTCGCCGAACAGGACGATCCGTTCCGGCGCCAGGCGTTTTTGCTGCGTCAGGTAGTTCCACGCAGCCAGCGCGTCCTGATAGGTGCCTTCCTCGCTCGGCTTGCCGCTGCTGGCGCCATAACCGCGGTAGTCGATGATGAAAACGTTCAGCCCCAGCCGGTGAAACGCCTCAATCTGATCGAGGCGGTGCCCAATGTTGCCGCCATTGCCGTGAAGATAGAGCAGCGTGCCGCGTGCTGCGGACGCCGGGATAAACCAGCCGGCAAGCGCTTCGCCATCCGTGGTGCGCAGCGTGACTGCGTCGAACGCCAGCCCGATATCGGCCGGGGTGGCCTCCACCTGCCGCGACGGCAGCTCGGGGAAATAGACGTAGCGTGCCTGAAACACGAAGAGATAGAGCGCCAAGCCAAAATATACGGCCGCCCCCACGCCAAGTACTGATGCCCACCGCATGGTTCGCCCTCCGTGTCTGTGTCATTCCATTAAAGCTGGACAAGCGAGATAACCAAGGCAACTCCCTGCCGTTCGACGTGGCAGGCCATGTCGCGATGCGGGCGGTTTTCTGCGCCTTCTGATGCGGGTTGGTGCGCGAAATAAGCGATTGACTGCGGCAACCCGGGTTAGTGATACTTTCAGAACGCCCGCTGGATTTCCTGTCTGTTAATAACGAGGTAAAGCCGCATGAACATCTCGAACTACGCCGATCTGTTAAACGCCGCCAGGCAGCAACCCGAACCGCAACGGCTGCTGTTTGTTTTCACCCAGCCCGAACTGCCTGAAGGTTATACCGAAGCCCAGAAACGAGATTTTCATGCGGGGACAGGGGGCGTATTAACGCCCCAAATGTGTGTCGACAAAGCCCTGGATGAGCTGGGTGATTTTTCCGCTCTCGTCGAGGAGTCACGCCAGATGGGGCCGGATTGGAAAATCGTGTTTGTCGCCAGCCTGCCAGGGCGTGCGGGTGTCATGCCAAGTACCGGTGAGGCGCAGGAACCCTTAAAAACGATGGTCAATTCCATCCAGAATGGCGCGGTCTCCAAGTACTTGGCATTCGATCACGCCGGGGATCTGATTCGAATTTCATGAAAAATATAATATGAAACATCTCGCACCCGGCGACCCGAAAACTGTTCGTTTATTTGCGCTGCTGTTTTTGTTCATTGCGTTGCTCGCCCTGCTTACCTATGGTTTGCGTGTTGAGCTTTTGGCCGCGGTGGTGTGGATGGGCGAGACGATACGGGAAGCGCCTGTTTTGGGCGCCATCATTTTCTTTGTTGCCTCGGCCTCGTCGGTCCTGTTTCTCTTCCTCTCCAGCGTGCTGCTTGTCCCTTCGGCCATTCTGGCGTGGGGAAAGTGGCTGACCTTTTTGCTTCTCTCGGCAGGCTGGTTGTGTGGATGGATGGCGACATATGCCATAGGCCGGTTTTTTAGCGATCGTGCCTTTATCGCAAAGAAGCTGGGCGAGCAACACTTCAAAAAGTCCTACTTCCTGGCGGGAAAACTCCCTTTTTCATTCGTGCTGATCGTTGTCAGTTCGCTTCCAGCCGAGATCGTCGGATATGCCCTGGGGGCGGTGCGCTATCCGTTCTGGTCATTCTTTCTGGCTTTGGCACTGGTAGAAATTCCGTTTGCCTTTCTCCTCGTATTTATCGGCGAATCGTTCTTTATTGAAAATGTCGGCTTGCTCATCGGTCTCATGCTTCTCCTGCTTGGCATCTTCATATGGGAAGTTAAAAACGCCCGTCGCTTGAAAGCTGCCATGACGACCTGAACGACAGAACGGTTTGATTCCTGCAGCGCCAGCGCGAAAGGAACGGACATCGCACGACCCTGTCATTGTTGTGTGCCAGAACCCTGCTGACACGCCAACCGAATGGAGACTCGCTTGCAAACCAACGACCATCCTCCGCACTGGCACAGTCTGTCAGCCAGCGACACCCTCAACCGTCTGGACGCGCTGCGCACCGGGCTGACACCCGACACCGTCGAGGCGCGGCGCACGCAATACGGCAGCAACCAGCTGCCGCCGCCACAGCGCCAGCCGGGCTGGCAGCGTTTCCTGCTGCAGTTCCACAACGTGCTGATCTACGTGCTGCTGGCAGCCGGCGCCATCACCGCCCTGCTCGGCCACTGGCTCGACTCGGGCGTGATCTTCGGCGTGGTCGTCATCAACGCGGTGATCGGCTTCATCCAGGAAGGCCGCGCCGAAGAGGCGCTCGACGCGATCCGCAGCATGCTGTCGCCGCACGCCATCGTCACCCGTTCCGGCGAACGCCACGAGATCCCTGCCGAAGATCTGGTGCCGGGCGATATCGTCCATCTGGCCTCGGGCGACCGCGTGCCGGCCGACCTCAGGCTGGTCGAGGTCAAGAGCCTGCGAGTGACGGAGGCCGCGCTGACCGGCGAATCGCTGGCAGTCGACAAGCAGGTCGATGCGGTGGCGGAAGACGCCGCACTCGGCGACCGCGCCAGCATGGCCTGGTCGGGCACGCTGGTCACCTACGGTCAGGGCACCGGCGTGGTGACGGCCACCGGCAGCGAAACCGAACTGGGGCGCATCAGCACCCTGCTGGCGACAGTCGAGAAGCTGACCACGCCACTTTTGAAACTGATGGCGCGCTTCGGCCAGTGGCTGGCAGGAGTGATTCTGCTGCTGTCGGTGCTGATCTTCGGTTTCGGCGTGTGGGTACGCGATTATCCGGCGAGTGAAATGTTTCTCGCGGCGGTCGGTCTGGCGGTGGCGGCGATCCCCGAGGGCCTGCCGGCGATCATGACCATCACGCTCGCCATCGGGGTCACCCGCATGGCCAGGCGCCACGCCATCATCCGCCGCCTGCCCGCGGTGGAGACGCTGGGCGCGGTCAGCGTCATCTGCTCGGACAAGACCGGCACCCTGACGCGCAACGAAATGACGGTACAGACGATCATCGATGCTGACGGCGTGCTCGAAGTGTCGGGCAGCGGCTACGCGCCCGAAGGCGGCTTCAGCCGTGAGGGCGAGCCGGTCGACTGCGAACACCCCCTGCTGCAGGAACTGGCGCTCGCCGCCCTGCTGTGCAACGACGCCGAGCTGCGCGAAACCGACGCCGGCTGGCAGCTGGCCGGCGACCCCACCGAGGGCGCACTGCTGACGCTGGCGATGAAGGCCGGCCTCGACCCGCGCCAGACCCGCGAAGCGCTGCCGCGCAGTGACGTCATCCCGTTCGAGTCCGAACACCGCTTCATGGCCACGCTCAATCACGACCACGAGGGGCGCGGGTTCATCTATCTCAAGGGGGCACCGGAGCGCGTGCTTGCACTGTGCGAGACGCAGCGCCGCACGGACGGCGAGGCGCCGCTCGACCCCGGTTTCTGGCAGGCACGTATGGAGGCCGCCGCCGCCCAGGGCATGCGACTGCTGGCGCTGGCGGTGCGGCACGAAACCACGACGACGCTGAACTTCTCCGACATCGAGGACGGCGGCTTCACCCTGCTAACGGTGCTGGGGTTGGCCGACCCGCCGCGCGAGGAGGCCATCCAGGCGGTCGCCACCTGCCGCGCCGCCGGCATCCGGGTCAAGATGATCACCGGCGACCACGCCGCCACCGCGCAGGCCATCGGCAAACAGCTGGGGCTGGGCGACCCCTCGGGCGAAGCAGTGCGCGCCGTGACCGGCGCCGAAATCGAGGCCCTCGACGACGCGCAACTGCGCGACGTGGTCGCACAGACCGACATCTTTGCCCGCGCCAGCCCCGAGCACAAACTGCGTCTGGTCGAAGCGCTGCAAAGCCTGGGACACGTCACCGCGATGACCGGAGACGGCGTCAACGATGCGCCCGCACTGCGGCGCGCCGACGTCGGCGTGGCGATGGGAAACAAGGGCACCGAGGCTGCCAAGGAAGCGGCGGAAATGGTGCTGGCCGACGACAACTTCGCCTCGATCGCGCACGCCGTGGAGGAAGGCCGCACCGTCTACGGCAACCTGAAAAAGGCCATCGTGTTCATCCTGCCCACCAACATGGCGCAGGCCGGCATGGTGCTGATCGCGATTCTGCTCGGGCTCACCCTGCCGATCACCTCGGTGCAGATCCTCTGGGTCAACATGGTGACGGCGGTGACGCTGGCGCTGGCGCTGGCCTTCGAGCATCCCGAGCCCGAAGCCATGCGCCAGCCGCCCCGCAGCCCGAGCGAACCGCTGCTGACGCGCTTCATGCTGTGGCGCATCGCGTTCGTCACGGTGTTTCTGGTGGCCGGATCGCTCGGCCTGTTCCTGTGGGAAATGGCGCGCGGCGTGCCGATTGAGGTGGCGCGCACCGCCGCGATCAACGCGCTGGTGATGGGCGAGATTTTCTACCTGTTCAACTGCCGCCGCCTCACTGCGCCGGTGGTCGGCTGGTCGGGCTTCTTTGGCAACCGGGCCGTGCTGGTCGCCATCGGCGTGCTGGTCGTGCTGCAGGGATTGTTCACCTACCTGCCTGCGCTGCAGTCGCTGTTTTCCACCGCCGCGCTCGATCTGGCGGCATGGGGTCGCATCGTCCTTTTCGGCCTCATTGTCTACAGTGGGGTGGAAATGGAAAAGTGGGTGATCCGCCGCAATCACGCGTCCTGATCACGCCCTATCCATGAACAGCATCTATCACGAATTTGCACTGCTGCTGATGGTGTCGGCCGTGATCGGCGCCATCGCGGTGCGGCTGCGGCAGCCACTTCTGGTGGCCTACATTGTGGTCGGCATTGTGGTCGGCCCGGCGGTGCTGGGCTGGGTCAGCGCGCATGACCAGATCGACCTGCTGGCGCAGATCGGCATCACCGTGCTGCTGTTCGTGGTGGGGCTGAAACTCGATCTCAAGCACATCCGCCACATCGGCCCGGTCGCGCTGGCCACCGGACTGGGGCAACTCGGCTTCACCATCGTGTTCGGCTTTTTTATCATCCTCGCGCTCGGCAAGGGCTGGCTGGAGGCGCTGTACGTGGCGGTCGCGCTGACCTTTTCCAGCACCATCATCATCGTCAAGCTGCTGTCCGACAAACGCGAACTCGACTCACTGCATGGCCGCATCGCAGTCGGCTTCCTGATCGTGCAGGACCTTGCCGTGGTCATCGCGATGATGGTGATGAGCGGGCTCGGCGGCATGGGCGAAGAAGGGACCAGCGGCGGCATGCTGGCACTGACCCTGCTGGTGCGCCTGGGCGGCGCAGCACTGCTGCTGTATGTGCTGATGCGCTACGTGCTGCCGCGCATCGTCGACACCCTGGCGCGCTCGCAGGAACTGTTGCTGATCTTCGCCATCGCCTGGGGCACCGCGCTGGCGGCGCTCGGCGAAACCGCGGGCTTCAGCAAGGAGGCCGGCGCCTTCATCGCCGGCTTCTCGCTCGCCTCGACGGCGTACCGTGAAGCGATCAGCGCGCGGCTGGCCAGCATCCGCGATTTCCTGCTGCTGTTCTTCTTCATCGACCTCGGCTCCAAGCTCGACTTTTCCACCCTCGGCGACGAAATCGGCACCTCCATCGTGCTGTCGCTGTTCGTGCTGATCGGCAACCCGCTGATCGTGATGGCGATCATGGGCACCATGGGCTATCGCAAGCGCACCGGCTTTCTCGCCGGGCTGACGGTGGCGCAGATTTCCGAGTTCTCGATCGTCTTCGTCGCCATGGGCATCAGCCTCGGCCACGTCGGCAACAGTGCACTCGGACTCACCACGCTGGTGGGGCTCATCACCATCGCGCTGTCGTCCTACATGATCCTGTACTCGCAGCATCTGTACGCCTGGCTGGCACCGTGGCTGGGGATGTTCGAGCGGCGGCATCCGTTCCGCGAACTCGCGGTCGAACACGCGCACCGCGACGGCGTACGGCCTGACGTCATCGTCTTCGGCCTCGGCCGTTACGGCAGCCGGCTGGCGCACGCGCTGAAGCAGCAAGACATCCAGGTGCTGGGCGTGGACTTCGACCCCGAAGTGGTGCGCGCGCAGCAAAATCACGGCATGAATGCCCACTTCGGCGACGGCGAGGCACCGGATTTCGTCGAAAGCCTGCCGCTGAAGGACGTGCCCTGGGTCGTCAGCACCCTGCCCGACCATGCCTCCAACCAAGCCCTGCTGCATGCGCTGACTCTGAATCACTTCAACGGCCATATCGCCATCGTGGCACGCGACGAGACGGAAGCCGAGCATCTGGCGCATCTCGATCAGGTCGAAGTCCTTCATCCTTTTAACCAGGCCGCCGATTTTGCCGCGCTCGATCTGGCCGCCCGCATCGCTTCCGCCGAACTGTCCCCTGCCAAGGAGTCACCATGAGCCACACCCTGCTCGCCGCCACCGACTTTTCAGCGCCTGCGCGTCACGCACTCGAACGCGCCGCGCTGCTCGCCCAGGCGCATTCCAACGCCCACCTCACCCTCGCGCATATCGTCAGCAGATCGGCACTCGACAGCCTGCGCCGCATGCTGCCCGGGGACGCCGCCGCACTGGAAGCGCAGCTGCTCGCGCAGGCGGAAAGCAAGCTGCATGCGCTGGCAACGAATCTGGCAACGCACCATGGTTGCCGCATCGACACGGTGCTGGCACAGGGATCGGCGCTTGCTGCACTGGTCGAGCTCGCTGAAACCCGACAAACCGACCTGCTGGTGATGGGCGTGCGCGGCGCGCATTTCATGCGCGAGTTGCTGCTCGGCTCCACCACCGAACGCGTGCTGCGCAAGTCACGCCATCCGCTGCTCGCGGTCAAGCAACGCCCGCAAACCCCCTATCGGCGCATCCTCGCGCCGGTCGATTTTTCCGTGCACGCCGCCGCCGCAATCAATGCTGCCCACGCCTGGTTGCCCGATGCCGACATCGTGCTGCTGCATGCGTTCGAGGTGGAACTGGAAAGCACCTTCCAGCTGGCCGGCATGAGCGACGATCAAATCCACGCTTTCCGGATTCAGGCGCGCAACGCGGCACAGGAAGCGATGAATGCGTTCATCGACAGCTTGCAGGTACCCGCCCATCGGCTCACTCGCGAGTTTGTGCACGGTCCTGCCACGCTGCACATACTTGAGCACGAGCAGGCGATGGACGCCGATTTGATCGTCATGGGCAAGCACGGCCAGTCGGTGATGGAGGAACTGCTGCTCGGCAGCATTACCAAACATGTGCTGACGCATTCAAGTAGCGATGTGTTTATCGCGGGTCAACCCTGAATGTCTGCCGGGACAGGCGAAGCAGTGGGCCGGGTCCGGAAATGCGGGTGGCGATTCAGCACACGTGCCTATAATGAGTCGTTCCTAAACAACAACACTGGAGTTCTCCCATGAAAAAAACAATTGTTTCTCTTAGCGCCATTGCATTCGGCCTCAGCGGTCTTTCCGGCTGCGCCAACATGACCGAAACGCAAAAAACCACAGGCACAGGCGCAGGCGTCGGCGCAGTGGCCGGAGCGCTCATTGGCGCCGCGACAGCCGGCGGCAACACGGGCAAAAGCGCCGCAACCGGCGCGGCGATCGGCGCTGCAGTCGGTGCAGGCGGAGGCTATCTGTGGTCGAAGCACATGGAAAAACAAAAAGCCGAGATGGAGCAGGCCACCCAGGGAACCGGCGTGAGCGTGAGCCAGACCGCCGACAACCAGCTCAAGCTGGACATCCCGAGCGACGTTTCCTTTGACACCAACCGCTATGAAATCAAATCGAACCTGCGTCCGATCCTCGACCGCTTCGCCACCACCCTGAATCAAAACCCGGTGACGACAGTCAGCATCATCGGCCACACTGACAGCACGGGCAGCGATGCGATCAACAATCCGCTTTCGGTCAATCGCGCCGCCTCGACACGCGATTACCTTGTTGCACGCGGGGTTGCGTCAAACCGCATCGCCATCGATGGTCGTGGTTCGCGCGAGCCCATCGCTGACAACAACACGGCAGGCGGCCGTGCGATGAACCGCCGCGTCGAAATTTTCGTGGCAGAACCCGCACGCTAACGCGCGCTTGTTCGGGCAATCCGGCCTGCTTGGCGCCGGATTGCCCGACTGCAACACTGCTTTGCTGACAAATGCGGGATTGTTCCGCGGGGCTGTCTTTGTCCCGTAAGCGAACCAAGCACATTATTTGACGGCAGACAGCCTGGCTGTCGATCTCCGACCCGGCTTCCGCATCCCCTGCATCCAAGCTTGCGACGGACTCCGTTCGCCAGCCCCCCTTCGCCACACCCTGCGCATCCACGGCCCGGCGCCGCACACCCATCGCCCTGAATAAAGCTATGTGCGACAGCGCACAGACGCTATCAGGCATGCGCCCTATATTGCACTCGGGCAGTTGCGGCTGGTTTGCCGGACCGCATCCGACATTCAATGACCAGGGACATAACCATGATGAAAAAAACTTCCAGATTCCAGTTGCCGCAGCTGTCACGCAGTGGCGTTGCTTACGCCGTGTTGGCGGGCGGCGTGATGCTGATGGCGGGCTGTGCCGGCACGCCGCCGACTGAGCAGATTGCCGTGACGAAAGCCGCTGTTGCCCATGCCAGCAACGCTGGTACCACCCAGTTTGCCCCTGTCGAGCTGCAGTCCGCCAAGGACAAGCTGGCGCGTGCCGAACAGGCGATGGAAAAAGAAGACTATGCGCTAGCCAGCCAGCTCGCGGATGAAGCCCTGGCGGATGCCCGCCTGGCCGAGGCCAAAAGCGAATCCGCTCAAGCGCAAAAAGCCGCCAAAGACTCGCAGGATGCCAGCCGCGTGTTGCGCGAAGAAATCAACCGTAAAGCCCAATAAGCATGAAAGCGCACACCATGAAAAAAAATCATTTATTCGCCCTGACCTTGATCAGCGTGTCCGTCCTGGCCGGCTGCAGCACGATGCCGCAAAGCACGACGCTGGATAACGCCCGCACCGATTACAACAATGCGCAGGCCAACCCGCAGGTTGTCAAACTGGCTCCGCTGCAGCTCAAGGAAGCCGGCGAGGCGCTTGAGCGTGCCAATGCCGCGCAGGCTTCACGTGAAGACGCCAAGGTAGTGGACAGCCTGGCGTACGTGGCCCAGCAAAAAATCGCGCTGACGCAAGAAACCGCGCAACGTAAAAGTGCCGAATTGGCGGTAAGCAACGCCACGGCAGAACGCAACAAGCTGCAGCTGCAGGCGCGCACCGCCGAAGCCGATCAAGCCCATCAGCAAGCAGCGATGGCCGAACTGACTGCCGAGCAGAAAACGGCCGAGGCGAATCTGGCCCGTCAGCAGGCAGCCGACGCGCAAGCCGGCGCTGCGCAGGACCAGGCCAGCCTGGCCGCCATGCAGGCCCAGATGGATGAGCTGAATGCCAAGAAAACGCCACGCGGCATGGTGATCACCCTGGGTGACGTGCTGTTTGACACCAACCGGGCCCAGCTCAAATCGGGCGGCGAACGCAATGTGCAAAAGCTCGCCGAGTTTCTCAAGCGCTATCCGCAGCGCACGGTGCTGATCGAAGGCTTCACTGACAGCGTGGGTAGCGACAGCAGCAACCAGGTGCTGTCCGAGCAGCGCGCCCAGGCGGTCAGCATGGCCCTGACCAACATGGGTGTCGGTCGTGATCGCATCAGCACCAAAGGTTATGGCGAAGCGTATGCCGTTGCCGGCAACGACACGGCATCCGGTCGTCAACTGAACCGTCGGGTGGAAATCATGCTGTCTGACGAGCGCGGCGTGATCGCGCCTCGTTGAACGAGCAACGGGTCATGCTTGCGCTGCGGCAGCATCAATCGCCGTAGCGCGTCACCCCCGTTGGATAGCCCCCCATTAGCCGATACAGGCAAGCCTCCCCTCCTTACCCGCCCGCCGTTTCGCTGGCGGGTTTTTTATTTGCCCTCCAGGCGCTTCCCGTTCTGCAAACGCGGGGGCAGAAACCTGGCTGACCAGGCCATGCAACCCGCAAGACGGGGCTGATGAAACCCGCGTATTCATCTGCGGCAAAATCCGGTTAGTATTCAAACCGTATTCCAAGCGCTTTCATCCGCCATAACCATCCCCATATGGCAAAAACAGTCGGACTTCGTTTATTCATGCCCCCTTTCAGAACTGCCTTGATGGCTCGTATCGCCGCCGTGCGCGCATGGCTGCTGGGCACGCCGCAGTTGCAAGGCGAAACCAACGGCTCGGCCTTTGCCGGCTTCAAGCGGGTGCTCCGCAAGGGCGTGCTGATTTTCGCCCTGATCATCACGGTGCTGTTCGCCCTGATTTTCTACCAGTACCAGCGCTCGGAAGAGGCCGTTCGTTCGGTGGAGCACACGCGACAGGTCATCGCGTACATCGACTCGCTGCGCACCTACCTGCTCAATCTGGACACGGCGGTTCGCAAATACGCCGAATCGCACGACCCAGACTATCTGGACCCCAGCCTGATCTGTCGCCAATCGCGGTGCCCCAGTGCCGGGCAGCTGATCGCCCTGATTGGCACCGACGGCGCCCAGGCCGCTCGCCTGGCGCCGCTGCCGGAACTGCAATCGGCACTGGAGGCGGGATTCGACGCGCTGCAGCAACGCGCACATGAAAATGGCAATGCCACGCCTCCGGAACGGGAACTGGGGGGCTTCGACAAATCCGCCATCGAGCAGATCCACCGTATTCTGATCGAGGCCGGACGGGAAGAACTGAACCAGCTGGAAACGCGCGAAACGGCACGCATCCACCTGCAGAGCCTGTCATCTGCACTGCTGGGAATCGCCGGACTGTGGACCGGACTGGCGCTATTCGGCCTGTACCGGGAAACCGTTCGCCTGATCGGAGCTGGGATCGATGCCGAGCAGACGATCCGCCAACTCAGCCTGCATGACCCGCTGACGGGTCTGGCCAACCGGCGGTTCATGCAGCAAAACGAAAAGCATCTGCTCGCGGGAGCGAGGCGCTCAGGCAAGCAGCTGGCCGTCCTGGCCATCGATCTGGACGACTTCAAAGCGGTCAACGACCAGTATGGGCATGCGGCAGGGGACGCGGTGATCATGAAGTCGGCGGAACGGATGCAGCAGTTGCTGCGCGAATCGGACGTGATCGCCCGTTTTGGCGGTGACGAATTCGTCATCGTGCTGGGTCAGGTCGACCATGCGGCGGCGGCGCGCGAAGTCGCAAGCCGCGTGGTGGAATGCTTGTGTCAGCCCATCCCGCTGGCCGAAGGGGGAATCGCACGCATCGGTGCCTCGGTGGGGATTGCGATGTGCTGCACGGGAACCGGCAAGGAAACGCTGGATGATCTGCTCAAAAAAGCCGACACGGCACTGTACGCGGCGAAACGCGAAGGCAAGAACACCTTCCGCGAGGCTGACGCTTCCGGCGTGTAAACCGCGCTGGCCATGGGACGTCGGGACCACTATCACGTCTATGTGATCGAACTGTCGAAAGACGTACTTTACGAAGCTCGATTCAAGAAAGCCAACCCCGGTTACATCAGCGGAAAACCGTGCATTTATGTCGGCATGACGGGACTGGATCCCGACGTGCGCTTCGACAAGCACAAGGCGGGCATCCAGTCCAACCGCTTCGTCAAGCAATTCGGCCTGCGCTTGTTGCCCGAGCTTTACGAACTGTATAAGCCGATGTCGTATGACCACGCGCGCAGCCTGGAAGTGGAGCTGGCGATCGATTTCCGCGAAGCGGGGTACGGGGTTTGGCAGGCGTGAGCCGGCTTATTGGGTCAGCGCCTGGAGCGTCGCGACAACCGGGTTCGGCTTAAACTGGGCGTACCTCACCTTCATGCCCATCTCATGACCGCTTCCATTCTGCTGGTAGAAGACGACAAGCCCATCGCCGACAATGTGATGCTCGCCCTTGCACGGGAAAACATGGACTGCCGCCATACGACGCTCGCAGCCGAGGGGCTGGCCCTGCTGGCAACGGGCAAATTCGATCTGGCAATCCTGGATGTGGGCCTGCCGGATGGAAACGGTTTTGACGTGTGCCGCTCCTTGCGTGGTTTTTCCGATATTCCTGTGATCTTCCTCACTGCTCGTTCCGACGAAATCGACCGCGTAGTAGGCTTGGAGATCGGCGCCGACGATTATGTGCTCAAGCCTTTCAGCCCACGGGAACTGGCGGCGCGGGTGAAGACCATTCTGCGGCGCAGCCGGAATGGCGCAGTCAGTGCAAATGCAACTGCAACAACGGCCCTCATTCAGGTAGACGACGAACGCGCCCGCATCGTCTGCCGGGGCCAGGCGCTCGACCTGAGCCGCACTGAATACCTGATGTTGAAAGCCATGGCGGCGCGCCCGGAAAAGGTTTTCAGCCGGGCCGAACTGATGGACGCCGCAGGCCTGGCCGAGGCCAGCCTGGAGCGCTCGGTCGACACGCACATCAAGGCCCTGCGCGCCAAGCTGGCCGAGGCCGCGCCCGACAGCGACCTCATCCGCACCCATCGCGGCCTCGGCTACAGCCTGGTGCGGGACGGCGCTTGAACTTCTTCGTCCGCTTCTTCGTCGGCTATGTCGTGGTCACCGTACTGGCGGTGCTGCTGGCGATGAAGCTGTTCACCGACCAGCTCGTGCCGGGCGTACGCCAGTCGGTCGAGGAAACCCTGGTGCAGACTGCCAATCTGATGGCGGAAATGGCGGCCGAGGAAATGGCACATGCGCCGGGGGAGCCTACCCGCGTGGCCGGCATTGAAGCCATGTTCCGCGCTTACGAAAAACGCCGTTTCGACGCGCGCATCTACGGCGTATTGAAGAGCGAGCCCGACCTGAGGATCTATGTCACCGACCCGACCGGCCGGGTCGTCTTCGACAGCACCGGCCGCGACGTCGGCAAGGACTACTCGCGCTGGCTCGACGTCAGCCGCACCCTCAAGGGCGAATACGGCGCCCGCACCACGCGCGAAAACGAATACGACGGCACCAGCAGCGTGATGTACGTCGCCGCGCCCGTCCTGCGCGACGGCCGCATTGTCGGCGTGCTCTCGGTCGGCAAGCCGTCGCGCTCGTTCCAGGGCTTCATCGACCTGACCGTGGCCAAGGCCTGGCAGTCGGCCTGGTGGCTGTTCGGCCTGGCGCTGCTGCTGGCCCTGGCCTTTTCCTACTGGATGACGCGCGACCTGCGCCGGCTGGTCGCCCATGCTGACGAAGTCGCTGAAGGCCGCCGCGCCCGCATTCCGGTCGAAGGCCGGGGCGAACTGCGCCGGCTCGCACAGGCGCTCGAACACCTGCGCGCCGAGCTGGACGGCAAGGCCCACGTCGAAAAAGTTTCGCAGCTGCTGGCGCACGAACTGAAAAGTCCCATCGCCGCCATCCGCGGCGCGATCGAACTGCTGCCCGATGAAACCGACGCCGACCGGCGCGCACGCCTGGAAACCAACATCGCCGCCGAATCCGAACGCCTGCAACGCATCGTCGAAGGCGTGCTCAACCTCGCTCGCGCGGAAAACCGCGACCGCCTCGACGAGGTCGAGCGCATCGCCTTCGACGCGCTGGTGGCCGACGTGCTCGACACCCGCGCCGCGCGTGTTGCCGCCAAGCAGCTTCACCCCGATGTGCGGCTGGCTCCGGCCGAGGTGCCCGGCAACCGTTTCCTGCTGCGTCAGGCCGTGGCCAACCTGATCGACAACGCCATCGACTTCAGCCCGGCCGGCGGCACGCTCACGGTCGAACTGGAAACGGCGGACGGCAACGCGCGCCTGCGCATCCGCGATCGCGGTCCGGGCATTCCCGATTACGCCCGGCCGCGCCTGTTCGAACGTTTCTACTCCACGCCGCGCCCCGACAGCGGCGAACGCAGCAGCGGCCTCGGCCTCAACCTGGTGCGCGAAGCAGCCCGCCTCCACGGCGGCGACATCGTCCTCGACAATCACCCGGACGGCGGCGCCGAAGCCCGGCTCGACCTTCCGGCAGCAAAAAACACCTGATCCACACGTAGCCCACACGAATCTCCCACACGGCGTCGGCAAGCTTCGGTCGTCACAATCCAGGGAGACCATCATGGGCAAGCTGCTCAATACCAAACTTTTCGCGCTGGCGTTGCTGGCGCTGATCCTGATCTTCGCCGTCGGCAAAGTGCAATGGAAGGTCGACGAGCGGCGTGCCACGCGCGACAGCGTCGTCCAGAACATCGCAGAGCAATACGCCCGCGAACAGCAACTGGTCGGTCCGCTACTGTGGGTGAAATGCCACGAGCCGCAGACCGTCGTCGAAACCTACGAACACGGCAGCCGGCGCCGCACGGTCGAGCACGACTGCTCGCGCCTGATCCGCCCGGACAGCGTCACCGGCCAGGGCACGCTGGGCGTCTCAGAACGCTACCGCGGCATCTACCGCGCCAACATCTATTCGGCCGCGCTGCAATTGCAGGCCGTCATCCCCGCCTTCCAGGCCGAGCCGGAGCAGATCATCGAATCCGCCGCACTAGTGTTCGGCGTCAGCGATCCGCGCGGCATCAAGACGGCACGCATCGTCGCCGACGGTCGCGAACTGGAACCCCGGCCCGGCACGCCAAGCGGCCAGATCAGCAGCGGTTTCCATGTCCCGCTCGACCTGACCGAACTCGGCCAGCCGATGAAGCTGACCGTGCAGCTCGATGTCGGCGGCAGCGGCCGCTTCGACTGGGTGCCCATCGCCTCGAAGAACGACCTCGAACTGAAATCCGCCTGGCCGCACCCCAGCTTCGACGGCCGCTTTCTACCCGAGCAGCGCGAAGTCGGCAGCAAAGGATTCAGCGCCCGCTGGCGGGTCAGTGACTTCGCCACCGGCGGCGACCAAATGCTGGCCCAACAGAGCGACGCGCGCTTCGCCGATTCCTTCGGCGTCTCGCTGATCGATCCGGTCGACGCTTACACCCAGACCGACCGCGCCGTGCGCTACGGCTTCCTGTTCGTGCTGCTTACCCTGGGCAGTTTCTTCCTGTTCGAAACCATCAAGCGCAAGCCCGTGCATCCGCTGCAATACCTGCTGATCGGCTTCGCCGTGGTGCTGTTCTTCCTGCTGCTGTTGGCGCTGTCCGAACACATCGCCTTTCTCAACGCCTACCTTGTCGCCGCCGGCGCCTGCGTCACCATGGTCGCCGCCTACGGCCGCACCCTGGTCGGCAGCTGGACCGGCGCGGCCGTGCTCGGAATCGGCTACGCCCTGCTCTACGCCGGCCTGTACATGCTCCTCGCCTCGGAAGACTACGCCCTGCTCATGGGCGCCTGGCTCATCTTCGGTCTGCTCGCACTGACCATGTGGCTGACCCGCAAGCTGGATTGGAGCGCCATCGGCCGCGCCGAGACATGAAACGCGTGCGCCGCCTGTGGCCGACGGTCCTGCTGCTGGCCCTGATCGAAACCCTTGCCCCGGCCGGCCGCTTCGTCCAGCCCGTGGCCGGCGCCAGCTGCCGCGACTGGAACCCGGCCAGCTTCTGGCACGGCAACTGGGGCGCCTCCGGCGTGCACAAGGGCATCGACATTTTCGCCAGCACCGGCACGCCGGTCGTCGCCGCCCAATCCGGACTGGTGCTCTACACAGGAAACATTTCGCTGGGCGGCAACGTCGCGCTGCTCATCACGCCGCGCGGCTGGCTGCACTACTACGCCCACCTGAACCGCATCGACGCCCGGCAAGGCCGATGGCTCGCAGCCGGTGCACCGATCGGCGCGGTAGGCGCCACCGGCGACGCCGTCGGGCGACCGGCCCACCTGCACTATTCGGTGCTCACGCTGGTTCCAAGGCCGTGGGATTTCCGGTGGGGCAAACAGGGGTGGAAGCGGATGTTCTATCGCAATCCGGATTGGCTGCTCAGAGAGCAATCGACGTAACCGGCCAAATGGCAACAACGAATCTCAAGCCGAAGGTCAGTGAACCGGCACTCAGTGCCGGTATCGGCCAGAAGCGGCCCCGCTTAAAAGTTAAGCTTAGATATCCAACGTTGGCCCGGAAGTGGTCATTCGACTAGACTTAAACCCATATCAAGCCTTGCCGATTGAATTTCCCACGATGAAATGACACATTACAAATGGGTGTATCCAAAGAAATTAATTTTAGTTTTCACGGAAAACTAGATTCATCGGACGGTGACCCACCGGAATATGTTGCAACCATCTTGTATTCGAGGTGGGATCCGACAGCGCTGGACGTTGACATACTCTGGATTGGTGGCGACCAAAACAGACGTAGGGGAGTCAATACGTTTGGACATCCTGGCAAAAATCACATCTGGTTACGTAGCTTGGATCCTATTCAGCCAGATGTCGAGCTACTAGGAATCGACGGAGCGAAAAACTCATATGCAGGGACTTCGGCACGGAGTTCTTCGGTGCGCGTGGCCGCTGTTCAAGTCGGAATTACTCAGGAGCTACATAGTCACTCAAGGCAACTCTCCGTAATCATTCAACTTCAGCCAAGTGGCATCCTGTCCCTACCAACGATTCATGAGCATCACTACGATGGCCATACCTCAGTAGAACCCGTAGAAGAAGGGTTGATCCCACTCCGGCTCGGCAAGGCGCAACTTGAAGCTGGACTCACCTATGAATACGGCAGTAGCGAGGCTGACGGAAACGAAATTACAAATAGGGTTCAACGAGCGACGTTTATGGGGCGCCTCGAGGTTGAGCCTACGGAGAGCCTCTTTGATGTACACGAGCACCTCAAAAAAGCCCTTTCTGATGCGTGCATTGCGCTGTCTCTGTGCTACCGACAAACGGTTGACTACTACCAAATTGAGTACATGGACAATGATGCTCAAGGTAAACGGATGGTGCATAGACGAAGATGGAATTTGGTGAAACGCCGAGCTTCCGGTGATGAACTCATCCATGCACGCGCGCTCAGGAAGGGGGGGCTTCAACGGCTCGTTGACGGGATTCGAGGATTTCCTCGCTCAGAGGAGTTACGGCAGGCAATCAAGTTTCTTGCTGCCTCATACACAGCTGAACTCGAGACGGCGTACTTTATGGCCTTCTCAGCTATGGAGGCGATTCTCGCTTGCTGCCTCGAAGAGGGTGAAGTGCTTGCACTTACCGCCGGACGCTGGAAGAAGTTCGAACGGGAGATTCGCAAAAGGATCGAAGAGCTAATTCCGCTCACGAACGATAGCGATCAAGAAATTCGAGACAAACTGTGTGAAAAGGTGCCTGAACTAAAGCGCACTACTCTCGTTCGCCGAGTCAGCGTTGCTTGCGAAAGATATAAGCCCAAAACCAGCGACCTGTGGGTGGATATCCCCTTTGAAGAGGGAATTGAAAAGGCTGCCAGGGCGCGAAACGGTCTCTTCCACGTTGCTGGAGCAGGAGTTGACGTAATGATTGGCTTGGACCTGATTCGTGTCCGCACTTTTACTGAACGGCTTCTTCTAAAGCTACTCTCGTGGCCTGATGAAGAGGTGTGGGTGTGGTATGACCAAAACTTGAAGTGGGCTAACCAACAACCCCGTTAACAAGCGTTCGCAGCGGTGGCGAGTCGACTATGGGAGCGAAATAGTGTTCGCGTCCGAACAAGCACCAAAATGCAGGCTTTGATTCGAGCCCTCTAGGCGGAACCACCCTCTCAAGCAAATTGCGGGGACACTCGCATTCCACACCCAATCCACACACCTGCCACATAAAGCCCCCACACCCGTTTCCTAATCTGGCCGCACCTTCAACCAACAAGAGGTGTTGTCATGAAACGGGGACTGTTCTTCCTGCTTGCTTGTGTACTGTTTTTTACTGCTGCGTATGCCTTCGCCGAGGATGACTGCGGCGATTGCGACCGCAGCCTTGCGCCGCGCCTGTGGATTCCGGACGGCGATCCGGCCACCGACCGACTGCCGCTGAAATCGAGCCAGGCCAACGTCATGATCGACGGGCCCATCGCGCGGGTGACGGTGACGCAGCGCTACGGCAACGCCGGTACGCGGCCGATCAACGCACGCTATGTATTCCCCGGTTCGACCCGCGCGGCGGTGCAGGGCCTGACCATGAAGATCGGCCCGCGCACCATCCGGGCGAAGATCAAGGAGAAGGAGGAGGCGAAGAAAATCTTCGAAGCCGCGAAGCAGGCAGGCAAGCATGCTGCCCTGCTGGAGCAGAAGCGCCCCAATGTGTTCATGATGGATGTCGCCAACATCATGCCGGGCGATGAGGTGGAGCTGACGCTGCAATACAGCGAGCTGTTGGTGCCGGACCAGGGCGTCTACGAACTGGTGTGCCCGACCGTAGTCGGCCCGCGTTACGGCGGCAATCCGGTGCAGGCGGCGCAGGAAACTGAATGGGTCGCCAGCCCCTACGCCAAGAACAAGGCAGACGGCGGCAATCCTGCGCGCATCGAGACCGGCATTCACGTGCTTCTTGCCAGCCCGATTCCGGTCAGCGACCTGCGTTCGGTGCAGCACAAGATCGCCACAAACTGGCTCGACGACAAACGCGTCGAGGTCAGCCTCGACGCTTCCGAACGGGATGCCGGCAATCGCGACTTCATCCTGCGCTTCCGCCTGCAGGGCGAACAGATCAACTCGGGCCTGATGACCTATGAATGGAACGGCGAGCACTATTTCCTGATGATGGCCCAGCCGCCCAAACGGGTTGAAGCGGCGCAGGTGATGAAACGCGAGTATCTGTTCGTGGTGGATGTGTCCGGCTCGATGCACGGCTTTCCCCTCGACACCGCGCGCGAGGTGATGCGCGAGCTGCTGGGCAAGCTGCGCCCGGAGGAAAGCTTCAACATCCTGTTTTTCTCGGGCGGCTCCACTGTGCTGTCGTCGGTGCCGTTGCCGGCCACGCCGGCCAATCTGCAACGCGCCATGGACATGATGAAGGCCTACAACGGCGGTGGCGGAACCGAGCTGGTGCCGGCTCTGGAAAAGGCTTACGACATGCCGCGCACGCCGGACATGGCGCGCAGTATCGTGGTGGTCACCGACGGCTATATCAGCGCCGAACGTGCGGCCTACGACCTGATCCGGCAGAACCTGAACGCGACCAACCTGTTCGCCTTCGGCATCGGCTCGTCGGTGAACCGTCACCTGATCGAAAGCATGGCCCACGTTGGCGAGGGAGAGCCCTTCGTCATCACCGGGCCGGGCGAGGTCGACGGCGTCGGCGAACGCTTCCGCCGCTACGTCGAAACGCCGGTTCTGAGCCACATCAACGTGCAGGGCAACGGCGTGGAACTGTATGACATGGAACCCGCCGAGATTCCGGTGATGCTGGCCGAGCGGCCCATCGTGGTGTTTGGCAAGTACCGTCACGCGCAGACCGGCGCATCGCTCGAACTGAGCGGCACCGCCGCCCAGGGCGATTACCGCGCGAAC
>Ga0208375_1001741_pt1 | contig 22971 bp, 15 predicted proteins | sample RifOxyD1_FD_184038 | JGI IMG/M metagenome (GOLD analysis project Ga0208375, IMG submission 184038) | Soil microbial communities from Rifle, Colorado - Rifle Oxygen_injection D1 (SPAdes) | ecosystem: Environmental > Terrestrial > Deep subsurface > Rock core/Sediment | place: Rifle, Colorado...
AACCAAAGCCAGGCAGCGGTTATGGGTGCTGTTTCAACCGATTCCTCCAGTAATCCCAGTTTCTCAAGTAATGATTCTTACTGCCCCCCGGGGCAAGGAACAACTTGTACCGCACCTGTTGCTGAGTGGAAGATGGATGAAAATACGGGAACAACCGTTAATGATTCGTCAACCAATGCCAAAGCCAGTACCCTAACAGGGTCAAATTGGGTACTCGGGAAAAATGGATCTGCTCTGTTTTTTGACGGAGTTGATGATTTACTGAGCATTACTTCACACACCGACTTTAACGCTTCCCCACAAACCTGGAGTTTCTGGGTAAAAACAAATGGTACGTGGGCTGACAATAACTCTGATCCGAACGGTAACGCATGGGTTTTGGGACGGGCTGACGGTTTCGGGTCATACCGAGGCGCATGGTTAGTGTCTGGCAAACCCGGTGGTGGTGGTTATATTGAATCTTCAATTGCAATCCAGGCAAAAAATGCATCCACACAAGTACTCGATGCCATCGGTACAAAAACTATCACCGATAATAAATGGCACCATGTTGCTGCAATACTTAATCAAGCTAATGGGGCTATGAACTATTTATACATCGACGGAGTTTTACACGCTACAGATACAAACGATGCCGCTTGGAGCTTTAATAGTCAAGCCATTCGCCTTGCCGATTCAAGCGACAATTGGTGGGAAGAATTCAAAGGTGAAATCGACCAATTTAGGGTTTACAATTACGCACGAACAGCTGCCCAAATTGCCTGGGATTACAACCAAGGCACACCCATTACCCACTACCGTTTTGATGAATCCAGTTGGACAAATAATTGTTCAACTGACACTGTTTATGATTCTTCCCCCAACGCCAATCATGGTGATTCCTGCCCAAATGGCACCGGCCAAACCACACCAGAAATCGGAAAACGTAATAACGCGATACATTTTGATGATTCAGACGACTATGTAACCGTTCCTGATAGTTCAAGTCTGGATCTAACCAGCCAGATTTCAATATCAGCCTGGGTCAACACAAACGCAAATGAAGCAGATAATGTAATTGTAAGCAAGGGAACTTCTTATGAAGTGGGAATAGACGCAAGTGGAAATATCTATTGGTACAATGGATCCAGTACTGCGGATGACGCGAGTGGCAAAGTTCAAAGCGGTTCCTGGCATCATATTGTTGTTACAAATGATGACACTACAGCTACTTATTATGTTGACGGGGTTCAAACAGGCACCGACGCGATTGGAGTCGGCGCAAACAACGCAACTGCGTTACGCATTGGATACGACGGAACTAACTATTTTGATGGACTAATAGATGAAGTAAAGATCTATGGTTATCCCTTAACAGCTCAGCAAGTAAAAAATGATTATAACGATGGAGTAATAAAATTTGGACAATAAATTCCTTTAAAATCCTATGCCAAAACCTATAAATTTTAAACAATCGGTACAAGACTTTAAATTTGATAAACCCGATTTTACGAAAATCCTTCCATACTTAGTCGGAGAATCACAGGTTAATTTAGAGGATTTTGGAGGAGAGTTAATCGGTAAATTCAACGCGATTAAAACTCTGTGGCAATTGTCACTCCCAGAAAAACCCAAATCCAGATCCCGTGTCTGGAAATCAACTAATGGTTATATTTTCTTAGTACCTTGGGCAAATGCAAATCTATTAAGGATACTTGCTATAAAATGGTTTTCCGCTCAAAAATTCTCTAAATCTCCTCTAACTTCCCATATGGGAACTCCTTTTATAAATCGCCTTGAAGCTCAAATTCTTGATGCTTTGCGTTCGGTTATCGCCAACATAGAGGAAGGGTTTGCCCGCCCGACTACTTCGGAATATTTGCAATTTCTGGGATACAGCCAAGCCAGTCTAAAAGAAGCCAAAGGAAATTTTCAACGAGCGGTACAAGATGGTTTTTTAAATACAAACGGAAGTTCTTCGCTTTACAATCTTGGTATTAATTTGAAAGATTGGCATGAGGCGTTAAAAGAACTAGTAGTCTCTCGTCCCATAAAGTCCTCAACTAAAGGAAATTACGGGGAATCAAAGGAATTTAGGTTTAATTATCCCCCCGTTGATAACCTTGACACAAATAAACTTACCTACGAAATCTTTATTGAACTAATAAATAAAACTGATTGGAACTTAAGAAAACTGGTTGAATCTCTGGAGAAAAAATTAGATGATGAAAAGATGCATTTTAAAGTTGAACACGCCCGAATTAAAGTTTATGCAAAAGGAGGTAGAAATTAATATGAACAAAACACCCTTAATCACCCTTATAAATACCCTTAGTAAACGCGTTAAAGGTATTTACAGGTTTTTTACCAAAACCCGCCTTCGTAAGGTACTTTCATCCATCCTTGCACTACTAATAGTACTGACAAGCTTTAAGTTTTTGTTCTTTAGCCCAAAGGAGGTTGCAGCCGCTGATATATACCTTGGTTTTAATGAAGGGTATGGAACATCTACTTCAGATACTAACTCAACAATAACTGCAACAACTATTACTAATTCCGTGTGGAAATCTGAGGATTTGTGTAAGGTTGGTAAATGCCTTTACTTTGATGGAACAGGAGATTATGTATCTCACGCTGATGATGCAAATCTTGACATGGGATCAGGAAATACAGTTACTGTTGAAGGTTGGTTCAGAACTCCTGATATAACATCAGGGACTAGAACTTTGGTTGCCAAAGAGGAGGCAACGGGAGCTGATGGTGGCTACAGGATTGATATGAACTCAAGCGGATTTGTTGTCTTTGGAATTGATAATGATAACGGTACTTTCCCTTCTGATTCTGTAACATCTACAAGCGCATATGATGATAATAAATGGCATCATTTTGCGGCGGTGAAGGATGCGGCTACCTCAATGACTCTATATATCGATGGAATTTCTGTAGGTACACCAGACGCTTCCCCTGCAGCAGACGTTAGTAACGATGATACATTCTACATTGGCATATATAACGGTGCGTCAGACGGCTGGATTGGCTTTATTGATGAAGTAAAAGTATTACGTACCGCCAGAACAGCTGCACAAATAAAAGCTGACTTTACAAGCGAAACACCATCAAGAGGAAGTTCTGCAAGTTTTGGTGGAGGAAGCCAAGCTTACCTTTCCGAGGGACTTGTGGGGTATTGGAGGATGGAAGAAGCCGGTGATGCAACTAGGGCAGACTCTTCAGGTAATGGAAATACAATGACTGAAACAACCGGAGATACCATCGATCAAGTGACAGGTAAGTTTGGCAATGCAGGAGATTTTGAAAACAGTGCGTCCGAAGCTGAACGATTGGAAATAACTGATGCGAGTCAAAGCGGGCTCGATATAACCGGTCCGCTTACCCTATGTGCCTGGATAAAACCTGAAACAGTTGCATATACAAATGTCGCAGGAAAATTCGCTGATCCAAGCGACTTATCATATTTATTGCACACTGATAGCAATGGTTCAATAAAATTTTATGCGAGTTATGATGGTACCAACTATTATAATGCGGATTCCGCCGCATCGGCAGTAACAGCCGGAAATTGGGCGCATGTATGCGGCCAGTATGACGGTAGGTTCCTGCGAACTTACGTAAATGGTTCCCCCAGCGGTACCCCTGTAACTTATACATCAGGAATCCATAATGGGGCTGCAAGTTTTGATATCGGTGGAGCCTGGGGTGATTATTTCGATGGAGTTATTGATGAAGTCCGCGTTTACAACCGTACCTTGACCCCAAGCGAAGTCCAATCCCTCTACAACTGGGCTCCGGGACCCGTTGGGTATTGGAAGTTAGATGAAAACACATCAACTTCTGCAAATGATTCATCCGGAAATGACAATACTGCTACCTTAACTAACACACCAAATTGGACTCCGGGTAAGTTTGGATCCGGTGTTTTATTTTCTGGAAGCGATCAACATCTCACACGAGCCGACGATGCGGATTTCGATTTCGCAGACGATGCCGACGTGACATGGGAAACATGGTTTAAGCATAGTACCGCTTCCGCTCAGGAAATTATAATGTCAAAATATCAAGAGGCTGGATATAAAATAATAATGGAGTCTGATGGCGACATAACTTGCGCACTGGATTATGATTCCACCTGGACTCCTACCGATTCAGCAACTTCCACTGCAGCAACGTATGATGACGGAAACTGGCACCATATTGCATGTGTTAAATTAGGCGCTACAAGCTTGACACTTTATATAGATGGGCTGTCGATTATAACTGATTCATCATTAACAGCGACAAACACACTTACAAATGCTGATCCGGTTTATTTTGGAATTGACGCAGATGGAACAAGTAATGATTTCACCGGAAGTCTTGACGATATCAAAATCTACAACTACGCACTAACTTCTGGACAAATAATACAGGATATGAACGCCGGACACCCTGCCCCAGGATCACCAGTCGGATCACCAATAATTCGATGGAAATTTGATGAAGGGGTTAACGACACTTGTTCCGGTGGAAGCAATGACGCATGCAATTCCGGGTTAGGCGGAATCGCATTCGACGGTGCCGGTACAACTCATGCTTGGACTAATAGTGGCAAGTTCAATAAAGCTATAAATTTCGACGCCCAAGCTGATAGTGTTTCTGCCGGAGATGTATCATTTACTGACGGTACTTCTGCCATGACAATTTCTTTATGGTTGAATCCCCAAACATTAACAACAATCGATACTGTCATTTCAAAAACTGACTCTGCCTCAGCGGCAAATAATGCATTTTCGATTCTAACCAACAATTCTAATTCTGATGAATTGAATATCTATATCGGTGACGGATCTGATTTCGGCGATTTTCTAACTACAACCAATTTTGACCTCACAGCAAGTACATGGCAGCTTATTGTGGTTGTTTACGACGGTACTCAAGCCGCAGATTCAAGATTAAAAGTATATAAAAATGGAGTACAAATGTCCGGTACTATTTCAGGAACCATACCTGCTTCGATGATTTCATCAACTACAACTAATTTAAAGTTGGGTGATGAAGATACTATAGGAAATACTGGTTTGCGTTCATATTATGATGATGTACAGATTTTTACTTCCGCATTAACCGCCGATCAAATTAAATTGTTATACAACGAAGGTTCGAATGCATCTCTTGGTACACTCTCAACAAATCCCTCAACTCTTGCTGCGTCAGATTCATTCAATGATCAATATTGTGTACCGGGTGATACAACTTCCTGTAACCCCCCGGTTGCTGAGTGGAAGCTTGATGAAAACACCGGAACTGTTGCAAATGACACAAGTACCGGCGGAGACGATACAGGAACTCTTACATTCGGTCCGCTTTGGGTACCGGGAAAAAATGGTTCTGCAATTGAATTCGATAGTAGCAATACTAGCGATGATTATGTGTCAATTACTGACACTGGTAATTTAGATCTTACCAGTGCTTTTACTATCGAGGCAACTGTATATGCTAACAATAATATGCTCACAACAGACAACTATGGAATATTTGCAAACACAGTAGATACAGGTTCGCTGAGAACAGGAATAGGTTTCAGTCTAGGTACTATTGCCGGAGCTGTAGGATTTAGTACTATTTCCGTAAATAATGCATCTGATGGACAGCTTAATCTATCTGGTGGCATTCCAATTACAGTAAATAAATGGCATTTCTTAAGCGCTTCTTTTCTTGATAGTACTAATACAGGCATTCTCACTCATGATAATTTTAGAACTCAAAATGATTCAACAATTCTCACAGATACGCCGTCATTTGTTTCTGCCACGGTTAAAATTGGCAGATTACACAGCCTTACTGCTCCGGATAACGACTACCACGATTTTTCAGGAAAAATTGATACTGTGCGTGTTTTTGATTATGTGCGCACCCCAGCGCAATTGGCTTGGGATTACAGCCGCGGAGCACCAATTGTGTGGTTTAAGTTCGACGAATGCACTGGACTAACACCTATATACAATTCTGGGACAGGAGTCGGGTACGATATTGCAGGAGCTGAAATTACAGTCACTCCGACCATAACAATCGGTGCAGGTGGAAGTGAAAACACAATTGGTACATGTAGTACAGCAGGTACTTCCTGGGGTAACGGAGCAACCGGCAAAAGAAACGGTAGCATTGATCTTGACGGTACCGATGATCTTGTATCTTTTACGACCAACCATGCACTCATAGCTCACAGCGCAAAGACCTATACAAACGTCTCTTGGGGCGGCTGGTTTAATCCAGGAGCCACACCAGTATCCGACGCACTAATTACCAGAGAATCCAACACTGGTGTAGGTGAATTCAGATTAATCACAAACGCCGACGGTAAACCAAGCTGTGAGATATATTACGATCCTGATGGAGGAGGAGCAAGTCCCGCAGCGTGGCAATCGGGTACAGCTGTAACCGGAGCTAACGCATTAGTAAATTCTGCCTGGAATCATATTATGTGTGTTTATAACGGCTCAACATTGAAAGTTTACGTTAATGGTAGAGAAACAGGATCCTCGGCGGAAACAGGTAGCATCATTTCAACAGTAAACGGACGGCTTTATATGGGTCGTGACCGTGCGAATACTGCATCGACATATTTTGACGGGCAGGTAGATGAAATAAAAATATACAGCTATGATTTGACACTTCCCCTTCTATACCGTGAGATAAATGACGGAACTGTTCGCTTCGGACCCGACACTGGAAGCCCGCAATAATTTTCTAATTCAAAATAAACTTACTGCCAATCTTTTGTACAGCTGGGACAAATCGCATCTTCGGGCTCAACACCGGGAAGCTTTGGGGTTGGCTTTCCGCAAATATTACAATTCATAAATTCTCCCTCTATCGGTTCAATTTCTTTTTGAATCATTTCATCATAAGCATAAATCATAAAAATTGTTCCCATAACAACCATCGGAAGACCGAGCAAAACTCCCCAACCCGGTATTTTTGCAAAAAGAAGAGCAACGCCGCAAACAATTAGAACAATAGGTATAACCCCCTTAAATATCAATTTAACTATTTTTTCAGATCTGTCGCCGGATTTATTACCGTTGGAATTTAAGCTTTCTAAGCCGTCGTCAATATTTTTTAAAGAAGATTTTAAACCACCTTTGTTCATTTCTTAACTTTACTATTTGTTTTTAACGCTACTTTGATTATTTCATCCCTTCCCTCAATGAAGCCCTTGATATAAGAATCTCTTTGGGCAATACGAATAGCTAAAATACAAAATAGTGAAAAGCCTAATACAATTGTCAGTATAAATATAAAAATTCCCCTAGCCCCAAGATTAAAAGGGTCAAGAAAAATCTGATTGTTATCCGCTGGTGTAGCGACAATCAGGACCCAGTGTCTGTTTACCAACATTACAGGTACATAAGATACAAGATCATAGTTGTGAGATTTACCTTCAATGCCCAATATCGAAAAGGAGCTAATATCGACTTTACCTTCACTTGGGTTCAGGAGTGCCTGTGACGCAAGTTCAGAAATTGGCTTAAGTAACTTGATAGGAGAATTTTTTATAAAATCAAAAATATTTTTACCATCCAACTCTGTAAAAGGTGAAGATATATAATATCCTTCGGAATTTATAAGAATTATTGCCGTATCTTTTGTTTGCTTTAACCCGTCAAGATAATTCTGCGACATTCGATCGATATAAACTCCGGCAGTAACCACCCCAATAAATTCACCATCCACAATGTATGGAGTCGCAATCGGTACTATATATCTTCCTTTTGTCACTCCAAATTTTGAAACTAACGATTTTCCTAAATAAACATCTCCCTCTTTTGCTGTTTTTGCCCAATTAAAATATTCTCTATCAGAAACATCCTCACCAATATCTATCTGTCCCCCGTCACTTACGCCGCTTGTTACTAAACCTTGAGAATCAGTTATAAATATTCCCGTGACTGGTGTGCCATGGAAACTTTCAACAAAATGTTCCAAAACATTTCTGGGATCATCTTTATTTACGTCTAAAGATAGTTCTTTTTCAACCATAACAATAGACTTTCCGGTAAACTCAAATAAGGCTGATATCATTTTGCTTGCTGCGCGTGCTGTGACCAATTGTTTCTCCAGTAGATTTTGTTTTATTAAATGCTGGTTACTATGAATTTTAGAAAGATAATATCCGAACGAAGCTATAATTACGACAACTGACAATACTATAAAGATTCTATTTAGCCACTGAACCTTTATGTTTTTAATAAGAACGAGCAGTTTTTTTGACATATAAAAAGAATATGTAAATTTGTAATAAGTGTCAAACCTTATTAATATTAGCTCGTGTTCTGAAGTATTGCTATCACCGTTCTCTGACCGGCAAAATACGGGGTTGTGATTTTATCACCATTCAATATTTTTGTCACATGATACAAAAAATCAGCCAGTCTTATGTTGTATCTTCCAAGCTGATGAAAAAGATACGCCAAATTTAAATATTGCATACTGGATTTGTCCTCAATCGTCTTAAAGCCATATTTTTGTAAATATTTCGAAATGGTTTTTTTAGAGAAATAATAAAAGTGGCTGCTTATAATAAACCACCAGTACTCCCTAAATATCTTTGACAAGGTACTTTCAATATCGGGGTAATTAATTACCAAAATTCCTTTCGGTTTAAGAACTCCGGAAATATTTTTAAGAACTTTACCGGGTGAAAAAAGGTGCTCTAAACTGTCCCAGAAAATTACAACATCGTATCTTTTGTTTTTGAAATTATAGCTTTCAACATCAGCGGTTATTATTTTTGCGTGTAAATTCTTTCTACCCCAACTTGCCAGAAACACATTTGGCTCAATCCCTTCAGGCTCGTAACCGACTGTTTTCAATTCGTCCAAAAAAAGCCCCGCAGCGCACCCTACTTCCAATATTTTCCCTCCTTTTTTTAAATCCAAAAGTTTTTTTGCAATCTGTCTGAATTTTATTCGTCGCGACGTAATGTCCAGTAAATAATTGTTATCAATGTACCGTCGGTACTGCTCCAATACTTTTTGTCTATCTGGTAAAGGGTACACATAAACTAATCCACACTTACTACACTCAACAACATTTAAGGCGTTCTTTTTTTGGCTTGTAGGATAATACTCCTTTTCGTCCAAGCTTTTTTTGGTCTTTACTGAATAAATTGTTTTATACTTTGTACTTTTGCAATAATCACAACCTTTAAATTTGGTTTCAGAAAAGTTCATGTTGATTTCGCTAAGTTTAAAGTATTATGCATTCTAAATTTGAATAAAAAGACAATATTTTCAATTCCCACTTTAATTGGCCAGACCTTACTGGCCCCAAAACGCGGATGGTAGTTAATCCGATATTCGTCAAATTTTATGTCAGGGTGTAGATATGCTTTTATTTTAATTTCTTCAGACAGGTTCCAATCAGATGAAAGCGGTAGCAGACTATTGTAAATATTTTTTCTAAACACCCACATGCCCGATAAACCGTCTTTAAATTCACGCCAAAATAGGAGCTTCATTAAAAATGAGATCAATTTGTTGCCTACCAGATTTTGCCAGTGCATGCTGTTTCGGTTTCGAAGCGGAAATCTGCTGCAGGAGACAAAATCCAAGTTTTCATCAAGTAAATACTTTACAGGTCTGAGTGAATCTTCAACAGGATATGTACCGTCGCCGTCAATTGTGATAATAATATCTGCTTTTGCTGTCTCAATTCCTTTTTTTATTGCAAAACCGTATCCTTTATTTTTTTCCGAAATAACTTTTGCTCCTAATTTTTTTGCAACTTTTGCTGTTTTGTCGGTTGATAAATTATCGACAACCAACACCTCATCAATAAATTTCGGTATCAATTTATATGTTTTTTCCAATCCGATTTCTTCGTTGTAACAAGGAATCACAACGCTTATTTTTTTATTCCGGTACATTTAGTAATCCTCCTCTTCTTTTGACGATATTCTTTTCATCCTACCCGAGCTTTTAAGTGAACCTTTTAACACTATTCCGCGCGTAACTTGTTCAAATTTTGATTTGAATATAAGCGAATCCAATATCATTAAAACTATAACGGACAAAGTAGAAAAACTCAAAAGAAATCCTACACCAAATTCTTTAGTCATACTGAACCTAAATACCAATTTTGAACCCGTAGGAATATCTGGTAATTTAACGGACATAAATCTCGGTCCTGTTTTATAAATTACCAGTGGGGTTTGTTTACCTTCCGAGAATAATATCGCCTTCCAATACGGTGCGTAACTTTCGGCAAGATACAAATATGAATCCACCGGTACCGACTTCAAATCGATTATTAATTTATCCGGATTATTCCAACTCACCGAATATTCTCCCTTTTGTATTTGTTTTTCGGGTAGAAGGTCCGTAAGTAGAATATTTAAAAAGCGATATTCCTCATCTGACGATTTATCAAATACATGCGAAAAAATATTCATTCCGCTCCAAACCACTTTACCCTTACCATAACTTCCCCGTGCAACAACCACATTATCCCCGATTGTCAGTACCGGTTCCGCCCATGATCTTAGTGTGTCTTTTGTGGCTACGGATATTCCCCAGGGTTTATCAGAATAACTCAAATCACCGAATTTTACTAAATCTATATCCTCAATTTTCGAGATTATTTTCGCATCTGCCCACGTGTTTTTATCTGCGTCCCATACAGAATTTTTAATCGGAAAAGGCTCAGAAAATTCCACTGGTAAATACTTTCCGCTGGTGTCAGGTCCTTTTCCCCAATCGGGTGATACATATTGCCAGCCTGTATCAATAAATAAGTTTCCGCCGTCTTTAACATAACTATTGAGTAGGTTCCAAGCTTTATCTTTGTTTTTGTATTTGTAACCGTTTAGGATTAGAAGAGTAAACTTACTCAACTCAGAAAGATTGTAATCATCGATATTTTCACTTCCTTCAAAAATCAGTCCTTTATCATATCCGATTACTCCCTTAAAAACGGTCTGGAGAAAAATTTCATATGACGGATCTTTTTTTGAACCGATTACAAGTACCGCCGGTTTATCTGAAATATTAATAATGCCGGCAGAGTTTTTGTTTTTCATAATTTGTAACGCCTCATAATCCAAGACCTTTTCCCAACCTTCGTTCTCGTATCTGTCTAGCGCATCAGCCTGTTTATGCAAAAAAACGTAGTCCGTACCAAACCATTTTGCAACTTCACTCACTTCTGAAGGTTTTGTATTACCTTTTAAAAACAATGCTTTATCATGAATACCTAACCAATCAATATTGATTATCGACTGACCTGATGGTGCAGAGACCATTGATGCTTCCGTGTGTTTTGTAAACGAAAAAGTTAGAGGTCCCAAATAAGGAGAAATACTTACCCGGGTCATTTTATCCATTTTGAGTCCGGAAATTTCCTCAACAAGTTTGTCATCCCAAAAATCAGCCTTTATGTCATCGATTTGTCCCCGTGGTTTGTAATCCTGGCAAGTACCTTCATCAGGAAGAATTTTCTCCCATCCGGGAACGATACAGTAAGGAACGTTCAAACCCATTGTCCCGTAACCTCCGTATCCAAATAGAAAAATGCTGTTAACAGTAACGGGTGGATATGTTTGTTTATCGCGAAAAAAGTAAAATGAATAAATTGCGAGAATTACTACAATAATCGAGCTTACAAGAAAAGAAATTTTTCCGACTAAAGCGTTTTTTATTAAACGGATAATTGAAGACGGGATATCCGCCAAATTCCACATTCCCCAGGCTGCCAAAATTGTCATGTAAATTGCTGTACCGGTAGTTAATCTGGTAGCTACAGGTAAAACAAAGACACGCATAAATGCGAAGTTAATTGCCAAATAACGGGATTCGGAAATAATAAAAATAGAAAATAAAATTACGGTAAATAAAGCTGTTATTTTATCCCTCTTAACAAGTCCTATTATTCCCCCCACTAACGCAAAGAAACTAACCAATAGCGACATAAAAAGAGGTGTATAAAAAGAACCCACATTGGCATTCGGCCGCTCGAGTCCGATAAAAGCCTTCCAGGGTACAAACGGTGTGTCGGTCGGGCCATATGTAGGCGTGTACGGCTGAAGCGCAAAATATTTTGATTGAGGGTAAAGAATAAATGCGCCGGCAATTACCCCCAACGGAAGGAGTATTAGAAGTACTTTTACCGACCTTAAAAATGATATTAATCTACTTTCTTTTAATCTTGGTGCAAACTGAGAACGGATAACGGCATAAATGGGTAGTATCAAATAAAAGTTTGGTATGAAACTCAAATGAGTCAAACTGGCAATACTCAAAGTCAGAAAAAAACCCAATAAACAAAGCCGTTTCTTGGTAGTATTTCCTCCCACCAACTCGCCTTCCAAATATAAATCAAAAAATAAAAGTGCAGGAACATAAAAAACCGAAGACATCTGCATCGAGAAAAATCCGGCCAATGAAATCCAACCCCAGGCCATACTGGAAAGCGGGTACATAAGTCCTGCTATTAAAGCTATTAGGTGATTTTTAAATTTTATATAGCAAAAAATATAAAGCTCTATCCCGACGATCGGTACAGTTAAAAACTCCAAAAGTCTGACCCACTGCTCAAGCGACATGCCGTTTATATGCGATCCCGCAATCGCAAGGTAGTATGAGAATGCCCAATAGCCGAGTATCAGCGATGATCCCGCTCCTGCAAAAGGAAACCATAACGGGATTTTGGGAAAATATCTGTTTAATGCGCTCATTAATCCCAAATGGTAAGGTGTATCCCCACCAAGCATTCCCCCTTCCAAAACCCTATGACCAAAAAGATAGGAAGTGTAAACAATAAGACAGACGCTTAGCAAAAATATTAATATCGAAAGCGTCACCAACGCATATTTACTTAAGTGTCTGATAATTTTGTTCCCGGTCATTATTACAAATATAGCTTAGTTAGTCCCTACTATTAATAAGAGAAATCACTGCATCTTCGGTTTTGACTGCCTGAACTTTTGCGTCAAACAGCACGACTGCCCGCTTTTTATTTTCCTTTCCTACAATTTCCCTTAGCTGAGGCTTTTCTACGTACGATTTTAACCCGTTATAAATCGCTTCCACATCACCTGGGTTACATAATATATTTCCCTCTCCGACTTCTTCAGGAATACCACCTGATATTGTGGTGGCAATGGGAAGTCCTGACGCCTGGGCTTCCATCAAAGTATAACTAAAACACTCCTCCCAGGTTTTAATTCCAAAATATTTGAGGTCCTTACTTGGCGAACAAAAAATGTCGGACGAGGAATAAATATCCGGTAGTTTTGAGTAACTCACTTTCCCTAAAAGTTTAATTGGTAATGATTTCGATTTATTATTAATAATATTCTCAAGCCCTCCCTGACCGGCAATAATAAGCTCAACTTTTAATCCGTCTTCAACTAATTTTTCAAAAGCGGAAATCAGATCAATGACACCTTTTGATTCTATAAGTTGCCCAATATACAATATTTTTACTGGTTTGCTACCGTTTGATTTTGGCTTTTTGCTAAAAAACGATCTATCAACACCCTTGTAAATCACTTTTGTTTTTTGTGTCGGTATCCCGATTGCATCGGTAAAAAGCTTTGCACGGTTGCTTCGTAATATAGCCAAATCAAGCGAAACTACAGTTTTTTTTATATTAGATGAATACGGAAATACAAATCTTGACGGATGATTTTTGTACGATTCCCAAATAACAGAAACCAGTTGTTTATTCTCCTTTTTTGAAATTTCGGCACATTGGCGGCAGTAAAAATAAAATGTGTCGGAAATATTTATAACATCACAATCTTCAAGCTCTTTCTCCAACCCATCAAAATAAACCCATGATTTATGTGTGTATTCTTTAAATAATATTTTAACAGGGTCAATAATCCATGCAGGTTTAAGCCGAAGACAAACACTTTCAACTTTGGGAAAGTTTTTTTTAAAATATTCATCTATTGAAGGCGTATTTCCTATAAGCTTAATATCAAATTTACTAAACTTTGTGTAAAAACCGAATTCCGGAATCCTGGGAAACGCCCTGACTACCGCCATTTTCGGTTTAGACATGTCTTATTCATCCTCCTTTTTCCACCATGATTTTACGTTTAAACTAAAATTCGAAATATTAAAACGCTTCTCCAGGTAATTTAATAGCTTGTGCAGAGTACTTTTTTCACCTCGAAAGCAAACATCCAAAAATATTATTAAAACGGTCAATGAAGACAATATAGATATTGCCACCCATAAAATATTAATAAGAGGTCTTTCGTATGCATAAACAATCTTTTCTCCACTCTTGATTTCAGGCAAATTTATTAAAGTCAGACTCGGACCGGATCTATCTACTGAAAGGTTTTCCCGGCTCCCATCAGTATGTACAAGATGTGCTTTAAAATCAGGATAATATGCCTCTTTCCATAACAAACTTGTGCCTTTACTGAAATTCGCATCAATAGAAAACTCCAATTCATCCGGATTATTGCGTTTGAAAGCGACGGGGTTTGATTTGACTTCACCTTTGTTGATTAACCAATAAAAAACTTTATTCAGTACTTTTACCTCGTCAGGGTATATGTTTGTCCCCTGTTTGAAATGGGAAAAGATATTCATTCCCGACCAAACTACTTTTCCCTTACCTATATTACCTTTTACCAAAAGCGGGCTGCCACCATTGGATAATACAATCTGCGCCCAGTTTTTTAGGTTTTCTTTTGAAGAAGTTGAAATTCCCCAGTAACCACCGTCATAAACTAACGGTCCAAACTTTTCGGTCTCATCTCCTGAATTTTTATCCTCCAACAACAAAGGCTGGTTTGGATCTGATGCTTTCCATGACAAATTTTCAAAAGGTATAACAAGCAAGCTTTTTTCTGTTTCCCAATCTGGGTTTTCATACTGCCATCCTGTTTCGATGAACAAATTTCCTCCCTTTTCCACATATTCTCTAAGCAACAAATCGACTTTGGTTTTATTCTTATAAGAATACCCATGCAAAATAACTGCGTCGTAGACTTGAAGCTTACTTAAAGTATATGTGTCAATAGCTTCACCGCCCTTAATTAAATAGGCAGTGTCAAATGGAATTATTCCATAGACGGACCCTTGAAATACCTGTTCATAAGCCTGTTTTGCGGATTTACCTATCACCAAAATTCTGGGCTTATTAGAAACCTCGGCCAATGAATTTTTACCATTATATTTTAAAACACCGGTCAAGAACTTATCCTCGTCAGAATTATGCCTCTCCCAACTACTCCACCCGGCTTCCTCTAAATAATTAGTTTTTGTGCTTGCAGCATAAAAAAGATATTTTAACCCAAACCATTTTGTTAAATTTTTTATAGGCTCAGCACTATTTGCATAGAACAGATCATCTGTAAAAAATGAACCTATCTGCTGACTTACGTACCGTTGAATTAAAGACGATCCCGTTACCGTATACAGATATAATTGAGACAGGTTTTTGTCGACATTATAATAAGGTGCCGACATCGCAATTCCCGAAAGTGCAGGTGGAAAATCGTATCTGGCGGTTGGATCCTCTTTTTCAATTTTATCAAACATAGATAAATACCATTCAGAGGCTTTTGGTTCCTTGATTAAAGGTTTCACCCAATTTCCAATTTGTTGGCCTAAGGAAGGATATTTCAGTCCGCACGGATTACCGACTCCCCCTTTTCCTTCACAGGATTTCCAAAAGCCACTAACCTCATTTTCGGAAATTGTACTTGGACCACATATCTTAGGTATTGCTTCCCCACTCTTTTCCAGGTCAATGCACCACTGCCTGATTCCGGTAGCATTAAAATATTTCTTTATGGGTGATCTGCAAAAAGCCAAATCTCCCCTACTTTCAAGCTCCTCAAGGCAACTTGTGTTTTCCAAATATTTACAGTTAATTTCCAATCCGCAAAAGTCCTGTCCTACAAATTGCTCGTTCCCTTTAGTATCGATCCAACTATATTTACCTCTTCGCCAAACATCTCTCAAATCAATTCCCATCGCACCGTAATTCACCGGAGCCGACTCAGATGCCGGATAACTCCGAAAATATGTTACACCCAATAAGAATAATCCCATTGAAAATACTGAAACCAAAATATATTTTAGGTAGGTCAACTTACCTTTTATGAAGAAAAAAACAAAGTTAAAGATATTTGTTATACCCATTGCCGCCAAAACAGGCAGAATTATTCTTAAAGGAATAAATGCCCATCTCCAGGTTAAGATACTATCCAAAGGGTACGGTACATACATTAAAGCTCCATACCAGAAGCGTGCGTTCATAGAAATCACGGCAAAAATGCAAAAAAACGAAAACGACAGTAAAAGCGGATTAGTAAACGAGGTTATAATTCCAAGAATTAAAAACAAAAACACTACGAACGGAAAACTTATGTGTCTATATGCTGAGAAGTATATTCCATTTACCGGATCCCTCACAATTCCTTTTTTTAGACTGAAAAACTCCCCCATATCCAATGACGCCTCTTTAATCTGTTCAAAAGAACGTGACTTTTCAAGGCCCGATACCATCGCGGCTTGGTTGTATTGTCTAAATGGAAAAACAATACATGCAATTAATCCTACCGTGAGAAATAAAAGAGACAGAATTGTGATTACACTTTTGGAAAAGACCTTTCTTCCTTTTCTACGAAGCAGGAATCCCAAAGGATAAAACAAATAAAGCCCTACAAGTCCGAATCCCGCACCGTAATGTGTCAAAAAAGCTAAAGCTGTAAATACAGCAGCCAGAGTAAAACTTATTCCGACTTTTTTGGAAAATTTGTCCTCCAGGTACCCTCTGTAATAAATATCCCAAAAAATAATGGCTGGTGCTACGAAAGTATGAGAAACGGCTTCAGCATAAAACCCCCAATCGGTTAGCCATGTCCAGGCAATGGGTGAGATTAAAAATAATATCGAAGCTATCAGAGCGGCCGTTTGGTTTTTCAGTCTTATCGCTACAAACGCATAAATTCCCAACGCCATAGACACGACAGAAAAATATGCCACCCACGAAAATGATTCAATTAGCGTTAGATCGGTTATTCTTTTGACGAGAGAAACCAAATAAAAAGAAAGAATCGGATATGAATGTGTAAAAGAAATTCCGCTCCCGGCTAATGGATACCAAAACGGTACATTTGGAAAGTATTTTTCAACCCATGAGGCCATTGTCAGTGCGCTACCCATGTCGGTACCCCATGCACCCGATAAAAAAGCGCGTCCCCCCAAAATATAGGACAGAGCAATAATTGCGATAATCGACACCAAAGCAAATACTGCCCGGTAAGAATATAAAAGACCTTTAGCAATTAATTTAATCTTTTTCACTTTTAATTACTTTTTAGTTTATCATTCACCACAGCCTCTTTGTAAGCGATTATATGGACAAACAAACCGGGAATTTTCTTCGGAACAACTAGCGTTTCCATGTTAAGAAGCAGATTAACTATTTTCCGTATGCATGAAAGGACCGTACTCAATAAACCGGATTTTTTACCAACATAGCTTTTCACCGAGAAATGAACTGGAAGATGAAAAAAAGTAAGAATTGGATAAAATACTACTTCCAAGAATTGTCTTAATAGATATCCGCTGAAATAGTATTTCTTGATAGCGAGTTTTTCTTTGGTAATCAATTTAAACAAAGCCTCTTTGCTGTACCACTGGACATGACCGTGATATTTTTTAGTATCGGAGCTTTTCGGAGCGAAAACTAAACTTTTATCCTTTTCCAAAGGAGTGATTGAATAAAAGACACCACCGGGCTTTAAAACCCGAAAAACTTCTTTCAGGGCCGGCCCCGGAGTATCCAGATGTTCCAAAACACATCTCATAACAACAAAGTTAAAAAAATTATCTCCAAAAGGTAATTTATAGACACTGGCTTTTTTAAAAGTTATATCTTTAAAGTTTTTGCGGCAAATATTAATCGCCTCAGCTGAAATGTCTGTGCCGTAAATTCGTGATCCTGTATTATTCATTTTTATAATTTCTGTAAACTCCCCCGCCCCACAACCAATATCTAATATTTTTCCTTTTATCTCTTTAACCTCATTAGGCAATCTGTTAAAAGCCAAATCCGAAAACATTAAGCTGCAGTTTTCTCTTTCCCCATAAATTTTATTTTCGTAGTTAAATACTTTTTCCATGTTTTTTGACAGTCATATTAACCGAATACCCGATTATTCGGGAAAACAATTTTGATTCCAAGAAGTGAATTAAAAGTATAACCTTATAAGGAATAACGAAAATCTTTAACAGCTTCCTGTTTCCCTTGACCACATGTTTTTCAAGCGAAAAATCGGGTTCGTGCGAATTACCACCCATAGCCGCAATCATTGCGCTATTTATAAAATCAAAAATTTGAATGATTCCATGTACACTAAATCTGTTTGAAACAAATCTAAAACCAGCACTTTTTGCAATCTCCAAGATTTCCTTGTAAGTAAATCTTGCAACATGCCCAACCTGATTTTCTTTCAGATTTACACCGGTTAATCTGTAAATAAGCCCCATTAAAGTCCTCGCATCGCCTTCAAGAGGCAAGGCAAAATGAAAAACTCCACCCGGCTTTAATACCCGATAAACTTCTTTAAATGCCTGCGAAGGGTTATCAAAATGCTCCAACGCATCAATACTCACAACTGCATCAAAAAAGTTTTTATTAAACGGCAGCGAGTATACACTTCCCAAAACATAATTTATATCTCCATCTTTTTTTCTTGCATAGGTAATTGATTTTTTACTGATATCAACGCCGGTAATATGAAAGTCCGACCGATAATTTTTAATCCCGCGAGTATAGGCTCCACCCCCACAACCCAAATCCAGTACTTTTCCCCGAACATTTTCCAATGCAGTCAAAATATAACCAAGCTTTAAAGATGCCCAGCTGAAAACGGAAAGGCTTGCGTCCTCCTCTCCCCAAACACGCCTGTTATAGGAAAATTTTTTCATCTTTTCTAAATGCTACTCGGTTATTGATTTTTTAAGTGCTTCCTCAACTAGATTAATATGATTTTTGTAACTAAAATCCGAAACTGCACACGAGTACGCTAAGTTTGAAATATTTTCCGCCAGTTTTCTGTTTGTTAAAAGCAATTCAATTTTTTTTGTAAAATCAACTATCTCGAGTGGGTGTGCTAACAGCCCGGTTTTATTATTTTCTATTATTTCTTTTGGACCGCTATTATCCCAAGCAACCACAGGTACCCCATTTCCCATTGCCTCAATAATTCCCATACCAAAATCTTCTTCTGGGGCTGTATAGCAGTAGATGTAAGCGTTGGAATATAAATTCGACAACTCCTGTTCGTTTACAAATCCGACAAACTGCACACTATCATCCAATGACAACTCTTTAATCATAATTTTGAGAGTATCCGTATAAAAAGTTTTACTGCCTGTAATAACTAATTTGATTTTCGGATTCAACAAAAGCAGTGCCGGCATTGCAGCTAAAGCATATTCAAATCTTTTCTGAGGAAAATGTCGATTGGTTATTAAAATGAATGGTTTTTGAATTGTAGTCTTACCAACCTTAATTGTCCCATCAGCCCTTTTAGAAAAATCTCTTAACTGCTTTGCCGGATGTGTTCCGGCCGGGACGTTGATTGTCTTTATGTCATAAGTTTTATCAAGAAGTTGCTTTATATATCTTCCGTTTGAGAGTACTAAACCTGATTTTCTAATACTTATCTTGTCAAAGTATGAAGTAATCGGAGTCGAAACTTCCAATAGTTTAGCCGTAATGGAAAATAATCTTTTTCTGCTGAAGATCAATCCCTCTTCCAAATCTACTTTTCTTGGGTAAATATATCTGGTTGGTTGTGCCAAGTAACTCACATAAGGAACTTTGAAAAATAGTCGTACCCAAAAAGCAATCCAAGGACTCGGTTGATTGGCTGCCAAAATCACATCGTAACTTCTGAATTTAAAAGCAAGAAATGGAGCAACCACACAAGTAAGAAGAATTTGAAACGAATCATGCTCAGGTAGAACCGTGCTAATTTGGGGTAGAAATGTTTTAATCTTTACAGGATATACTCCGGGGAAGCAAAGTTTTGAACTGTATGCTGAGCTATAAACATCAACCCTGTGCCCTTTTTTTGCTAATCCAACAGCCTCCTCCATAACAAGTTTCTCTCCCCCGCCTGAATAGATAAAGGCAAAATGGAAAATGGCAATTTTTAATTTTGATTTATCTGAAATACTATTTTTTTTGAAAAACATAAACACCCTTCCCTCCCGGAAACCAAAACAGAACGCTCGACTCGACGTATGTTACAAACGCAAAAATATTTTTAATTATCGTCAGTATGGGTTTTATAAATTCGCTTTTACTTTTTTCCACTCCAGACTCAAACGATACTTGTTTACCGATTATAAGCTGAAAATAGCCAAAGCCAAGATTTACCAACGAAAACAAAGGGTGCCAGCAATATTTCCTGCCTATAAATTTAAAACCCGACTTCTTGACCAACTTTTGAATTTCTTTATCATCAAAGTTTCTAATATGCCCTACCATTTTACCCATCTGTGATAAGCCGATATTTTTAAATAGCGGGTAAAGTGTGTACTTTTGGTTGGAAAGCGGAACCGAAATAAACAATATCCCATCTTTTTTCAACACTCTATTAATTTCAGAAATGGTTTCTGACAGTTTTTCAAGATGTTCTAAAGTGTCGGATGTATATATTAAATCAAAATAATTATCATTCACAGGAATCTTTTCAGCCGAAGAATTAATAAAACTAATATTCCTCCCGTGTTTCCTTCGGGTATAAGATATAGCATCTTTTGATACATCCAATCCCCACAATTTCCAGTTGGGTCTTATTTTTTGCAAATAGAGGAGAGTTTTACCTCCACCGCAACCTATATCCAAAAAAGTGATTGGACTGTTGTTAAACTTTTTTTTTGTAATTTCCAGTAAGTATTTAAGGGTAAAACCGTTGAAACTAAAAACAAGATCCCCGATAGGACAGGTGGCCCATACTTTATCATGGTAGTTAAACGGTAAATCTCGCATTAATTACGCTTTCTAGGTTTTCTTACAACTCGAATGCATTCCCTGACCCGGTAAGTTTTTTAATAGTGAAGACTCGAAGTAAGATAGTGTTGCGATAGACGATTTTGCCAGATTCAAAATATTAATCCAAATATTTTTATTCCCTTTGGAAATGTAGCCTTCAATAGTATTATCAATTTCGATTTTTGTTAAAGAAATTATTAAAAAGTAAACAGAGTCAATTATTTGCATGAACAAATGGGAACTGTAGAAAACTCGATTAATTTTAAAACCTGCTTTTCTTAAGTAATTTTTAAATTCATCTCTTTTATATTGTTGTATGTGCCCTGCATATTTAATTTTCGGCAAATATCCTAACTTTCTTAAAATCCCGGGAAGCGTTAACAAATCTCCCTCAATTGGAACAAAAATATGCAACAACCCGCCCTTTTTTAATACTCTTGATATTTCCGAAAGTGCCGCACTTGGATCCTCTAGGTGTTCCAAAACATCAAAAGAAACTACAGCATCAAAGATTTTGTCTTTATAGGGTAATTTCATTACATCCCCATATTTAAAATTAACACCGGACGAATTTTTTAACGCCTTTTTAATTGCCTCTTTATTTAAGTCTGTCCCGTAAACTTCCAAGCTAGGAAGTGCTTTTTTAATTGCGATAGCAAACATTCCGGCACCGCACCCTACCTCAAGGACCTTTCCTTCAACCGATTTTAAATCGGATAGAACGTATTTTAACCTAAGAGCAGATAGAGACGATGGCGAGAGAGTCGCACTGGCTTGTCCCCAGATTTTATTTGGTTGTTTCATAATTTTTGTGCAACGATAAAAAATCCGTTTGATTTTCCGTTTTTTATCCACGGTATATCCAGTTTTTCAAGAACAGGAAGCAATAATCTTGATTTGATATTAAGTACGGAAATAATAAATCTGGCTAACACTCCTGTTTCGGGTAACTTAGCAAAAATCTTCATTTTAGAGAGAATTAATATAGAGACCATTATCACCTCATCTGCCTCGAGTGTAAAAAATCCGTTATAAAGTTCGACTTTTAATATTTTCATTCCACTTTTATTTAGTAAGTTTACTGTGTTGTTTGAATCAAGAAAAAGTTTTGGGTCATGATCATATCCGCGATAAATATCAATCCCGATTTTGTCCATCCAGTAATTCCATGTATATTTCTGATTCCTGTTGATAGTAAAAAGTAATAATTTTCCTCCCGGTTTTAAAACACGGATCATTTCTTCAATTACCTTGTTTTGATCTTTTATATGCTCGAGAGTGTCAAAGCAAATAATGTTGTCAAAGCTGTTTTTCGGAAAAGGAATCTTTGTCGCATCGGCTACTCTGAACTTAATTTTCTGTTCATCGTCAATTTTCGCCCGTCGAATAGAATTTGAAGAAATATCAATCCCCCAGGCTTTGACTTTATAAGTTTTTACGATTCTTTTTAAAAAAACGCCGTCCCCGCAACCAACTTCCAATAGTTTACTTTCCTTTTTTAAATCAAGAAAGTCCAGATAATTTTTATTTTTAAGATCGCGTAGCTTAAAAACTTTTGAGAAACCCTCCTCAATCAAAAGTTTGGGGAAAGGATAAAGCACAGAATGAGTGTCAAAAAAATCATTCTGAGCTGATTTCATATATATTTACTCCTTCCATAGTTTCAAGCAGATTAAAAAGCTGTGGTTCCGCCTCGACCAGATTAGTATATCGTTGACGCGACGGATAAACGACAAGCAGTCTGATATCATTTGTTTTTATCCAATCGATTACCACCTTACTATTTTCACCCCAATTTAAAAATGCATCCCCTTCTATGTAATAAAAAGGGTCGAACATCTGCCCGACAATATTTCTTCCCCTGACACCGTTTTCTTTAGCCAAAAAATATGTAAGCTGAGGTCTGTCTTCCGGAATTAAAACTGATCCTCCCTGATAATGCTCCCCCACTTTTGA
>Ga0208375_1001744_pt1 | contig 22945 bp, 20 predicted proteins | sample RifOxyD1_FD_184038 | JGI IMG/M metagenome (GOLD analysis project Ga0208375, IMG submission 184038) | Soil microbial communities from Rifle, Colorado - Rifle Oxygen_injection D1 (SPAdes) | ecosystem: Environmental > Terrestrial > Deep subsurface > Rock core/Sediment | place: Rifle, Colorado...
GCTGGCAGGAAGATGCCACCACCACCTATTACCTGACGCGTGGCAGCCTGCCGGTCAGCGTGCGGGCAGGCCAGGTGCTCGACGGCGCCTGGCAACTGGAGCCGGTAACGGGCAAGACCTTGAATTTCACCTACTTACCCCTGAAACAGGTGCGCAGTCTGCGCATGGGAGATTAAATTGCAGGACGCCAAACCCATTTTTCTGCTTGCCGCGCTGCTCGGTACGCTCGGCCTTGCCGGATGCGCCAGCCCCAGCCTCACCGAGGGGCGGAAACTCATCGGCAGCGGCGCAACTGAAGCGGGGCTGTCCCGCCTGCAAGCCGGCCTGGCCGAAGAGCCGGACAACCTGGAACTCAGGATTTACTACCACACCCAGCGCGAGCGCCAAGCCAGCCAATGGCTGCTGCAGGCGCAGCAGGAAATCGGCCGGGGGGATTTTGACGCGGCCAGGGCCACCCTCAATAAGGTGCTTGCGGCTCACCCTGAAAACCCGCGCGCAGTAACGCTGTTGGCCAGTCTGGAAACCGAAGTCGCGAACCAGGGCTTGCTGAAGGATGCGCAGGCGGCGCTGACCCAGAACAATCCCGCGCTGGCAGCCGACAAGGCGCAGCAGGTGCTGACGCAATCCCCCGGCCACACCGGTGCCATCGACATGCAGCGCAAGGTGCAGATGGTGCGCGCGCAGGAGGAAAATGCCCCCAAAGAACTGGGGCCTTCCGCACAGAAAGTCGTCACGCTGGAATTCCGCGACACGCCGCTGCGCAATGTATTCGACATGATTTCGCGCCAGTCCAGCATCAACTTCATATTCGACAAGGATGTGCGGCTCGACACCAAGGCCACGCTGTTCGCCCGCAATACGACGGTTGCCGATGCGATCAGCATGCTGCTGGCGACCGGCCAGCTTGCGAAAAAGGTCATGAGCCCCACCACGCTGCTGATCTACCCCGATACCCCGCCCAAACAAAAGCAATACCAGGAACTGATGGTCAAGAGCTTTTATCTGGGCAACGCCGATGCAAAAAGCACCATGGCCATGCTGCGCGTGCTGATCAAGACGCGGGACATGTATGTCGATGAGCGCCTCAACCAGCTGGTCATCCGCGACACCCCTGCCGCCATTCACCTGGCGGAAAAGATCATCGCCACCCAGGATCTGGCCGAGCCGGAGGTGATGCTCGCGGTGGAAGTGCTTGAAATCAAACGCGGGAGACTGCTAGATATCGGGGTGCAATACCCAAATCAGTTTTCGCTGTTGAACACCATCACCACCCAAACCGCGACCTCCTCTACCGTCGGTGCGCCGGTGGTGACGAGCAACACAACGCTGTCGCCTTTGCCGTTGACCCTGGAAAGCCTGAACAACATTTCGAGCAGCAACATCACCATCAACACCCCGCAGGTCAACCTCAAGGATGAAGACAGCGATGTCAACATCCTGGCCAATCCACGCATCCGCGTCAAAAACCGTGAAAAGGCCAAAATCCACATTGGCGACAAGGTGCCGGTCATCACCTCGAACACTACGTCGACCGGCGTGATTTCAGAATCGGTGTCGTATCTCGATGTCGGCCTCAAACTCGATGTCGAACCCAGCGTGTTGATGCGCGATGACGTGCAAATCAAGGTGAATCTGGAGGTCTCCAACATCGTGAAGGAGATTCGCAGCACCAGCGGCACCCTCACCTACCAGATTGGCACCCGCAATGCAGGCACGGTCTTGCGCTTGAAGGATGGCGAAACACAGGTACTGGCTGGACTGATCTCGGACGAAGACCGCAGCTCTTCGAGTGGCATTCCCGGCCTGTCCGAAATCCCGATTCTGGGCCGTTTGTTCTCAACCCAGCGCGACGAGCGCACTAAAACCGAGATCGTGTTGCTGATCACGCCGCACATCCTGCGCCACGCGCAGGCGCAGCAACCCGCCCTCACTGAATTCAGGGGCGGCACTGAAAATGCCATCGGTGGATCGGGCGGCTTCACCCCCATGCCCATTCCTGGCTTGATCAGGCCGCAAGGCTCACCCGCCAGGGCCATCCAGGACGAAAATGCCGTGCCATACCAGTCGGACATCACGCCCGGGTCGGACTTGCCACCGGCTGTTCTGCCGCCCGATGCCAACCTCAATGCGATCCTGCCTGCGCCCGGCCCAGCGGAGGCGGAAACAGAGCCAGCGGAAGACGAACAGAATCCCGCATCTCCGCCTACCGTAATCCCCGTGCAATAAACCATGTTGCGTCGCGTTTCGTCCGGGTTCAGCCTGATCGAGTTGATGGTCACCCTGGCCATCCTCGCCCTGCTCGCCAGTGTGGCCGTCCCGTTTGCACAGTTGGTGCAGCAGCGTCACAAGGAAACCGAACTGCGCCAGGCGCTGCGGCAGATTCGCGGCGCACTTGATGCCTACAAGCTGAATGTCGAGGACGGCCGCATTCCAAAAGTAGAAGGAAGCAGCGGCTACCCGCCCGATCTGGATAGCTTGTGGAAAGGGGTGGTCGACCAGAAGCAGATCGATGCGGCCAAAAAAATCTATTTCCTGCGCCGTCTTCCACGCGACCCGTTTTACCCGGACAGCGCCGCACCCGCCGCCGACACCTGGGGCATCCGCAGTCATGCCAGCCCACCTGACGCACCGGTCGCTGGCGACGATGTGTTCGACGTCTATTCGCTGTCGTCAGCCAGCGGGCTCAATGGCGTGCCTTACCGCGAATGGTGAACCCATGCTGAAACGCATCACGTTCAAATCCGGCAAACGGGGATTCACCCTGGTCGAATTGATGGTGGTGATGGCCATCATTGCGCTGTTGCTGGCGCTGGCGCTGCCACGCTACTTCAACCATCTGGAAGGTGCGCGTGAAACCATCCTCAAACAGGATCTTGCCGTGATGCGCGATGCCATCGACAAATTCCATGGCGACCGCGGGCGGTATCCCAACAGCCTCGACGAACTGGTCAGCGAACGTTACCTGCGCACCCTGCCAGTCGATCCGATTACCGAGCGCAACGATAGCTGGCAAGCGGTTGCACCCTCATTAGACCAAGGTGGTGAAACAGAAAGCGGTGAGCTGTATGACATCAAGAGCGGCGCGCCGGGGACCGCGCGGGACGGCAGTGCCTATGCCGACTGGTAAGTCCGCTCAATCCGGATTCACCTATCTGTTTGTATTGATGCTGATCGCGCTGATCGGCATGGGGCTTGCCGCCGCTGGAACCCTGTGGCGCACCGATGCACAACGTTCGCGCGAAGCCGAGCTTCTGTTTATGGGCGACCAGTACCGCCAGGCCATCCGCAGTTTTTACGAGCGGCCTGATCAACAACCCCCGCGCTTGCCTCAAAGCCTTGATGAACTCCTGGAGGATCGACGCGGCATCACCGTCGTGCGGCACTTGCGGCGTGCCTATCGCGACCCGTTCACCGGAAAAGCCTTTGCGCTGGTTCAGACACCCGACGGTCGTGGCATTGCCGGCGTCCATAGCCAATCGACCCGTCACCCCTTCAAGATTGCGGGGTTTTCAGCACAGGATGCGGCGTTCGCCGAGGCCAAAACGATTGCTGACTGGCAGTTTGTGTTTATCCCGCCAGCTCCTTTGCCAGCCAATCAGCAAACGCCTGTGCCGGCCAATAGGCTGCAGCCAGGCCCCTAGTCAGTTCTCTCATAGCCTTCGCGGTGCGCCGCATTGATGGTGCGCAGCAGTTCGCGGAACGGAATGCTGCGCTCATGCTTTTTGAACAATTCCATGAAGGGCAGATCGCCTCCCTGTCCCGCACCCGGATAATTGCCCGATACCATGGATTCATGCAGTTCGCGCAACATGCTATCGAGCGGGTCGAGGAACGGGGTATAGCTTGCGGCTTCATCATCGTCGTGTTCGAGACAGGCGCGTAATTCGTCGACTTCGTAAACCGCCTCATGAACAAGATCAATCAACGCGTTGAAATCTGATGGTTTTTTCATTTCAGTTCCATGGGTTGGGGGGCAGCCAGTGAAAACAAAACAGGGGCATTCGCCCCTGTCTGGTGGTGCAGGCTCAAAGTCTAGCGTTTGACAGGCTTCGCCGCGATCTCTTCCAGCCGCCGCGCCTTGATGACCTGGCCGTTAAGCGCCGCATCTTTGGCGCTGCCACCGTAGGCCACCACCATCAACTGGCTGTAATACATCACCGGAATGTTGAACTTGGTGCCGTAGGTCTTGTTGATCTGACCCTGGTAAATCTCGACGTTGGCCTGGCACAGCGGACACGGGGTGACGATCATTTCTGCGCCGTGGTCGTAGGCCGATTCGACGATGTCCTTGATTTGCGCCTGTGCCTTTTCGGGTTCTGAAAAGGCCAGTGCGCCACCGCAACAGGTGACTTTTTGCTCATACTCGGGAATCGGCTCGGCGCCCACCATTTCGACCATTTTGTCGAGGTATTGCGGGTTCTCGAACGACTCGCCATCCACGCCGAATGGGCGGTTGGTCTGACAGCCCACATAGCCTGCAATCTTGACGCCTTCGAGCGGACGCACGACATGCTTTTTCATCTCGTCAAAACCGAGATCTTCGATCAGCACCTCCACCATGTGACGGATGTTGGGCATTTCATTGATGGTGAGCCCGGCTTCTTTCAGCGCTTCGCGGGTGTCGGCCATCAGCGTGTCGGAGTGCGTCAGACGCTCACGCGTTTCGCGTGCGCCCAGCCAGCAGGCGGCGCAGGTGGCGACGATTTCCTGCCCCGGCATATGCTTTTCGGATAGCGCGAAATTCCGCGCATTCATAACATGGCGCGGCAATTCGCCTGCTTCGGCATAGCCAATCGATGCGCCACAGCAGTTCCAGTCGGGGATTTCGGTGAGCTTGACGTCGAGCGTCTTGCACATCGACTCGACCGAGGTTAGATAGTTGGAAGCGGAAGCGCCTTTTTGCGACGAACAACCGGGGTAAAACGCGTATTCATGTTTGGCCATTGTGATCTATCTCCTCAGCCTGCCATTTTGGCGGCCTTGCGGCTGCGCTCGATTTCGTAGGCTTTCTTCAGCATCGCCTGGATGCCTTTCTGATCCTTGCACTTGTGGCCGCCGAACAGTTCGAACGGGTTGAGCCGCTTGGCCAGCACCAGACCGATGGCGACGTCCTTCATCTTCATGCCTTCCTTGATGCCCGAGGCAAAGCCATCCTTGAAGTACAGTCCCATCGACAATTTGAGCTCATTGACGCGGCCAGTGTGAGTGCAGTTTTTCCAGAACAGGCCGCTGAAGAAGCGCGTGGCCTGCATTTTCGGCGCCAGGCCGATGCGGTGCGCGTATTCGGCGATGCCGTGCATGATATGGGTGATCGGCAACTTGCGCGGGCAGCGCACGATGCAGTTGTAGCAGGAGGTGCAGTTCCACATCGAGCTTGAGGTCAGCACTTCCTCGCGCTTGCCGGCGCGGATCATCATGAACAGTTCCTGCGGTGGATGTTCCCACGCGCTCTGGAAGTTGGTCGGACAGGAACCGGAGCAGACGCCGCATTGCATGCACATCTTCACCCAGTCGCCCATCTCGACCTGTTCTTCGATTTCCTTCAGGAAGTTGTTGCGGTATTTCTCCGCCAGTGCGGTATTTGCGCTCATGGTGGGATCTCCTAGAAGCCTTTGAACGGGCTGGGGCCTACGGCAACCAGCTCGGCAGCATATTTATTGATCATCTCGGGTACCCGTTCGATGTCGGTAATCGCAACTTCGAGATCACGCACGCGCTCGGATTCGAGATTGAGCGTTTTCAGCGTGTCGTCAATTTTCGACATGCGTACGCGGCCCAGTTCCGATCCCTTGACGAAGTGACACTGGTATTCGTCGCCGGACTTGCAGCCCATCAGCATCACACCGTCGTAACCTGCATTCAACGCGTCGGTGATCCAAATGGTGTTGACCGAGCCGAGGCAGCGGATCGGGATGATGCGCACGAAGGCCGAGTACTCGTTGCGGCCCATCCCCGCCATGTCAAGCGCCGGATAGGCGTCGTTCTCGCAGGCCAGGATCAGGATGCGCGGTTTCTCGGAAAACTCGTCGGGAATGTCGACCGCCTTGATCTGCGCGCCGACGGTGTTGACCGAGTAGTTTTCGAACGAGATCACCCGCACCGGGCAGGCGCCCATGCAGGTACCGCAACGGCGGCAACGCGATTCGTTGAACACCGGGAAGCGTTTTTCGTCTTCGTCGATGGCGCCGAACGGGCATTCCACCGTGCAGCGTTTGCACTGGGTGCAGCCTTCAAGCCGCACCTTGGGGAATGACAGATCGCCCGATCGCGGATGCGCAGCACGGCCCAATTCGGCATTTTCCAGCGCCTGGATCGATTTCAGCGCAGCGCCGGTGGCGTCTTCGCGCGCCTGCGCGATGTCCATCGGCCGCCGAACCGGGCCGGCGGTGTAGATGCCGGTACGGCGGGTTTCGTAGGGGAAGCAGATGAAGTGCGAGTCGGTGAAACCCTGCTTCAGCTGCGGCACGTCTTTGCCCTGACGGTAGGTCAGATTGAGGATGGAAATCGGCTTGATTTCCACCGCGCCTTCTTCCTCCGTCGCGGCAGGCGCATCGATGTTGATGCCCGAATTGGGCACCTGGCCGGTGGCGAGCACCACCAGATCGACATCCAGCATGGCGGCGTCTTGGTCATCGAGAATCAGGTCGTGGAATTTCACCGTGCTGGTGTTGCCGCCGGGTACGACTTCGGCGACCTTGCCCTTGGTGAAGATGACGCCTTTTTCCTGCGCGCTGCGATAGAAATCCTCGCCGTTGCCGGGAGTGCGCAGGTCAGTGTAGATGATGGTGGTGTCAACGCTGGGGTTGGCATCCTTGAAGTACATCGCCTGCTTGATGCTGGTGTTGCAACAGTAGCCAGAGCAATAAGCCAGATGCGTGCCGCTGGGGTCACGTTGCCCGGCGCACTGCACGAACACCACCGACTTCACCGGCTGGTTATCGGACGGGCGACGGATTACGCCATCGTCTGCTGCAGCCGCAACCGCCAGCGCTTCGAGGCCGGCCTGATCGACCACGTTGGCCGACTTGCCACCGCCGAGTTCCGGCAGCTTGTTCATGTCGTACAAGGAAAAACCGCTCGCCTGCACGATGGCGCCGATATCTTCGGTGTGGGTTGCACCCGATTCGGTCGCGATGTCCACGATGAAGCGACCCGGTGCGCCGTCCGTCTTGGCGACGGTCGCGTTCAGATACACCTTGATGTTGCTGTCGCCCAGCACCTGCGACACCAGTTCGCCCACCCCCGTGTCAGCAGGAGATTTGTAAGGTTCATGCACCGGCACGCGCTTGTAAAGCTTGGCTGCCCAGCCGCCAAGTGCGCCGGTCTTTTCCACCAGCACCACCGGATAGCCGGTTTTCGACGCTTCGATCGCGGTGGTCATGCCGGTCACGCCGCCGCCGACGACCAGCAGGGTCTTGCTGCTGCCGGTAACGGTATTGCCTGTGGGCGCAGTCATCGCCTTGACTTCGGCACAGCCCATGCGAATGTAGTCTTCCGCCATTTCCTGCGTGGTTTCGCGGGCCTCGTCAGTATCAGGGCGAATCCAGATCACGCCTTCACGCAGGTTGGCACGCGCCACCGCGTTTTCCGGGAAGAAGAACGCTTCGGTCTTGGCGCGGCGCGAACAGGCGCCGATCATGATGTGGGTGACGCCCTCGTTGGCGATGTCGTTCTTGATCATCGCCACACCATCTGCGTTGCACAGAAAATCGTGCGATTTTGCCATTGGCACCTTGCCGTCTTTTTGCGCGATTTTCACCAGCGCGTCGGCATCCAGACGCTCGCCGAGTCCACAGCCCTTGCAGATATACGCTGCAACTTTAATGTCAGCCATGTTTACGCCTCCGCCTTTGCAACTTTATTGACTACTTGAATGGCTCTGAGTGCGGCCGCCGTGGCCGACTGCACAGCACGGTTCACGTCCAGCGCGTTCGTCGCACAGCCTGCACCAAACACCGCACCATTGGACGGATCAGCCTCGATGAAGCCGCTCGAATCCGCCACGATGTGGCCGGGAATATTGATGCCCTTGACCGAGGGTTCCATGCCGACGGCCAGCACCACCAGATCATGTGGCGTGGTGTAGCGTTTATAGCCTTCCGTGTCGACACCATGGCACACCGGGTTGCCATGTTCGTCTTCAGTTACCTTGGCCACCTTGGACTTGATGAAACTGACCGAAGCATCGGCCTGAACTTTTTGATAGAAGTCCTCGAAGCGGTCGATGGCCCGGATGTCGATGTAATAGATGGTCGACTTGCCGTCTTCCGGGTACTTCTCGCGCACATAGTGCGTCTGCTTGAGCGAGGCCATGCAGCAGATGCGCGAACAGTGGCGCAGATGGTTTTCGTCGCGCGAGCCGGCGCACTGGATGAAAGCAATGTTCTTGGCTTCCTTGCCGTCGGACGGACGCAAAATCTTGCCGCCGGTGGGGCCATGGATATCGGCCAGACGCTCGAACTCGACGCTGGTAATCACGTTTTTGAAGCGACCATAGCCGTAAGGCTGGATCTTTGCCGCGTCGTATGGCTGCCAGCCGGTTGCCCAGATCACGGCGCCGGCTTTGACCTGGATCGTTTCCTCCTTCATGTCGAGGTCGATCGCACCGTATTTGCATGCTGCCTTGGCGCGGTCGGCATCGGCCGTGCCAATGATCGCCGGATCCAGCACAAAGCGTTGCGGGTAGGCCATCGCGTTCGGCAGGTAAGCTGCTTTGTGCACGCCCAGGTTGTAGTTGAACGGATCAGGGACTTCGGTTTCAACTGCGCGTTCGCAATCGCCACAACCGGTGCAGTTCTCATTCACGTAGCGCGGTTTGATTTTGATGCTGGCAGTGTAATTACCGATGCCGCCTTCGAGGCCGGTGACTTCAGCCAGTGTCAGCACGCGGATGCGGGGGTTGTTTTTCAGACGGCGCTGGTTGATTTCCAGACCGCAGGTTGGATGACACAGCTTGGGAAAGTAGCGGTATAGCTGGGAAGTCCGCCCGCCAAGCGCGGGATTTTTCTCAACCAGGACGACATTCTTGCCGGTTTCGGCCGCTTCGAGTGCAGCGGTCATGCCGGAAATGCCGCCGCCCACCACGAGTATGGTCTCGTTGGTCGCAACGATGTCCGTCATTAGTTTCCTCCATCCGTTTGATGCAAAGCCATTTTTGGATTATCTGGAACCGAAGGCTTTGCATTGCCCCAGACAGCCGGATTTAAAGCCCGATTTAATGCGGCAAATGGTACTCCGAAGGCCGTGCCAGCTAGCAAGGACAAACGCCCAATCTCAATCGAAGTTTTCTATACGGGAATAAGGGGAAATATTTTTTACGAGCTTGATGAGGCTTCATGACAGAGGCTGACAGCGACCCAACAAGTCATGACGACATGCCTGGGACATGACAAATACGTCATGCAAAACCGTGTGTTATCAATAAATAGCGTTTTCAATCATTAAAGTATGAGTTGGCACATCCGCTGCTTAAATATCTGGGGGGCGTTCCTCGATGCGTTGCACCCCACGCAAATAACAAAGGAGACACACATGACAAGAACAAGCAGTTTGACTTTGGTGATGGCTGCGGTGTTCACGCTGAGCTATGGTTTAGCCGCTGCCGAAGAAATTGCCAATGACTCGCAAGCACAATCTGTGGCACCGACTCACCCCGAGAACTCAACCAAATCCGAGAAGGAGGAAACACCCAGCAAAAAACCAGTTGAAAACGATGCTAAAAAACCTGCAGAAGAACCGAATTGCGATTAATCGCCAAAACTTCCTGTTCAGAATAATTGAGGAGACACACATGAAACTACGCAGCATATTGATTGCATCCGCCCTGTTCACATCCTTTTCCATACCGATGACAGCGAGCGCACTGGATGTCAATATTACGGCCGACTTACCCTCTGTCGATGTCATGCATGGCGGACAAAAAGTCACCATCATGCGCAACCAGAATCCAAACAACACGGTCAACCCCGACTTTGCAAAAACCTCGCGCAAATGTCCGCCTTTCTGCGTTCAGCCAGGTGAGATGGGTTCCGGAGTCGAAACCATTGGCGAAGTGGAAATTCTTCATTACCTGAAGAAAATGAGCGATGGCGACAAATCCATCATCGTGGTCGATTCGCGCACGCCGGACTGGGTCGAAAAAGGCACCATTCCCGGCGCAGTCAACATTCCGTGGGACAAGCTCAACATCGGAAAATCCGACCCCATCACGGTGCAGGACATTCTGGAAAAGAACTTTGGCGTCAAGAATCAGGATGGTTTCTACATGTTCGACAATGCCAAGACTGTCGTCATGTTCTGTAACGGCCCCTGGTGCGGCCAGTCGCCCACCAATATCAAAGGCCTGCTGAAAATCGGCTATCCAGGAAACAAGATCAAGTGGTATCGGGGCGGTATGCAGGACTGGGAAGTTCTGGGCCTGACCACGGTCAAACCGACGAAATAAGAAGGGATTGATAACCATAAAAACGGGGCATTACGCCCCGTTTTTATTTAACGCTGACATCACTTTTCCGCTTTATCGATATATGGGCGACGCAGTGGATAGGCAGCTTGCCGAGCGCCTCCGTCAAACCAAGACAGTGGGAAGCTGAAACTGCGCAAAATCCGCAGCCGAAAGCGGCCGACTAATAAGATAGCCTTGGGCTTCGCTGCATTTGATATTGAGTAAAAAACGGAATTGCCCGGATGTCTCGATCCCTTCGGCGACGACCTTCAAGCCGAGCTTGCGCGCCAGATTAATAGTTGACTTACAAATTTCTGCATCGTAGCGATCGGTCTCGATGTTGCGGACAAAGGATTTGTCAATTTTGAGACTGGTGAGCGGCAGCAACTTGAAGTAGGTCAGAGAAGAATAGCCGGTGCCAAAATCGTCCAGGGCGAGGGAGATACCCATGCCACGGAGGACGTTGAGCGTTTCGATGCTATGGCCTGTATCTTTCATCGCCACAGACTCGGTGATTTCCAACTCCAAATGACAGGCGTCGAGTTGCGTTTCCTTGAGAACGCTCGCGACAAGCGCTGGGAAACCGGGTTGTTCAAACTGCCGTACCGACAAATTGACAGCTACGCGTTCGATATGCGTGAGTCCAGCTAGTTGCCATACCCGCATTTGCTGGCAGGCGGTACGCAAAACCCATTCCCCCAAGGGCAGGATAAATTCGGTGTTTTCCGCAATGGGAATGAAATGGTCTGGGCCCAGCAGGCCATGTATTGGATGGTTCCAACGCACCAGGGCTTCGACACCAACTATGCACCCCGATTGCATGTCGATTTGCGGCTGATAGAACAGCACCATTTCGCCTCTGGCCAATGCCTGGCACAGTTGATTCTCGATCAAGAGCCGTTCCAATGCCGCGTGGCTGAAATCCGGCGTAAAGAGCCGTGAGGTATTGCGCCCTTGCGCCTTGGCCTCACGCATGGCGGTATCCGCTTGTCTTAACAGGGTGGCGACATCCACGCCATCGGTTGGGTACAGGCTGATGCCAATATTGGCGCTGACATGCAGTTCCTGCCTAGCCAGGGAATATGGTTGGACAAGTGCGCTGAGGAGGGTGTTTGCGTATTTCGTGGCAGGAATCTCGTCGGAAAGAATGACGACGACAAACTCATCGCCCCCCAGGCGCGCGATGATATCGCCGGCCTGCACGCTGGCGCGCAATCGGGTCGCCGCTTCGGTCAAGAACTGGTCGCCGACTTCATGGCCGAGTGCGTTGTTGATGGTTTTGAAATCGTTAAAACCGATTATCAGCACTGCAAGGTAGCCATTGGTTGACTGCGCGCATTCAATGGCATAAGCCAACCGTCCTTGCAAGGAAAAACGGTTGGGCAGCTGAGTCAACGAGTCATCATTGGCCAGGGCATGAATTTCTGTTTTTTGATCTTCGTTCCGCAGACGAACTGCACGCATGGCCTCCAGAATATTCGCAATCAGCACCGCCATAAGCGGTAGCAGCAACGGGCTTTCCTGTTTGAGTCCATCAAGCAACGCGAGATGACTGCCATAGATCACGCAGGCAGCGACAAGGCCGAATTTCGTCCCAACGAATGCTGACCGGCGGGGTTGCCTCAACAGCAGTAGCGAAGGCAGTAGCGCCACCAGCAACAATGCACCTGTCCACTGCCCGTTGCGCGGAGCAACAAGGAGATTGTTTGCCAGGGACTGATAGGCGATGGCAAGGAGGTGAACGCCAGTCATCTCCCCAACTGGGGTGAGCACACGGTCGGAGTAAAAAGCGGTGCTGCCAACAAAAATGGTTTTGCCGCGGATCAGATCCTGTTCCAGCTCTTGCCCCGGCAGCCCCAGCATGGCCTTCGCAACGCGCGAAAAGGGAATGGTCAGCACCGAATTTTTATTGCGCGGAAAAAAAAGTCTCGCGGCCCCCTCTTCGTCTATCGACCAGACGCGGTTTCCAACCTGGGTTGTGCCATCCGGATTGATCCTGATCCCTGGCCTGGATTCGCCGCTGAAATAAGCGGCAAGCGGCAAGCTGGGTAGATATTGTCCGTTGATCCGGTGAAACAGCGGAAAGCGGCGAAACATGCCATCCCTATCGGCCACCACTGAAACAATACCAACCTGGACCAGTGAAGATGCGGACTGGGTGATGGTCGGTAGCGGGAGTTGCACGTCTGGCCATGCGTAGGCACCGAGACCGGGTGGAACATGCCACGCCAAGTCATTCAAGGCTGTTCCCGTCTGTCCGTCTACTCCGCCCTCGCTGAGCGCGGTGGCGGCCAGCACCACATTCCGGGCGCGCGCGATCGACTTCCCTAAACGCTCATCGCCTTCGCGCGGATCAGAAAAAACAATGTCGAAAGCCACCGCCGACGCCCCCATCTCGCTCAGGTAATCGACCAACATGGCGTAGGTATCGCGTTTATAAGGCCACTCACCGAAATAGGGCTGCAATTCCTGCAGGGAAGGATCATCGATGTCAATGACCAAGACTTCCTGAAAATAATGGCTGTTCGCGACCAGCCGCATGTTCGCATCGAGGGACAGCGCGTCCAGTTGCTTGTATAAGGCAGTGAAGCTCAGCACACCTGCCAGCGCCAAGGCTAGCAGGGGAATCCACAGCACGGAGAGGGCCCTGAGGATTGCAGCTGGCAGGTTTGTCGATTGAACGATTTTGCGGCCTTACAACGCAAGAGGAAGCGGAAGCAGGAGGAGTAAAAGCATCCACCATTTCGACGCTGGGATATCCAGTTTTTGTGGCGCCCCGAAAGGCCCGGCGAAACCGTCCGCATCGATCGTCTTGATCCACAGGTAATAGGCGCCGGGCTCAGGGCGATCGATCTGGATTTGCTCAGTGTCGATCACCTTGTCCAGAATCGGCTGGGAAAACTCGGGATCATGAGCGATCTGCAACTGATACTGGCTGCCCGGCTCACCGGCCGCCCAGCGGAACACCACGTATTTGTCCTGGATTGCGGGCGCCTCCATCTTTGGACTCTCGGGAATTTTTCGCTGGATAAACCCCTGCACATCACTGAATGGACCCTGATCCTGCCCTGACGCAACGACGGCGATACGCCAGAAATATTGGCCTGGCGCAAGCGGCAATGCATGCTCGGTCTTGGTCAGTCCTGTCAGATCCACCAGCTTTTCCTGGAAATCGGGTTTCGTTGATAGCTGAACATGATAAGTCTGCTCTGGCAAGGCGGCCGTCCATCGTAGCAAGGCCTCTGAACCATAGGATTTCTGGCCGTCGAGCGGCGCGCTGATAAATGGCGGCTCTGGGCGTGCATTGAGCACGAATTCACGATCAGCATTCATTCCTTCCAAGCCGTTTTGATCGCGCGCACGCACGCGCAACACATAACGTCCATCGGGTAAGTCCGCCCATTTCGCTTGGCCATGATCAAACACGCCGTCCAGTAACAGGTGCTCAAATGTGCGATCTGCGTACACTTGGGCACGGTAACGCGCACCGGCCGGATTTATCGGAAGCGCAAAATGCAGCGGCAGACGTTCAATCTGGCCAAGCAAGCGGTCCAAGTCGGGCGCAGCCTGAAGCGCAATGGGTGCATGGGTTGGTTCCCCAGCCACAGCCAGTGTGCCGAACCCGCCCGGGACTGCGACCGGTTTGCCACGTACGCCACGCGCCTCTACTTCTCCTTCCAGCACCTCGCCTGCGGCAGCCTGGTTTGCGTCGCTTATATGGACACGAAAATCGGTTCCGCGCACGGCCAGATTGAGCGGGCGTGATTTGATTTCATAGCGGGCAGCGGGTTGCTCCTGTTTTGCCACCCGGGTTTCGATGCTCCCGCGATGCATCTCGATTACGGTTTGCGCCATACCCGTTTTGCCGAAAAGAACCATCTTCGTCAGGGTAATCCGGGTGCCTGGGGTGAGTAACAGACGCGAACCGTCCACAAAACGCAGCGACACACTGCCATCGTCGGCCGTTTCGATAATGTCACCGACCTGGAGAGGCGCATCCAGAGGCAGGATGCCCTGAGTACCATTTTTCGGTGTGCGACTAACTTTGCCCTGGACATAAATCACTTTTGCCAGCGCCGCTTCACGTTTCAGCAAACCCACCGGCAGGCGCAGCAAGCTGCCCGGTTTGAGCCGTTTCGGGTTGTGCACCTGATTGAGGGTTTGCAGCCTGGGCCAATCGTCGGGGTGCGTCAAATAGGCTGCCGCGATATTGATTAGCGTATCGCCCGGTTTGATTTTATAAAGCCATTCGGCGTCTGATGCCCAGACCGGCAAGGGCGTCGCGAGAAGCAGCAAAATGGAGGCGTCAACTAGCCGCCTCATTACACGTGCGCGTTGCGTGCACGAACAACTCCCACTAGGCATGACTGTTCTCCCCGCTTTGCGTGTCAATTTAAATTGTTTGGTTCTACCGCAACGCGAGCCCGTGTGCTTTGCACGGGTAGCTAGTATCAAGAACTTACAGTGGAATTCCGAATTGCGTCAAGGATCTGAAAAAAACCAATCGAACAAACCAGGCTCGATTTTTCACAATTGACAACACTGCAATGAGCCCCTGCATTAATCCTTTGCAGGAATTAGATTAAATATGCGGGGTAACTGGAGGAAGAATCGAAGCCGGCGCCGCTTCAATGGTGATGATCTCGAATTGCATGGTCGCGAGGTCTGCCATGATATAGGTCGGCGGTGCGCCGACGCCCCCGACGGTGCCGGGATTGATCAGCCAGGTTTGCCCGCCTTTAACAGTGGCAACTTGCGAAATGCTGGACTGGTGATCGTGGCCGCAACACACCAGATCGTAGTCACCGGTACAGGCCAGTGCCTGAGCGTAATGTGGGTAATGAACGAGGAACAAATGGCGGTCAGCCAGGGTGAAAGCGGCATCCTGGCCGTGGTAGCGGATCACGCTGTTGGGTTCGGCCGCCAGCCGGCTCATGTTGTAAAGGTCGCCGGTGTTGTTGCCATGAATGACATGGACCGGCAGCTCATATTTCTGTAGCACCCGCAAGGTCGTGGGCGCGACCACGTCGCCGCAATGCAGCACCGCCTCCGCCCCATTTTCCTTGGCGTGTTCAACCGCCGCACCCAATAAACGGCGGTTGTCGTGGGAGTCGGAGAGGATGCAGACTTTCATGCTTAGAACGCAGGTTTGTCGCTGGCGTTGCGATAGCGCTCGACGCCCGCCAGGATTTCGGCGCGGGCATCATCCATCCCTACCCAGCCTTCAACCTTGACCCATTTGCCTTTTTCCAGGTCTTTGTAGTGCTCAAAGAAATGGGAAATCTGTTCCAGCAACCAGGGCTGCACATCGTCAGGTTTGTTCACATTTGAATAAAGGCTGCACAGTTTGTCGACCGGAACCGCCAGGAGTTTTGCATCGACGCCGGCTTCATCCGTCATTTTCAGCATGCCAATCGGGCGGCAACGCACGACCACACCGGTAATCAGCGGGATCGGCGTGATGACCAGCACATCGACCGGATCACCGTCTTCAGACAGCGTGTGCGGGATATAGCCGTAGTTGCAGGGATAATGCATGGCAGTGGACATGAAACGGTCGACGAACATCGCGCCGGACTCTTTGTCCACTTCATATTTGATGGGCTCGCCATGGGCGGGGATTTCGATGATGACGTTGAAATCGTCGGGCAGGTTGCGGCCGGAACTGACTTTGTTAAGACTCATGGCGGTGTCACACAAACAAGGAAAGGCGCGCATTATACCCGCCCCTTCTTCGACCTCGAGTGCCGCCGATTCCCCCTATAATTCCGGTATTTGCATGGCGTTCTTCACCCCCACCCCCAATTCACGCAGCCAGTCCGGACTCGCTGGCGCCGCCGACGCGCTGTATCTGGCCGAAATGGCGCGCCAGGCCGCGCCGCTGGTGGTGGTGTGCGCCAGCGCCTGGGACGCCAATCGCCTGACCGAAGAGCTGCGCTGGTTTGATCCGGAATTGCGGATCTGCGCGTTCCCCGACTGGGAAACCCTGCCCTACGATACGTTTTCGCCCCACCCTGACCTGATCTCGGAGCGGCTGGCTACGCTGTACCAGATTTCGCGCGGCGAATTCGACATCGCGGTGGTGGCGCTCTCCACCGCGCTGTACCGGCTGGCGCCGCCCGCGTTTCTGGCTGCCCACACCTTTTTTCTCAAGCAAAAAGACACCCTCGATGAAGCTGCCTTCCGCACGCAAATGACGCTGGGCGGCTACAACCATGTGAATCAGGTATTCGCACCGGGTGAGTTTTCGATCCGTGGCGGCCTGATCGACCTGTTCCCAATGGGCAGCCCGCTGCCCTATCGCATCGATCTGTTCGACAACGAAATCGAAACCCTGCGCGCATTTGATGTCGACACCCAGCGCAGCATTTATCCGGTGGGCGAAGTGCGTCTGCTGCCCGCGCGCGAATTCCCGCTTGATGACACCGGGATCACCCGCTTCCGGCAAAATTTCCGCGAGCGTTTCGAGGGTGATCCGTCCAAATCCAAGTTATACAAAGACGTCAGCAATAAACTCGCGCCGGGCGGCATCGAGTATTACCTGCCGCTGTTTTTCGAGGAAACAGCGACCCTGTTTGACTACCTGCCCGCGCAGACAACCCTATTCAGCCACGGTGCACTCGATCCCGCAGGCCAGGCATTCTGGGCCGATGCACAGAGTCGTTACCGCCTTCTATCAGGCGACAAAGACCGCCCGCTGCTGCCGCCTAGCGAGCTGTTTTTGCCGACCGATGCGTTCTTCACCCGCGCCAAGGATTACACCCGGTACGACGTAAGTCAGACCCGCAGCGAACAGACAGAAGCCGGTCTGGCCCACCCGGTACCGCCGGTATCGGTGGATCGTCGCGAGGCGCTGCCCGTTGTGCGCCTGGCAAGCTTCATTAGCCAATTCAAGGGCACCACCCTGATCGTCGCGCCCTCGGCCGGACGGCGCGAAACCCTGCATGAATACCTGGCCGAACATGGCATTCAGGCCACGCTGTGCGACAGTTGGGCGGACTGCCGGCAGCGCACGGATTCCATTTTGCTCACCTATGGCCCGCTCGCCGAAGGCTTTGTCGGCAACGCCAATCCGCTTGCGGTCATTACCGAAACCGAGCTGTACGCGATTCCGCCGAAAACCCGGCGCACCCGCGAGGCGCGGGCGACGCAGATCGACAACCTGCTGCGCGATCTGTCTGAACTGAAGCCGGGCGATCCGGTGGTACATGCACAATACGGCGTCGGCCAGTATCTCGGCCTCATCAACATGGACCTGGGCGACGGCGACACCGAGTTTTTGCATCTCGAATACGCCAAGGGCGACAAGTTGTATGTGCCGGTTGCCAGCCTGCATCTGATTTCCCGCTACAGCGGCGCAGGCGAAGGCGCGGCGCCCCTGCACAAGCTCGGCACCGACCAGTGGGAAAAAGCGCGCCGCCGCGCGATGCAGGCCGCACGCGACACCGCTGCCGAATTGCTCAATCTGTATGCATTGCGCGCAGCGCGCGAAGGCCACGCGTTCGAGTTTTCACTGCATGACTACGAAGCCTTTGCTGAAGGCTTTGGCTATGAGGAAACCCCCGACCAGGCAGCGGCCATTGCCGCCGTGATGGGCGACATGCAGTCAGGCAAACCGATGGACCGGCTGGTCTGCGGCGACGTCGGCTTCGGCAAGACCGAGGTCGCGTTACGCGCTGCCTTCATGGCGGTGATGGGCGGCTATCAGGTAGCCGTGCTGGTACCCACCACGCTGCTGGCCGAACAGCATTTCCAGAATTTCTCCGACCGCTTCTCGGCCTGGCCGGTCAAGCTCGCTGAACTGTCGCGCTTCCGCAGCGCCAAGGAGCAGGCCGAAGCGCTGCAGGCGCTTGCGGACGGCAAGCTCGATATCGTCATCGGCACCCACCGACTGATTCAAAAGGACGTGAAGTTTTCGCGCCTGGGTCTGGTGATCCTCGACGAGGAACATCGCTTTGGCGTGCGCCAGAAGGAGCAGCTGAAAGCGCTGCGCGCCGAAGTCGACGTGCTAACACTGACCGCCACGCCGATTCCGCGCACGCTGGCGATGTCGCTCGAAGGCATCCGCGACTTTTCGGTAATCGCGACCGCGCCGCAGAAGCGGCTGGCGGTCAAAACCTTCGTCCAGTCGTTTTCCAGCGGGCTGATTCGCGAAGCCGTGTTGCGCGAACTCAAGCGCGGCGGCCAGGTGTATTTTCTGCACAATGAAGTCAGCACCATCCAGAACATGTTCGAGATGCTGGAAAAGCTGCTGCCCGAAGCCCGCATCCGCGTCGGCCACGGCCAGCAGAGCGAGCGCGAGCTGGAGCAGGTGATGCGCGACTTTTACCAGCAGCGCTTTGACGTACTGCTGTGCACCACCATTATTGAAACCGGCATCGACATCCCCACCGCCAACACCATCCTGATCAACCGCGCGGATAAATTCGGTCTGGCGCAGCTGCATCAGTTGCGCGGCCGGGTCGGCCGTTCACACCATCAGGCGTTTGCCTACCTGCTGGTGGAAGAAGACCGAACCATCACACCGCAGGCGAAGAAACGCCTGGAAGCCATTCAATTGATGGAAGAACTGGGCTCCGGCTTTCATCTGGCCATGCACGATCTTGAAATCCGTGGCTGCGGCGAAGTACTGGGCGACAAGCAAAGTGGCGAAATTCTCGAAGTCGGTTTTTCGCTGTACAACGACATGCTGGCGGGCGCAGTCGCCAGCCTGAAAGCGGGCAAGGAACCCGACATGAGCCAGCCGCTGGGCGTGGTGTCCGAAATCAACCTGCATCTGCCTGCCTTGCTACCCACCGATTACTGTCCCGACGTGCACGAACGTCTGGTGTTGTACAAGCGCCTGGCGAGCGTGCAGGACCCGGACGACCTGACCCAGCTGCAGGAAGAACTGATCGACCGCTTTGGCGCCCTGCCCGACCCGGCACGGGCACTGCTCAGTACCCATCGCCTGCGACTGGCCGCCAAACCGCTTGGCATCATGAAGGTCGACGCCAGCGCGGACAGCATCCTGCTGCAGTTCGTGGCGCAGCCACCAATCGATCCGGGCCGCATCATTCAGCTGATCCAGACCCGGCGCGATATCAAGCTGGCAGGCGAAAACCGCCTGCGCTGGCAGTTGCCGGCGTCGGGCGATGCTGGCGTCGCCTCGGATGCCCGGGTTGCGCATGTCATCACCTTGTTTAACTTGCTCAAATAAGCCATTGAAATGAATCTGATAGTTCAGGGAAAAAATATCCCAACGCCTAGCCTCAAGCACCTTGCCAAGCTTGCCGCCGCAAGGGGCATTGAGGCCCTTTCACTCAGCGCTTTCCGGCTGCTGGCGGCCGATGAGCAATTGCGTGCCGAGGTCGCTGCCTACTGCGAGACAAATGCATTCGACTGTGGCTGGGTGCCCGCCGAGCGCCGCATCGGCGATTTTGGCCTGCTGGTGATGGACATGGACTCCACCCTCATCACCATCGAATGCATAGACGAAATCGCCGATATGCAGGGGCTCAAACCGCAGGTGTCAGCCATTACCGAAGCAGCCATGCGCGGCGAAATCGATTTTGCCGAAAGCCTGCGGCGCCGTGTATCGCTGCTGGAAGGGCTGGATGAATCTGCTCTGCAGCGGGTGTACGACGAGCGACTGCAACTTTCTCCGGGCGCCGAAACCTTGCTGACTGCGGCGCGCGCAGCTGGAATCAAGACCCTGCTGGTGTCGGGCGGCTTCACTTTTTTTACCGAGCGCCTGAAAGCGCGGCTCGGGCTTGATTTCACCGCCGCCAATACCCTGGAGATCATCGACGGCAAACTCAGTGGGCGGGTCCTCGGTAATATTGTCGACGCACAAGCCAAGGCGGACTGGCTTAATCAGGTGCGCACCGAACTGGGACTCCGGCGTGATCAGGTGATAGCCATGGGTGACGGGGCAAATGACCTGAAAATGATGGCTGAAGCGGGCGTGAGCGTTGCCTACCGGGCCAAGCCCGTGGTGCGTGCGCAAGCCAGCCACGCCCTGAACCAAGTTGGCCTGGATGGGGTCATTCCTTTGTTGGGACAGGTTTAATAATGGCCTAAAGTAATCGGGCAGACTGCCGATAGATAATTGACGGACTAGGTTCGTCCAATGCTCGACTCCCCCGCGATCAGGATTTACCGTGAAAATCGATAAGCGTACCCCCCCTACCACTGCCGCTAAAGTATCTGCCACCCAAGGTAAAGGCGCGGGTAAGGCATCGACGTCCAAAGCCAGCGGCAGCGATTCGCTCACGCTAACTGAGTCGAGTACCCGCCTCCGCTCACTGGAGTCCCAATTGGCGTCAGTCGACGTGGCCGATACCAGCAAGATCGAATCGGTTAAAGCGGCACTTGCCAATGGTACATTTACCGTCGATGCGGAAGTCGTGGCAGATCGCCTGATCGACCACACCAAAGAAGCCCTGCGCAAACGCCCGCGCAAAAAGTAAAATCCCCGCCTCAGCTATTTTTTCGAGGCACAGCATGACCACTATCCAATTCACTGTCACCGGCATGACCTGCGGTGGCTGCGTCAACAGCGTGCAAAACGTGCTGACCGCCTTGCCTGGCGTGCAAAGCGTAAGCGTCACGCTCGATCCGGGTCAAGCCAAGGTGGTGTATGACCCCGACCGCATTGCCCCCGCCACACTGATGCAGACCGTTATCGATGCCGGTTTTGGGGTAACACACTGACCCGCGCCCTCGATTGCTCAGGACACACTGCACAGTTTTTCTAAAGGCGCAGGGCAATGCACCACGTTGCCCTGTACGTAATCGACCCCGATCTGCTGCAATAGCGCCAGAATCGCTTCTGATTCGACAAACTCGGCCACCGTCCTCAGTCCCATCTGATGGCCGATGGTATTGATCGCCTCGACCATGGCACGATCGATGGGGTTTTTGACGATATCGCGCACAAATGAGCCGTCGATCTTGAGGTAGTCCACTTTCAGGTTTTTCAGATACACAAAGGACGACAGGCCACTGCCAAAGTCGTCGAGTGAAAAACTGCAGCCAAACTCACGCATCGCTTCGATGAACTCATTGACGACCACCAGGTTGCCAATTGCTGCCGTTTCCGTGATTTCAAAGCACAAATGTGGCCCAAGCGCCGGGGTTTCCTGCAGATACGCAAGCAACATGTTGCGGAATTCCGGTGCTTTCAGCGAGGTTCCCGACAAATTGACTGCAAAGAGGCAAGCCTGCGTCTGGCCGGATGTCAGATGGTTTTGACAGACCCGCATCGCTTCCTTGATCACCCAGCTATCAATCTTCGGCATCAGTGAATAACGCTCAGCAGCCGGAATGAATGCCATTGGGGGAATTTCAGAACCGTCCGCATCCACCATGCGCAACAGCAATTCAACATGGCGAGCCGCTCCGGGTGCGCCATCGGCACGGCGGATTTCCTGCCACAACAGGCGCAGCTTATTTTCTTCCAGTGCATGCTGTATGCGCGTGACCCACTGAATTTCACCCCGATGACGCAACAGATCGGAATCGCTGCTTTCATAAAGGTGAATCTGGTTGCGGCCACGGTCTTTAGCGACATAGCAGGCCGCATCGGCCGCCGACATCAGGTTCGATACAGCACCACTGTCACGGTTGATCGCCACCATGCCCACGCTCATTCCGACCGCAAAAATACGGTCCTCCCATTTAAAACGGAAACGCTGCACTTCAGCCAGGAAAGTCTCAGCCACTTCAAGCGCATCCTGGATGTTGCAGTTTTCCAGGAGCAAAGCGAACTCATCGCCCCCAAGGCGCGCCAGCGTGTCGCGTTCGCGCAATTTCCCCCTGAGCAACTGGGTCAACTGCCGCAGCAGTTCATCGCCTGCAGCGTGGCCACAAGTGTCGTTAATCACCTTGAACTGATCGAGGTCCATGTAACACAGCGCGTGTTCCCGGTCGTGCTGCAAAGCAGACAACAAGGTGTGCTCCAGGCGCTGCTCAAATTCCCGCCGGTTGATGAGCCCGGTCAGGACATCGTGACTCGCCTGAAAAACCAGGCGCGCAGTGGCCTGATCGATTTTTTCCTGCATTTGCCCCTGCATGGCCTGAAGATGCGCGGCCATGTGGTTGATTCCGCGCTGCAGCGTGCCCAGTTCCGCTTCGCCGCTTGGCGTGACACGCTCGTTCAGATGCCCCTCGCCAATTCTGCTGACGGTATGGGTCAAGGCCAGAATCGGCCGCGTAATCTGTCGGCCGATGCGCCAGGCAAGGAATAGACTGACGCCCAGACCCGCCAGCAGAATCAGCAGGCTGCGCACGATGGCTTCACGCTGGCTCTTGAGGGTGGCGTTGCGCGACACATCCAGCCCCACCCAGCCCAGCAGCTTTGTCTGCGACTCGAACTCGGGGGTATCCAGGGTGTCGAACGTCTGAAAATCGTCCACCACCAGCTCGGTGCGCGTAATCGGCGCGAAATACACCAGCCGGTTCTTGTACTCGATCAAATGCATGCGATTGGCCGGCAATTTGCTTTCCATAGGCTTGCTC
>Ga0208375_1001745_pt1 | contig 22935 bp, 19 predicted proteins | sample RifOxyD1_FD_184038 | JGI IMG/M metagenome (GOLD analysis project Ga0208375, IMG submission 184038) | Soil microbial communities from Rifle, Colorado - Rifle Oxygen_injection D1 (SPAdes) | ecosystem: Environmental > Terrestrial > Deep subsurface > Rock core/Sediment | place: Rifle, Colorado...
CCCCCCGCCGCACCGAAGCCTGTATAAAAGGACTGACCTCGGCAGCCGGCTTCATCAAGCGCCGCCTTGGAGAGGAGATTGACAATGTCCGTTTGCTTCCGAACCTCACCTTCAAGGAGGACCGGGGCATTGAAAACGTGATGCGCGTGCATGAACTTCTGAAAACCATCAAGGGGAACGGAAATGGCCCTTGATGCAGCGTCTTTTGACCGTTTGAGCGGCGCACTCCTGGTAAACAAGCATGAAGGAACCAGCTCTTTCGGGGTGATCGAAGAGCTGCAACGGGAGCTGGCTTCGCGGTTTCAAATGAAGCGCAAGGATTTTCCAAAGATGGGTCATGGCGGCACGATTGATCCGTTCGCCACCGGGCTTCTGGTGGTCTGTGTCGGAAAAGCGGTGAAGCTCGCGCGCTATTTTCTCGGAGGCACGAAATCCTACGAAGGCACGATGCTATTCGGCAAAACCACCGTACCGGGCGACCCGACCTCGCCGGTATCGGAAACTTCGGAGGTGCTCCCCGGGAGTCTTGAAGACATTGCCGACATGGCCGCCAGTCTGGTCAAGCAGCCATATCTGCAAAAGCCCCCCATGCATTCGGCCAAGAAAAAAAACGGCAAACCGCTTTACGAGCTTGCGCGCGCGGGCATAGAAATCGACCGCGAGCCCAAGCTGTGCCGGCTTTTCGAATTCCGCTTCCTTTCCTATGAAAAACCCCGCGCCAGATTCAGAATTGTCTGCAGCTCGGGCACTTACGTCCGCACGCTGGCACAGGATTTCGGCCGTCTGCTGGGAACGGTTGCGATGCTCGAAGCACTGTCGCGCACGTCGTCAGGCGCCTTCAATGTGGCAAACTCCTCCACCATAAGCGACATCCGCACCGCCATGAACGAAGGCCGGGCCTGGGATGAACTGCCGTGCTGGCTGCCGTTTGACCGCATGCTTGACGGATACCAGCGTGCCGAAGCCACCAGCGAAGAGGCCCTGGCGCTTCAACGCGGAAGGCAGAACGTGCTTTTCAACATACTGCGCCGCTCCTCGCATCCGGACGATGCCGGGCACGCTGCGGTGCAAGGGCAGGAATCCTGCGTTGCCATCCACGAAAGCGGGCATCTGATAGCCGTTGCCCGGAAAGATGATGAAAAAGGCTGGCACATTGAAAGAGTCTTTGAAGAATAACCACTTCGTTGACAGTGTCATTAAGTCACCAGCATTATAACCTTTTGATATTCATGTACCATTATTTCAACCATTACGGCCATATCCGGCATACCCGTTGCAATATGCCAGCCTCATGAAAATGAGCAAAAATCTTGCGGTTGTGCTTGTTATATTATCCGCAACAGCCTCCGCGGCCGCCACGACAGAACTTGTAAACATGCTCAAAACGCACAGCGTTTCAGGATACCGGGTTTACACGACGCTCAAGGACAAAAGTATTTTTGACTTTTTCTCAAAAACCACCACGAACGGCGGACGCATTGGCGCCATCAGCACTGCGGTCCACGAAAGCCTGCACAAGGTCGACTCCGAGCTGACGGACGCCGCCCGGAAAACCGGCGACATCCGCAACAATTTTGTTTTTTTTCTGGTGGACGGGTCACAGGCATCAATCTCCTCAACACCGCCCGACGAAAAGGGGGGGCAGACAGAACTTGAGCCATCAAGCATCGCCCATGCCGAGGCCGAAAAGCTTGGTTCCGACATCATCAGTGCATATGCAAAAACCTACCTTGCGGGCGAAATGGGAAAACAGAAGTTCGACAGCATTCTTGACGAGCTGAACGCCTACGCACACGACGCGCGCGTGGTATCCGACCTTGCCGCGGGACTGCGCGAAACACGCCGGATAAATCCGGGCCTGCAAATCATGATCATCTTTTGCGGCCTTTATATTGAACGCGTAAAGGCGGATTTTCCGGCCACCTGGAGGGCCGTAAAAAACGGCGCAGACTTCCAGAAAGGCCTGAAACTCCTTTACAGCCAGGCTCTGGACGAACTGCGCGCAGCGTGCACATCGAAATATTCAGGCACTGAAAAAGAAGTCCTGCGCCTGGCGCTCGGAAAACGAATCACCGGCGCCTGGGAGGCCGCACTCGGAACCGGCGCCACCGCACATGCGGCAGCAGCCGCCCGGACATGTGGCATCTTGCAAGTTAAGCCGGACACAGTTATACGATAGATAAATGGCTGTTCGTTGAAAACTGGGGGATCGTACAATGGTAGTACAACGGACTCTGACTCCGTTTATCTTGGTTCAAATCCAGGTCCCCCAGCCAAAATTTTACAGCCCCGCGTAAATGCGGGGCTTTTTTTTTGCCTTCTTCGATTTGCGAACAATTGCGAACAGCCTCGGGCTTCTCACGTCCCCGTCTTGTCGGCGGACGTCCCGCTTTCGTCCCAAAGTCTGTCAGCGACTTCCCTGAGACTCAGCTTGTCCATCTCCGTGTAGACGTCCACGACATTGGAGTTGCCGGATCAGAGCGTATGGGAAGACACAATCTGCGCGGAGTTTGTATCTTTACGGAAAAAGCTCATTCGAGATCGGTCAGAACGGAACATTCGATTTGTAGGACGCTGTGCCTTATCGACTGGCCTGCTATTTGGACATGTTTTTTCGAAAAACGGCGGATGAACAATAGAATACAAGCAGCCGACGGCCCCGGCTCCATGGTCATCAGGAGTTGAAGCCAGCAAGGGCTATACTCCGTCCGTTCACGAGGAAAAGATGGCCGAGAACGGCGACTCGATCGTAGCTGTGTGCAATGTGACGGGGAAAGCTACCGATGCGGTTCGCACTTGCGTCTTGGAAAAAGGTATTTCAGCAAAGTGCCTCCTGTCTGTGGCGTCGCAAGGACAGGCTGGTTCTTCATCTATTCGTGATGCTGCTGATACGTCGGCATCGTGTTGTTCGGGTAGACTTCGAGGTTGGCCTGACGGTTGTCGATGATGTGGGTCAGGTAAACTGTGGTGTCCTCAGCTGAGTGGGGGACGAGTTTAAAGAAGATGCGGTATCGTCCGTCGCCGAAGACCCAGGACTGATCTCCCGTGACCGGGTGGGTGGCCGACGTCTTCGGGTTGTGCGCGATGAACGTCAAGACGCGGTCGTGTTCGTCGACAAAACGGATGACGTGTTCAAGGTTCGCCGTCGTCGTGAAGATGTGATCTTCGATCTCGGACAGGCATTGACTGTAGGCTTCGGTGAGAAAAAAATTGATCACGGACGCGGCCTCAGGCTTTTTGAAACCGCTTCAGCCGCGAGCGATCACCCGGGGTGTATTCCTGTCCCTTGCCCGTCAGCGCGTCGGACATTCCTAGCAACCTCCGCTGTAGCGCGAGGATCTCGTTCTGCAGCTCGGCGTAACGACCCTCATTCATCAGAACATACGTTTCTCCCGACCGGCGCTGAATGCGGACCGGCTCTTTCGATGCGAGGTCGAGATAGTCCCTGAGTTTGGCACGAAACTTCTTGGGGTTGGTCTGATTCATGGCTTCGATTACTCCTAAAATGAAGTGTACCTCTAGTGGTACCCTCTGTCAAATCACTCTCCCCCGAACCTAACTCGGTCGTCGGGGCAGTTGTTCGCATCTGTTCGCAAATGCCGACCGCCGCATTTTGGCTGAGGGAATACATTACAGCCAAACGCGGCACGTTCTATTTGCGAACAATTGCAAACAGCCGACGTAGATGACGGTGGGCATCTAGCGAAGGTATCTCATGGTGACGCGCCCCGTTTTGCCGTGGTACCGCATCTCAAATTTGGAAAGCACATCCCTGCCAATTAGACCGTCTATTTTGTCAGACGGGAGCGTGCCACTCATAATCTGGGTATCAATTGCGATTCGGTGATGAATTCCAGGAATAGTCCTTGAAGTGGCACAAAAGTGAATTGTTCCCATATAGATTCTTCCGGTGGTATCTACGCCAACGCCGTGGATTTGATGATTTGAATCAATCAGTTTGAGCCCTGCGCGTTCAGCAAATTCATGTTTAACAAGACATCCATCAGCCCCGGTGTCGATCAAAAAGCGGCAGGCAATCAAGGAGGGAGAAGGCAGCCCCGCAGCATTTAGCGCATCAGCATGTGTTTTCGTGATTCCGAGGTTGGTTGTGATAATTGGCCCGTTAAACTGGAGACCTCCTCCAGTAAAGTCAAAATCCATGACTATATCTTCCTTGGCGACTTTGCGCTGAATTTTTTCTTGTGCTTTACGCTGCCTTCTGGCGTCAGAGGAAGTCATCGTGAGTTCTTAGGCAGATTTGAGGCGTTTACCCAGGAAGGACACGTTGGTCATATCCTTGGGCGTAACCTGCTTGACAAAAAATGGCTCAAGCCCAAACTTGGCGCTGCCAGCATCGAAGGCGGCTTTAAGGGAATCGAAAAAGCCGACCACAGTTGTGCCTTTGATTAATACAAACTTACCAAGATGAGTGCTACGCCACTCGTCCAACTTCATTTTGAATAATTCGGATTCTTTATCTAATTCCATAACTCTCTCATTTTAATATATCACGCAACACTCAGTGTCAAACAAGCTGAAATTTGTTCAATACTTCAGCCACTTCAATAAAACACCGGTGATGTTAAACTAGTTTGCAAGTCCGAATCCCAGCAAGACATATCGGGTGCGAGTTGGAAATCCTATAAGCTGGTCCACTATTTTGTGCAGAAAATGAAATATGAAGTTCATAACCCTTCTGATTTTAAGAAGATTTTATTTTTTAAGCAATAATCCGAGAATTCTTTCTTACAAGTATAAATACAGACTTTCATTTGATTATTGCCGGAAAAATCAAATGCCAACCGCCTCAAAAGCGCCCTCAATGGCCTTGCAATCCTGCGCGCGGAGCGATTTTGCGCACTCTTCAAGCATCTGGTGCTTGTAATCAAGGAACTTTGACCGGGCAAGAAGCCTCGCGGTCATGACACGGTAAAACACCTTGTACATCGGCTCCCAGCCGACTGCAGAGATGGCAAGAGCCGCTGCCTTGCCGGGAATGCCGCAGTTGATATGCACGCCGCAGTTGTCGTTGCTGTTATCGGGCATGCAATGCTCGTCTTTATACTGATAAGGCATCTCACGCATGTTCTCCGGCTGCCAGGCAACACCGTTGTGAGGATTCATCATGTCCCGCAGGGCTTCGTGTTTTTTTGCCAGCTCGCCGCGAAGAACCGTGTCTCCGATATGAAACGGCTTTGCCGGTTTATTATAATGGTACTCAATGCTCGCGCCAAAAACGTCGGCAAAATGCTCATTCAAGGCGCCCGACTGTTTTTCGTACGCCAGGTTGCTTGTCGAGCTGATAACCGCATGCGTAAACTCGTGACCAACCACATCAAGCGCGCCCGAAAAATTGCCAAGCTGGTCTCCGCCGGCACCAAATATGAAAAACTTCCATGGCGCCATCCATGCCGCGTTCTGCTTGAGGCCGAGAAGATCCAGAAAGCCGAGACGCTGCACATTCACCGAAGCCACCACCTCGACGTTCTTCCCGTCCCAGCTGCGGTAACCAAACATGTTTTTATAAAAATCCGTCACTCTTTCAAACGAGGTGTTCGCGCTTTTAGCCTCGTCGGAAATCAAAATATAACCGGGCAGGGTCTTTTTGCCGTTTTTTAAAACCTGTACACCCTTGTACACCGGATTGGGAAGCACGACTGTCACGGAAGAATCATAGATTGACACCGGCACGGACGCCGCCGAAACCATCCGGCCGATCTGGACCTGCTTGATCACGCGGCCCGCATCGCTGCCTGATGCGACAACCTGCACGCGCACCGCCTTTGACCAGTCCCCGGCCTCGCGAATCGACACCTGCCAGACAAGTGCCGGCCCGCCGTTTTCGGGATTGGCAATCACGAGCCCGTCTCCACGGTCCTGCCCGACATCGGGGTTTTTGATGTCGGCAGCTTCGGCCGCGATCTGCACCGCATACTCGCGCGCAAACACCGGCTTGACATCTATTCCGGACACCTCAACAAGCGCCGAATTCACGGACTCCAGCCGGCCCTGTCCGTCTGTAACCGCGATCACTTCAGCCCCTTCAACGCTGATACCCTCGTATTTTTGCTGAAGCCTCACGGAAGCCATGTCATTGTCGCGGGTTTTCTGGCTGACCTCAAAAGACCCGCCCTCCGCGCCGACGAAGCCGAAGGTGCTGGTGTTTGATCCCACCAGCTCGGCCACCTGCGCGGCCATGGCCTCGTCCGGAGCATCAAGGTCCAGCACGATGCCGGCGCTCTTGTCACCCAGAACACGTGGCATTTCACCAGACTTGAAAATCTTAATCGACGCAAAAGATCCGCCCGGCAAAAACACCAGACACAGGACTGTAAACACCATTATTCTAGTTACTTTATTTAACATATTCATTTCCCCTCCCGGACATTCAATATCGAACGGTTATCACGGGTGTCCTGTCTTGTCACGCAAGGGGACTTGACTAAGAAACTTTTTATGACCATTGTAAGAAGCGTCGTTTCAAACAAAGGAGGTCATGAAATATGTGGTCTTGGGGTAAACGCATTGTGTTATTTCTGGCGCTCAATTTCCTCATTATAATTTCCCTTTCGGTGCTCATGCATGTGCTAGGCGTGAGACCTTATCTTAATGCTCAGGGGCTTGACTACAACCAGCTGATAGCCTTCTGCCTGATCTGGGGCATGGGAGGCGCATTCATCTCGCTGGCGCTTTCACGCATCATGGCCAAAATGATGATGGGTGTAAAAGTCATCAATCCTGACAATGCAAGCCATGGCCTTCAGCAGCTTGTCCAAACAGTTCATCACCTGGCACGTTCGGCGCATCTGCCCAAGATGCCGGAAGTTGGCATCTATGACTCACCCGAAGTGAACGCCTTTGCCACCGGGCCCACCAAATCGCGGGCTCTTGTCGCCGTATCAACGGGCCTGCTTCACCGGATGAAGCAGGACGAGATCGAAGGCGTCCTGGGGCACGAAATCGCCCATATTGCCAACGGTGACATGGTCACGATGACGCTCCTTCAAGGCGTGGTAAACGCATTTGTGATGTTCCTCGCGCGCGTGATCGCGTTTGCCATCACCATGGCCGGCCGGGGCGACCGTGAAGAGCGCGGCGGCTCCACCATGTCATATTTTCTTGTCCAGATTGTACTTGAGATCGTGTTCATGATCCTCGGATCCATCGTGGTTGCGGCTTTTTCGAGATGGCGCGAGTTCCGGGCCGACGCCGGCGGCGCCCGTCTTGCGGGACGCGACAGCATGATCAACGCGCTCCAAGCCCTGCAGCGCACCTTCAATACCGTCGATCCGCGCCAGCAGCCCGCGGTGGCGTCGCTCAAGATCTCAAGCCGTCCGGGCGGGCTCCTGCGTTGGTTCTCGACGCATCCGCCGCTCGAAGAACGCATTGAGCGGCTCCGAAGCGCACGGGGGAGATGATCACCGCAGGTTCTTCATCGCCGGTCCTTCATCAACCGCGTCCTCAAGCACATTCCCCACCGCATCGACGACATCGCCGGGCGTGAGGCGTTTGATCTTTTCGCCGGCCCTTCTCAATTTCTTCTCAACCCTGCCCGGCATGCCGAGCCCGACCTTCACGATATCCGCCGGCTTGCCGCCGCGCCAGTTCCGGACCATCGGACGGGGCAGGTCCTCGTCGGACATGTGAAACGGATTTGGCAGGAAACCGGCATACGGCGGCCGGACCTCCTGCGGAATGAGATCAAGCCTGCGCAGGAATTTCACAACATCAATGCCGGCGCAATAAATGAAGTTCTGGTATTTCACGCTCTGGTCCATGCCCCACCCGAACGTGAGCACCCAGGGATTGATCTCGATGCCGGCCGTACCATGCAAGCGCGAAGAAGCTCCGTCGGTGCGGGACATTTCGTAATACGTGCCGAGCGCCACCTCGATCTTGAGATTCCTGAAGTCGGCCACAAGATACGTGGCGCCAAGGCGCGGATCAACCGTAACGCCGCTGCCGACCAGCCGCGTATCATTGCCCAGAAGCGCGGCGCCCGGTGACGCCCCCGCAATCCTGAGTTCAAATCCCGCCCTGAAAAACCTGTTGGGCAGCCAGCCCGGACCGACAGCCAGGCGGAACGGGGTTTCGACCGGCTGGAAAAAATTCACCATCCCGCGCGTCGTATTGACCGGCATCTCCGATGGATAATGAAGCGGCGGAATGAAGCTTGCCCCCAGAAGAACCCGGCCTGGCAGCTGGTACATGAGTCCGAACCCGAGTGTGACCGCAAAAGAAGAATCCGACGCGTCATATTGCGGCGTCCCGGGGAGTTCGAGGCTCCGCGAAGCGCGCCCCATGATGAGCGTTGCGCCAAGCGAAAGCCGGTCCCGCGCCACGACCCGCGCAAAAGACATGCGGTACTCGCGCACGTAAATCTCGGGCACGAGGCGCTCTCCATTGGCGTGAAGATAGGGCTGCCCTTCGCTCCCGGGCGACCAGAAGCCGAGGCTCACGCCGTAAGGATACGGATTGGCGGCCACTCCGACATTAGTGGTGGGAATGGTGTTGTCATAATGCTGGACATGACCGTCCTGTATCCTGTTCTCGGTTATCTGCAGCGTCGCGCCCCGCAGCGTCATCGCAAGACCGGCGGGATTTTCACACCCGGCGATGAATGAATCCGCCAATCCAACCGTGGCACCCGCCATCCCGACCGTCTGGATGTCTCCGCGGATCGTGGAACCAAGCCCCGAATACGGCCTTGTGCGCACCTGGTACGGAATAAGCGACTCCGCCGCGCGCGCCGGAGCAAAGGGCGTCACGCAGGACAGGAAAAACAGAAGCAGCGGAATTTTCGCCCTGTGCATAAGAAATAATTTAGCATAAAAAAACCAGGAGTTGAATTCATGCGCCGGGGAAATTTCCGAAGTAATTCCTCTTCTCAAGTTTTATGTATTCATTGAAAAACTCAAGATACCCCGGGTCAATGTCCTGGTGCGGCCTGCACTGGTATTCGAATGATTTTCCGTACACGACGTAGTCCCTGCGCGTGTCGCCATGCTTTTTGAACGCCGGGATGTATGCGCAAGGCGTGAAGCCCGCATTGATTATGCATTCCGTGCCGAAAATATCAGCGGCATCATTGATGATCTCAATATAGGAAGACCCCTGCTGCCTGAAGATGCCGAATACCGCCTTGTAAAGCGCGACCGGATCGCAAAAAAGCTCCAGGTGTTCGCCGATGATCGCTGAAAACCGCAGCATGTCCACGATTTTGACGTAGATTTCGATTTTCTGCTCGGGATCGCAGATAATGGCGTTCGGAATGTAAAACGGATAAAAATTGATCGACAGCGATTGATGGTGCTCTTTGAGTTTCCGGTATTTGTTCTCTATAAGCCTGGGGGCCCTGACCAGCTCAAGCGGCGGAAGCGGTTCGTACTTCTGTATGATGTTTGATGAGGGGTCTGATGCAATGCTGACATCAGCAAGGCCCAGGTTCTTCTGCGCCAGCCGGAAGAACGGATAGATCGCCGAATGCAGCTCGAAATCGCTGAAACGCTTTTCACTGATTATGCCTTCCCGGAAATAAACCGTAAGCCCGTTCAGATTGGTATTGTCCGCCCCGATCGCGTTCGGAAACACGCCCATGATCTTGAATCCGCAGGCCAGCGTGAGATTCTGCATCCGGAGCGGAAGCGTGAGGGTGGTTGAGTAGAACACATCTATTGTTTTTTCCGTTTCAAACAGCATGGCCATCGTATGGCGGAGCAGATAACGCAGATTCTCAAGCGCATCCGGATCACCGGGATTGACCATCATGCGGCTTATTTTCGCCGTTCCCTGGACCCGGTCCAGCAAAACAGACATCACGGCGGCAAGCGCGCCGTTCTTCTCCGCGATCATCCATGCCGAATCATTCGAAACCACCGCCGGCATGAGCTTGCTGGAATCCAGAAAAAGCTGGTCATCCGTGAAGGTGCTGCCATGAATCTGATATAGCGCCATGATCGGCCACACATCGTCCGCGACGGCCCTTCTAATGTTCAGTTCCATAGGACTTTCTCCCTGGCTCCCGCCTTGAAATACCACAGTGACAGCAATATCACGCCCGCTCCCTGCACCAGGCACAACTGCGTGGCCTTGAAAACGTCTGCCAGCGAGCCGAAAAGGAAAAATGCCACCGGAAACGTGAAGCTTGATATGGCTGAAAGTCTGGCGAAGAACCGCCCCTTTACGCTGTCTTCGACCACGTTTTGAAAAAGCGTTATGAATTTCACGTTCGCCACCGACAGCGAAAGACCCGCGAAAAACAAAAGCACCGGATACCAGACGGCATGAACGAGGATCCCCGTCAAGAGCAAGAACACCCCCAGCGCCAGCAGGCCGCTCCCGCCAACAGTTATGAAATTCTTTTCAGTTCTTATCCACTTCGGAATTATACTGCCGGAGATGAACCCGAGCCACAATCCGGCTTCGGCGACAGCCAGCATGAAGGCCTGCCCCCCGAGGATGTTCTTTACGTAAACCGGCATCACAATAAACGTCGGCGTGGCAAAAAAGTTGATAAGTCCGAATCCGAGCAACAGCCGCCAGAGCAGCTTCTGCTTCGGAGTCCTGGTTGCGATTTTTCCGTCCGTTTGCCCGTCCGGCGCCGGCACCGCATCCCTTTTATTCCTGAAGCTGACCCGCGAGCTGAACAGGGCGGAGAGGACGTAACTTGCGGCGTTCACCCAGAGCGAACCGGCAATGCCCAGAAAGCCGATGCAAAGCGCGCCGAAGATGGCGCCGGAAAAGTTGGCGATGGACGTCGTCGATACGATCAGCGCCACGGCGGACTCCGTCCGGCTTTTGCTGACTATCTGCGGAACCGCCTTGTTAAGCGACGGATCAACAAGTGCCTGGAAAAACGACAGCACGAAGCCAAGGGCATAAACATGATAAAGCTGTACTTCGGCGGCCAGGCTCCACGCAGCCAGCGCGGCGGTCAGAATTGCGGCAATGGCATCGGCCATGACAATGATTTTCTTGGTCGGATATTTATCGACCCATTTTCCGATCAACTTGATCAGCAGGATTGACGGCAGCGACGAAAGAACCAGCAGCAATCCCATTTTCAGGCCCGCATGACCGGAATCACGGTTGATTATCCACCAGGCGAGCGCGATCTGGTACATGCGCGTACCGGCCTGGCTGAAAACCTGTCCAGCCCACAGCAAAAGCAGGTTGAAGTCCGGTTTCCTATTGTCTTTCATCGATTATATTCTTTGTTTTTCCGGTCCGGACGTTTCTTGGAAGGGAGCCCGGCGGGAGTATCCTGATTTCAACAGACAGAAAATTATCCTTCTGCTGATCAAATATATTCTTCTCCGCAAGCGCCTTGATAATCCCGCGCCTCAATCCGTCCGGATTTTTTTCGGCGGATTCCACGGTTATTGTAAGAAGTTCGCGGTGGTTCACAAAGCTGCCGGTGAGCTGCACCTGCGAGACATCCAGCGGCGCGAGCGCATCCCTGACGTCCAAATAACTGATATTAAGTTTGCCGATGCAGATGATGTCATCCCACCGCCCGAGGTATTCCAGCAGCCTGTCGCCGCTGCCGCAGGCGCAACCGCCCGGCACAATCCGGCCCGCGTCACCGATAAGATATCTGATCACGGGATAATTGGTTTTTTGTAAACCGGTCACGGCGATCCTGCCGGCGGTTCCGTCGGGCGCCGGATTGCCGCCGTCGTCCAGGATCTCGATCCAGTTGTAGTCGTCTATCGTATGATGCAGCCGTGACCGGGCGTCCGGGGCCTGGCAATGCCCGCACTGGTAACCGATGTGGTTTGCCTCGGTGGTTCCGATAATCGAACAGATTATCCCGGTCTTGCACTCCTGGCGCAGCCACCGCCTGTCGACCGCGCCCATGGGCTGCCCGGCATACATTATTTTTTCAATCTGCAGGGAGGCATCAAGTTCTTTCGCCTTGCGAAGCATCGGCATTATCACGTTGGGCAGCCCCTGAACCGCGTTGATGCCGAATCTTTTTGCAACATCCATGAAATTTCCAGGGTCAAGCGCGCCGCAAAAACAGTAGGAAACGGCTCCCAGCGCATAATTTACGTGATTGAAGGAGATGAAGCTGCCGTACAGATCACCGGCCGACATGAAGTTGGCAATATGGTCCGATCCGTCAAAACCGCACGAACAAAATACGCGCGTCGCGCTTTCAATCATGGCCTCCCAGTCTGTTTTGTCAAAACAGGAAAATTTAGGGATGCCGGTCGAGCCTCCGCTGCGGGTGACATAACCGCCGCAGGGATTCCTTGTGGCGAGTTTTCCGGGATGCATTCTGCCAAGATCCTCCCACGTAGCCCGGTCAAGCGGCGGAATTTTTTTGAGATCGCCCGTTGTCCTGATGTCGATGCCTTTGAGCCTTTCGCTGTAAAAGGCGCATTTTCTCGCGTGCCTGATCATGTTTTGCAGCCTGGCCTCAACCAGGCCGCCCCTGGCGACGACAAGATTCAAAAGCTGCGGCAGATCGTACTGGCCGTCATGCGGATCATCAATATCTCCTCCATGCATCCGGCCCAGCTCGAATATCCGCTGGACGCCGCATTCCGAAAACCGCTCAACCTCCTCCAGGCTGCCGGCATATCCGAGCGTCTGCAGATAGCCCCTGAGCGGCGCGACAATATTTTCGACCTCCTCTATCGACCGGTACGGCATGATTCTGATGGTTCTATGCAGCGGCGAGGGTTCGAGGCCGGGTTTTTCATCCACTATGACGGTCCAGGAAAGACTTCCGGTGCCCGGCGCCCGCAAAAGCCCCGCTCCGCGCGCTTCCGAAATTTCCGCAATTGACCTGAGCTTGCGGATTTCAACCGCCACATCATCGCCGATCCTTCCCGGCGGCAGGGTCTTTTCCAGCCCTTCAAGCTCCTTTACCAGCGCGTTTGCGACGGCCTTGGCGTTTTCAGCGCCTTCGACAAAGCACGCCTGCGGAGCGGTGCAGGCGTTCTGATCCCACAAGGCAATCTCCCGGGCCAGGAGTCCGGCGCATTTTCCGGCCCCAAGGGATTCAAAACCCATTCGGGTCACAACGGCAAAGCTGAGTTTCGGCCCGAACACCACAACCCGCGTCCTGGCCGGAAGGTTGTCGCGGTACGCCCGGACGGCATCCTCCCCGCCCCAGAGCACGAAGCAGTCCGCGTGTTTTTTGAATACATCGATAACGCCGGTTTGTGACGACGCAAAATCAATAATCGCGGCCGAGGAACTGACCACGGCGTCTTTATCGCAGTCAATGAGCGATTGCATGAACCGGGGCATGAAATATTTTTCGGCATTGGACATTTTAAGTATGCTGGCGTTGCCTGTAATCAATCCTTCGATGAAGGAGCCCGGTCCGACAAGAAACACGTTGCCCGACAGCACATGAAACACCGTTCCCAACGGCTGGTACTGGAGAAGCGCGCCATCCGCCCGGTCCTGCTTGTATCCCGCCGCAACCGGAATTCCGCGCAGCTCGGTAGCAAGTTTTCTTGCCAGAATGCCGGGGTCCAGCATGGCAGACAGCTCGTTCAATCCGAGTTCAACCATTTGCGGCGAAAAACCGGTGATCCCCGGCAGGCGCTCCTGCGCTTCGCGCCGGAAGGCGGAGTTCGGGTCGGACCATACCGCGGCGGCTTTTTCGAGAACCGCGAATATTTTGTCGCGCGCACAAGTCCTGATCCTCCCGGCCGCATTCCGGGCCGCCAGGCAGATTTCCTCGGCCCCGGCGACCGTCAGCGGACCGTCATTGTCCATCCATTTTCCGAAAACATACCGTGTTTTTTCCATGATCACCGTCTCACGATCTCGCTGGCCGCGATCGCGCAGCCCTTGTGCTTTGAAACGCCGGCGCGCCCCAGGATCTCGAAGGCGGGCGAATTGTACCCGCAATCGCATTTATCGGGCAGGATGCGGCCGTAATCCGTGCTCAGGATCGCAAGCGTGGGCATCATTGCATTGAACGGCGTGAGCAGCTCCAGCAGTCCCGGCTGCCCGTCCGGCACCTGCTTGTACGTTACGGGATCGCGCATGATCAACCGGTTGTAGACCGCGATGTGGAACCTGTGCCTGCGGCATTCAAAATACGGCGCGCAGTGCTCGGCCATCCCGTAGCCGTCGCGCTGGAACTCCTCGCTGATGCCGAATTGCCCGGCGCACATCCCGCGGAATTGCGACCGGCTGACCTTTTTGTCCTCGGCGGCCTTCCACCCGCCCCCCGTCAGAATCCAGCTGTTGTCCGGAAAAGCCAGCGGCCCGGCGTTTTGGTCGCGCATGAATTCTAGAAATTCAAAAAGAAAGGCCGGCATGGCGAAAATGCGGACCGGGAGCTTTTCCTCGTTATAGCTCCGCAGATATTCAAGGGCCTTTTCCTTCTGGAAAACCCATTGGCCGGACGGGTTTTTCTTTATGGCGAAAAAAACCCGGTTGACCGGCGCGAAACGAAGCTGGTTTTTTTCCGTATATGCGATTCCAAGATCGCCGGCGTCGTCGGGATCGTAGTTGAAAACCAGGTAATTTGCAGGCTTGCCGGAAACCAGGCCTTCCTGCTCGAAATACCCGTCCATCATCGCCTGCACCCGGTCCAGACTGCGCTGATCAAACCAGATCTGCGTTTTCTGCCCCTTCGTTCCGGACGAGGTGAGCTTGAGAACGGCTTTTTCGTGCGGAAGGGACGTCAGCAGGAAATGTTTCATGGCCGTCACCCCCACGGCCGGAATCCGGAGCAGATCGGCTTCCGTACGTATTGAGCGCGGATCAAAACCATAACGCCCGTACAGCGAAGCGATGTCCGGTGAATGCCCGCAGTGGAACACGGCCATTTCCCTGCAGGCTTCACGAAAATCGCTCATTTTCATATCATCCCAGTCGAGCGGATTGACAGCGCGGCAGATTTTTTCGGCGTACGGAAATTCCATCATATGACCCGGTTTCTCTGGTAATTATCGCGCACGATGCGCAGAAGCCTCCTGCCGTTTTCCGAAAACAGTTTAATGCCGTCGAAATTGACTTTTGACGGCGCAAGAAACTGGAACCTGAAGCCAAGACGGTCCGAATAATTGTACGGCAGGAAACCGGCCATGAAAAAACCATGTTTGCTCAAGGCATCGTAGAGCTGCCCGAGGCCCGAAAAATCAACCGGAACATCGATGGCGAAATACTGGATGTTTTCCGGCAAAAGCTGCCGCCATTTTTCAATAACCCGGTCAAGTGCCTGCTTGCCGGGCTGGTGAAAGTCGAAGATCGCCGTTTTCTGCTCCTTCTGTACGTCCAGCCTGAAATCACCGGCGGGAGGGAGCGGATAAAACCTGGGTTCGGGGAGCCAGTTGATGTTGAGCGGCTTGAGCAGAAAGCCGCAGGCTTCGCCGAGATTCACCGGCAGGACAACGGTTTTTCCGAACGGACGCGGAACATGCGGCTCAATCGCCAGAAGCAATGAATAACGGTCCATATCCTTCGGATCGGCGCCGATCCCGATCAATTCGAGCCTGGCCTGCGTATCGGCAACCTGGTTGCCGATAAACAGCGCCATGTCACAATAGCCGAATCTGGCGACCCGGCGCTGGCTGTAATCGTGGTTGGTCACAAAATCATATACGCAATACTGCATCGGCGTGGTTTTGATTATTTCTATGATGCTGCCGAACAACCTGCCGAACAAGCCGCTGCTGCCGCATACAGGATCGACGATCCCGAGCCCGGCTTCATATACCGGCGGTGAATCGTTCCGTTTGACCAGCCCCACATGTCCCATAAGCTCGCCTGATGCCGACTCCGCGATGACGGAGACAAGCTTTTCCTGTTCGATCATGGATCGCAGCTTGTCGGGGAAATAGACATATTCGTTGATATAGCGGTATTCGTAGACCTGGTAAAACAGGCTGCTTATCCGGCTGGCGTCTTCGCCTGCGGCCCGGCGCAATGTGATTTCTCCGGTCGCAACGGGCTCGTTTTTCTGCATGCTCCCGGCGTCCCCGGGCCCATCAAGCTGCACCGAGATCTTGACGCTCTGGCCTTCGCGGCCGTTGTTGTGGAAGTCAAGCGAACAGAAATCCATCTTGCTCTGCAGTTCAAAAATCGACGGTTTTTCGGGCAGCGGAAAAAATTCGTCGGGAAAGAGGGGGCAGCCCTTGTTCAGGATTTCAATGAGCAGCCGGTTGTCGGACTTTTCAAGCAGCACCTTGATTTTGCCCTTGAGACGCAGGTTTTCGCTTCGCAGGATCGCCAGCTCAAGAACCGTCGAGCAGGTGTTTTTGAGATACTCCTGCTTGAGCGGACCCAGTTTTATTTTTTTGGCATAGTTGAGCACGAACCTGATCACCGGATCAAGCATGCCGCGCTCCGGCGGTATCGTGATCTCAGTGCGGCTCATAGTGCATCCACCACCCTGATCAGTTTTCCGGTCCTCCGGTTGTGCGGAAGTTTTCCTTCCTCAAGCCACTCCACGCAAAGGGGCCAGACCGTGCCCTTTTTCACAAATTCGCGGAACGCGGGCCTTTGCTCCACGAAAAGCCCGGTCAACCGGGCGGTCATCGCCGCGTGCTCCGCCGGTGGCGCGGCGGTCTCGATGCGGATTACAAGCCGGTCGCGGCCGTCTTCGCGCCGTTTTTCCATCTGAATGCGCGAGCTGGCGCCGGCAATGCGCGCTGCCAGCTGCTGGATAAAACCATAATCAACCGAATCATAGCCTATTCTCAGCACGTCATCGCCGCGCCCGAGCAGTTCAAAAAGAGGCGTCGTCCTTCCGCAGGGGCATTGCCGCCCCAACCAGCGGGCCTTGTCGCCGACGCGGAATCTGATGACCGGTGTGAGCTTGCGATGAAAAACCGTCGCCAGCAGCATGCCGGTTTCGCCCGTCGCCGCGTGCGAGCGCATCGAATCGTCCGTGATTTCGAGATAAACCATGTCGTCAAACGCATGAAAAATCCCGTTGGCGCAATGGCCGCATTGATACCCGAGGTACCAGCTGTCGACCGTGCCGTAGCCGGGAGCCGCGATGATGCGGGTGCCGAATTTCTCGGCCATTTCCCGGCGGTCGGTTTCGTAAATGTGTTCGCCGCCGAAGTATATTTTGTCGATTTTCAGCGAGCCGGGGGCTTTTCTGTCGATTTCGCGCAGGTGGTCCAGCACCACGCTCGTGATGCCGGTAAAACAGTTGATCTTGAACAGTCCGGCCACGGTATGCACGAAATCCGCCGGCGTCTGGTTGGAAAACGGAAAACTCGTGCAGCCGTACTGCTGAAGCATGCGGTTCATGTGTATGAAGGTCATGTACAAGCCGCCGACCGCCCAGAGATTCGCGACGCGGTCGCCCGGCTCCAGCCCGGCCGCAAAAAAACCGCGCGCATTGCACGCATTGATCAGCTCCATTTCCCCATGCGTGAAGAGCGACGTTTTCGGAACCCCCGTTGTTCCGCCGCTCTGGAAAACCGTGTAAGCCGTCGCATGCCCGGTCAGCAACCCGCCGGAAACCGGAGGAAGCTGCTCGCGCAGGTCCTGCGACGTGAGGACCGGAAAATCCTTGAGCGGATGCTCACCGCCGATGTCAAGCTCCAGACCTTCAAGTCGTTTTTTGTAATAAGGCGATTTGCTCCTGGCCAGCTCGACTATGTCCTGAAGATGTTTTCTTTTGATCGATTCCCTTGCGTCTTCGTTCAATGATTCGAAGGGATCATAAAAAGGCGGGGTTGCCGCGGCAAACAGTGTCGGCGCGCTCATGGGCTTGCACCGTCCGGGCCGTACCGCCTGAAGCTGCCGGTCACTTCCGTCCGCGGCGGCTGTGGAGCGCCCCGCGCAACACGGACGGCCTTTAGTTCGTAGTCAACGGGTTTGGGCATGAATTCCGTGTCCATGAGGTCTTCGAAATAACCATTGTATGATATCGCGTCCCTGCCGTTGATGAGCAGACCGAGAAAATTAAAACGCCCTGCCGCGTTTTCTCTTGTAGAAAGAAAAAATCTGTCTTCCTGCGATTGCTCAAGCGGATAAATGATTTCTTCCGGATCCGTCACGCCCAGCAATCGTCTGGCGTTTTCGCTTGCCTTGATTCCGTGTCGCTCGGGGATGAAATTCAGCTCGATGATGTGTTTTCCGGTTTCCGGCCGGGGCAATTGCCTGAGATCGGGTATCACCGCCGCGCCGCTGGTCAGATAAATCCTGGCCCGGCGGGGTCCTCCATGCCAGGTGTCCCAGATCCGGCGGACCGTGCTGATCCACTCCGCAGCCGTGAGCGGCTGGTTTTTGCCGGAGACATAAAAAGCCGGATCAATCGCAAACCATGTATTATCCGCTCCTCTTACGATCGTCGTTACATGGAAATACCATTCCGCCCGGTCATCGGGTTTTTTGCATTTTTCTTTGGAACAGAGCGCGCCGGTTACGAACAATTTCGCGATTGATGCGGCAACCAGTCCTGATTGTCTTGCGCCAAGTTGCGCGGTCATCGCCCTGCCGAAACAAAAACCGATGATTGAATCCGGGTCATATTTGGGAAGCATATCAAGGCCTGCCACTCGGTTGTTGACGGTTGCAAGATACAAAGAAAGGATTTCGTGTTTGCCAAGTCCGGTTACGGGCGGTTTCATGCCGGCATTTTCGTGGTGTTTGAAAGCCGCGTATACCCGCTCTTCGCGGGCAGATTCAAAAGGGTTGTCATTGGCAATGGCAGTGGCTTCAATCAAACAAGCCATTAACAATATTATAGTTGATGCGCAGCCGTTGACACGCCAAGTCAATGCCATGAAATTCTAGTAAAACAGCGGGGAGGGAATGTCAAATTCACGCCGCAGTCACGGCGATACCGGAACCACCTCCACCGAATCAATCTGCGGAAGCGTGGAGAGCAGCGGCTTCAGCACGGCCGGGTCGCCCACGACTGAAACAACCAGATTGTTCATCGGCGTGCGTTTTTTGATCGCGCTGTTCACCCTTTCCTTGGTGAACGCGCCGACCAGGGCCGAATACCGGGGACCCGAAAGGCAGGCAGCTCCGCCAAGCGCGGCCTTGAGCTTGAGATCAAGGCGCTTTGACGCCCTGTCGATCTTGAATGCATATCTGTTCAAAAGCGCATTTTTGGCGGAAGCGAACTCATCGTCCGGAATCCCCGATTTTCCATATGCCAGAAACATCTCGTACGCCCTTGGAACAGCCCTTGCCGCGTGCTCTGCGGAGGGAAACGAATAAATAGAATAAAGCCCCGGCGCCGCATATGCCGTCAATAGCTGCCCGTATCCGCTATAGGCTCCGTAAGTCCAGCCGTTTTCGAGTCTTAGCACCCGCATGAGCCGTGAAGTAAAATCAGCCCCGAACGCGAAATCCCCGAGTTCAAGCGCCGCAAAATCAGCCGAACCCTCAGCCGTGCCCGGAACCGCCATGAAAAAAGGCATGGTCGACATGCCATGCTTTTCAACAATTACAGCCTTGCGCCCCTTCAGTACGGCGCCGGGAAACTGCGATACATTTTTTGTCCCTGGCAAAAGACCCGCCATCATTTTTGAAAAAATCCTTTCAACCCGTCCCTGCGGCAGCGCGGATGCAACGGCAAAAATCATATTCCGCCTTCCATAGTGCTTTGAATAAAATCCGCGCAGATCATCCGGAGCAATCCCGGCCAAAGATCCCACCGTTCCAAACGGCAACAACTCCGCCCTCGTGCCGGCATAGGCGGTTTTCAATGCGGCCGCGGCCGCCAGCATCTGCGGCTGCTGATACCAGGACCTGATCTCCCCGCTCATGATCCCCTTCAGCGTACTGAGTTCTCCTGCGTCGAAAGCAGGCTCCTTGAGTATTTCAAAAAGCAATCCGGCAAAAGCATCGAAATTCTTCGCAATCACCGAGCCGGAAAAAAACGTGAACTCATGGTCAACCCTGACCTCGATGGATGCGCCGATGCGTTCGATGGCATCCATCAAATCGTTATACGAGCGCTTTTTTGTCCCGCGTAGCATCGCCCTTGCCGTTAGAAAGGCAAGACCCGGCTTGCCGGACGGATCCGACAGACTTCCTGATTTCACGACAATCCGGATCCAGGCGGCCTTGCTCCTGCTGTCCTGCTCCGTAATCAATGTTCCATCGGCCGACGGCCCCGCAGCAGCGCCGGTGCAAGTCAATGAAATCACGATCACCGCCACAATCCACCTCATTTTTGCACCTTTTCCGGCCCGGCAACAACCACCGTCCTGTTGGCCGGCACAAGATATTTCTTGATGACCCTCTGAACATCGGCGCCGGAAACCTTCTCTACCGCCGCCGCCGTTTGAAACGCAAACATCGGGGTTGACGCCGTGACAACGTGCTCGCCCATGAACGCCGCAAGCGTGTCATTGCCCGACCACTGTTTGTACATGCCAAGCAAAAGCTGGTTTCTTGCGCGCTCGACCTCTTTTGCGATGTTCTTTCCTGAAAGCGTGACAAGCCAGGTGTCCAGAACCGGAACGAGCCGCTCCGGCACCCCGCCCTCCTGCACATCCGCAGTCAAAACAAAAAGCCCCGGATCCTTGAGCCGGTGAACCGCTCCGCCGGCGGAAACCGACAGCCCCGCGTTGACCCAGTTCCTGTTGAGCACTGATCCTTCGCCCAAGGTCAGCATCGCGTGGGCGATCATAAGCGCCGGAATGTCGGCGTGTACGGCGGCGGGGATGTGATAACCGAGAAAAAGCCTGGATTGCATAAGCCGCGGATGCCCGAATTCAACCTTGCGTTCAGCCGTCTGCGGCGGCTCCGCAGGAGCCTTCCGCAACGGGAGGCGCTGCGCCTTGAACGGGCCATAATGCTTTTTGACAAGCTTGAACGCCTTTTCTGGATCAACGTCGCCGACTATTACGACAGCGGCATTGTTCGGAGCATAATACGTCTTGTAGAAATAATCGGCGTCGGCTTTGCTGAAACGCCTGATTTCCTCTTCACTGCCCAGCGTCGGATACCTGTAGGGATGAACAGCGAAAGCCGCGGAAAAAAGTTTTTCGTTGGCAACGTGGACCGGATCGTCCTTGCACATCCGGTATTCGCCGAGCACCGCTTCGCGCTCGGTATCCAGCAATTTTTTATTGATGACCAGGTTTGCCATGCGGTCGGCTTCAAGCCTGATTACAAGCTCCAGGTGGCGCGACGGCATGCTTTCATAATAGTTGGTGCGGTCAAGCCAGGTTGTCGCGCTTCCGTCGTTGACGCCGTTTCTGGCGAGAATCCTGTCGAATTCGCCATCGGGCACGCTTTTCGTGCCCCGGAACATCATGTGCTCGAAAAGGTGCGCCAGTCCGGTGACATCCAGGCGCTTGTCGAGTTTTTCATCCTTTGCCCCGACCCTGAACCAGACTTGATACGTGAAAACCGGCGCATCGTGGTTTTCGACGATATATACCTGCAAGCCGTTTCCGAGCTTTTGGTAATGCATTGACAGCCCGTTCGGCAAATGCCCCACCACGGCGGCGGAAGCGGTCAGGCTGATGAACGACAAAAAAGATAAAATCATTTTTTCAAAACCGCATGCTGTTTCAGGATCGGCAGCACCCGGTCAAGCGGCATTGCATGAATGATATTGCCATTCACTCCATGCATGGTTTCAGCGGCGACCATGGCGTTGACAATGGCTTCTTCAACCGCCTGCACGGTCGCCTCAAAAAACAGATCGATTTTACCGAGCGGAAGCGCAGTCCAGTTCTCGATCCCTTTTTTGCCGGTTTCCGGCTTCGCCGTCGAGAAAGCGATAAAAAACTCGCCCGATGCGTGCCGGCCTATGCTGCCCAGCCGCGCCATGCCGAGCCCCGCCCTTCGGGCGATACGCTTCATTGAATGCGGCAAAAACGGCGCGTCGGTTGCGATAACAACGACAATGGAACCGTCAGTGCGCCGCGGTTTGGGCGGCATCGGATTTTCGACGATTTCAAGATCCTTGATGACCTCACCAATGCGGATACCGGCGATTCTCATTTCGGTCCTATGGCCCCAGTTGGACTGGACCAGCACTCCCACGGTGTATCCGCCCCCGACCATGCGGGACGCCGTGCCGATGCCGGCTTTGAAGTGACACGTATGCCCGCCCGTTCCCGCGCCCACATTTCCTTCTTCGACAGGGCCGGATTTTGTCGAATCCAGGGCCTTGAACACATGTTCCTTTTTTACGTGAAAACCATACATGTCGTTCAGCCAGCTGTCGTCGACCTCGCCCACGAGCGGCAGGAACGACTCTTCAACAACCGGAAAATGTTTTATGAACCATTCCACCGTGGCATCGCGCACAACGCCCACGCTTTGCGTGTTGGTCATCATGACCGGCCCTTCAAGCAACCCGGTCTCTTCGATAACCGCGTACCCGGTCATTTCGCCGTTTCCGTTTTCAGTGAACACGCCGGCGGCAAGCGGGCTGATGTTTTTTTTGATGGGCCAGACCGCCGTTACGCCGGTTCTAGCGACCCCATCGACGATTCCTCTTTTACTCACGCCGGAAATGAGCGTTACGTGCCCGACCTCGACGCCCTTCACGTCGGTAATCGCGTTGAGCGGACCGGGAGTGCCTTCAAACGGAATGCCCAGCTCACGAGCGCGCGGCTTTGCGTGTGCAATTCCGGAATGAAACGCCCAAACAACCAGCACAACAAGGATTGTTTTTTTCATTGCTTTAATTTAGCATGACAACTTCAAAAGAAGTAGGAGGCAAAGCGGAGTGTCAGGTCATTCAAAGTGGAGCACCATCAAAAGAGCGAAGGGCGCCGCGGACGCGAAACGCGGCAAGCTGTTTACAAAAATCATCCGCGAGCTCCAGGTGGCATCACGCATCGGCGGCGGGGATCCGAAGAACAACCCGCGCCTTCGCGACGCCATTGCCGACGCAAAAGAAAACAACATGCCCAAGGACACCCTGGAACGCGCCATAAAGCGCGGCACCGGCGAACTTGAGGGCAGCCAGTACGAACAGATAACCTACGAGTGTTACGGTCCGGGCGGAGTGGCCATGCT
>Ga0208375_1001747_pt1 | contig 22902 bp, 23 predicted proteins | sample RifOxyD1_FD_184038 | JGI IMG/M metagenome (GOLD analysis project Ga0208375, IMG submission 184038) | Soil microbial communities from Rifle, Colorado - Rifle Oxygen_injection D1 (SPAdes) | ecosystem: Environmental > Terrestrial > Deep subsurface > Rock core/Sediment | place: Rifle, Colorado...
GATACCCGGACCTAATGGTGTTTCCCGGGACAGGACTTGAGGTTTTGTCTTCCGACACGTCCTCGCACCTGCTGGTGATTACTGATTTATGCTTGGCGCACATGCCTAAGCGCTACCATAGAGACGGTGCTCCTTCAAATATGCGCTTACGGCGGGCAGCAGGACGTCCTCGGGGGGGGCGCCGGTGCGGCTTATCTGTTGCCGGATCAGGGTTGAAGAAACAACCGGCGCATCCGTTGGAAAAACCGCGAGCGTGCTGCCGGTTGAAGTGCTGCGCCAGACGCCGTCGCTTGAGCGACCGTCGTCGCGCCGGACCAGTCCGCTTGCTTCAAGGGCGGATAGTTTTTCCAGAGCCCTTGCGTGACCGCCGGGTCTGCGTTCGAGGATGACCCAGTCCGTTGCGCCCAGGACGTCCGGAAACCTGTGCCAGGTGTGGATTTCGTCAAACTGGTCGGCACCCGTGACCATTGCAAGGCGGCCGAATTTCGGCCCGAGCTCGGCAATGGTTTCAAAAGAATAACTAGGCACGCCGGTGCGATTGTTACGGTCCATTTCACAAAGGTCGAAAAGAATTTCACCGCCGCCGGGACCTTCGAAATTCAGCTTTGCCATTGCAAGCCTGTGCATGCACGCAATGTGGCTCACCTTGTGCGGAGGTTTGGCTGTCGGCACGATTACAACCCTTCTTGCGCCCGGGACGGCAAACAGCCCCTCAACGGCCTTGCGGTGTCCCAGATGGGGCGGATCAAAGGCTCCGCCGAAAAGAAGAGTGGTTTCATTCCAGACCGGCGGCGGGCGCACCGTCATACTGCAATCCATTTTGAATATGCCAGGCCCACGAGTCGTGCGAGGCCTTCGCCGGCGGCGGAAGAGATGCAAAGCGGCTCATGCTCGAGGAGCGGTTGCGTGCGGTGTTTTTTTATGGCACTGGCAAGTTTTTTAACGGCTTTTGCCAGGGACTTGTCGTCTTTTGCAAAAGTGTCGATCTTGGTTATGGCGACCAGCTCCGGTTTTTCGAGCAGACCGGGGTTGAAAAGCCCGAGCTCGCGACGGAGGGCAAGATAGCGGCCGGCCAGCAGCTCCGGGTCCTGCGCGGCGAGCGTGCCGTCCACCAGGTGGATCAGAACGCTGGTCCTTTCGACATGCTTCAAGAACTTGTGTCCGAGCCCCGTGCCCCTGTGTGCGCCTTCAACAAGTCCCGGGATGTCGGCGACCACAAAACTCCGGCCTTGTTCGCCGCCCGGAACCGCCACCACCCCCAGATTGGGCACAAGTGTTGTAAACGGATAGTCGGCGATCTTGGGACGCGCCGCGCTTATTCTTGATATGAGCGTGGATTTGCCTGCGTTCGGGAACCCGATTATCGCCGCATGCGCGAGCAATCGGAGTTCCAGGAGGATTTCACGGCTCGTGCCTTCTTCGCCGTCCTGCGCGAATTTCGGCGCCTGGTGCGTGGAGGTTGCAAAATGCGCGTTTCCCTTGCCGCCGCGGCCGCCGGTGCAGGCGATCCACGATTGACCGTCTTCTGTCAGGTCGGCAAGCACGGAACCGTCTATTGCCTCCTTGATGATGGTGCCGACAGGGACTCTTAGCGTGATGTCGGCGCCGTCCTTTCCGGCCTTGTTTGTGCCGGATCCATGTCGGCCGTCGCCGGCCGCATAGGAGCGCTTGAATCTGAAATCCTGCAGCGTGCCCAGTTGTACGTCTGAAACTATGATTACGTCGCCGCCATCGCCGCCATCGCCGCCGTCAGGACCGCCGCGCGGGATGAATTTTTCACGCCTGAAGCTGACGCAGCCGGGACCGCCATGGCCAGCCCGGATTGATATGCGTGCTTCGTCGATGAACCGCACTCTTGCTCAGGCTGCCTGCGGATATACTGAAATCTTTTTGCGGTCGCGGTCGTAACGCTCGAATTTGACAACGCCGTTTATAAGGGAATAGATCGTGAAGTCGCGACCGAGTCCCACGTTGCGCCCCGGATGGAACACCGTGCCCACCTGCCGGACGAGGATTTCACCGGCATTGACCTTTTGACCGCCATAGCGTTTCACGCCGCGCATTTTTGGATTGCTTTCGCGTCCGTTTCTTGAGCTTCCGCCCGCTTTTTTATGTGCCATGGCTCAGTTTCCTTTGGTTGCGGCTTCTTGTGGTTTTGCCTTCAGATGCGACTGGAACTTTGAAAGCGTTGTTTTTTTCTCTTCGGCTGAAAGTTCGTACTTCTGGCCCGAACCGCTGTCCACCCCCGTCACGAGCAGCTGCGTGTACTCCTGGCGGTGCCCCTTGACGCGGCGGTACTGTTTGCGACGTTTCATTTTTACGATAATGATCTTGTCGCCACGGCCCTGACCGACTATTTCGGTGCTGACCAGCGCGCCGTTCAAATACGGCTTGCCCACGGTGATTTCCGTTTTTTCGCCGCCGTGGCTGCTGAAAAACATCACCTTGTCGAAGTTTGTGCTTCCGCCGATTTCACCATCAAGTTTTTCGACTTGGATGACGTCGCCCGGTTGAACACGATACTGTTTTCCACCTGTTTCAATTACAGCATACATAGGCCGCACAAGATGCCCGAAACAACGTGCGAAGTCAAGGAGTTATCTTGACGTCAAATCATGCAATGATAATTTCCCGGGGGTCTTGACGGATTTGTACTTGCGGATACGATTTCGAATGCGCGACAGGGAATTTGTGGTTGCGCGAAACATTAAACCCGGGGGGGATTTGATGAAGGAAACAGGGAAGTCGTTGTCTGTTTTATTGATTTTATTGGGATTTATTGGAGGTGCGCAGGCTGCAAAACCTCCAGTTGATTTTGATATTGATGTTGTTTACGGGGACGACAACCGGCTTGATGTTTTTGAGATTACCGATAACGCCCAGCTCAGATGGGCGGATTCCACGGTGTCTGTTTTTTCGGCATCAAAACTCACAACCAGTGATGATGGTAAAACGGTTGTCCTTAAGACCGGGCATCATGGCAGGAACACCAGACTTTGCACAAACGAGCGTTTCTACGACCAGCCTGATGGCGCTTTCTGTTCCGGCGTACTGGTTGGCAAGGACCTTGTGCTTACCGCCGGGCATTGCGTTGAAAGCATGTTCGGGTGTTTCATGTCAAAATTTGTATTTGGCTTTAGTGTAAAAAAACAGGGCGACAATCCCGTGTCCGTTCCGGCCGGTGAAGTTTATTCCTGCAGGGAGATTGTCAAGCGCGAACAGGACAATCATGGTGCTGATTTTGCCGTGATAAGGCTTGACCGGAGCGTGGCGGGGCACGAACCGCTCGAAATAAACCGGAGCGTCCAGGTCGAGAACGGCACGAAGATTGTTCTTGTGGGTGGGCCGTCCGGTATTCCGCTCAAGATCGCTTCCGGAGCGCGCGTTATTGACAATAAAAAGGACAAGGGGTTTTTTGTAGCAAACACCGACAGTTTTCATGGCAACTCGGGCGGCCCCGTGATTAATGCCTATACCGGCTTGATTGAGGGGGTTCTGGTCCGCGGCGAGGATGACTATGTTTTTGATCCGGCTTTGCGTTGCAAGCGCAACCGCATTTGCAAGGATGACGGCAGCAACTGCCGCGGCGAGGACGTTACAAGGGCTTCGGCTTTTGCCCCGTGGATTCCTGCGCTGACAGCAAAGCCTCTTTTTTGATTTCGTCCGCGTGCGCGGTGATCCTGCAATGATTCTTCAGTTTGTCGCGGTTTTGCGCGGTCCATGATGCAAGGTTGGCCTCGATTGTGCCGTCCGCCTTGCTTCCGTCAAGCAGGATGTCAAGAAAACGCCAGCCGTTCGGGGCATTGCTTGAGTGCCCGTTCATCGTGGGTTTGCCCGTCAGCAGTCCCGCCCACATCGCGTCGAGCTGGTACTTCCAACTGAACGGAAAAGTGTTTTTGGATGCCTTTGGCGTGTACACAAAACTGTCGCAGTCGTTGCTTATTTTTGTCGCAAGCACCTTGACCTCGGCCTTGTACTCCTTCCAGTCAAAAGAGCTGGTGTGCACCAGTTGTTCGCTCATGCACAGCCCGACAAGCACGCAGGCCAGGATTTTTTTCCGCGTTTGAAGGATCTCGATGAAATACGCCGCGGCGATGCCGTAAATAATCAGAAACATCAAGGCGATCCTTGAATATACCCGGAGGCTGTTTGCGGCGGGAACCCAGTCAAAAAGCAGCTTGAAAAAAGTGTGGCGCTTGTATTGCGAGAAAAACACCATCCCGATGACAAGCACCGCAACAAGCACCAGTCCCGCGGTTCTTCTGTCCGGGGATTTTACGAGTTTTCTCAGCCCGAGAATGACCAGCACCGGAGTGATGAGGCCTACCCCCATTCTCATTTCGCCCTCCTGGGCAATCATCCGGAACAGTTTGATCTTCATCAGCCAGGCGTACGGGACATTCCACGGACCGACATGAAACCATGCCTGAAGGGGGAGAAAATAATCCACCACGTGCCACCACGGGCGTGGGCCCACCTCTTTTGAAACCTCGAGAAATTTTGCGGCCAGCGGGTAAAGCGAAAGGCAGAACAGGCCCAAAGCCGCCGCCACCGGGATCCAGCCCCTTGTGAGCAGGTTAACGTAAGCCTTTCGGATGTTCTTGATAAAAAGCCCGGCCAGAAACGCGACAACAAGGCAAAAACCCAGGAACCAGTCATAGTATACCACCGTCCACGCCTGGATCGAAACCGCGGCAAAAAATACAAGGGACCAGATGAAGATGAACTTTTTATTGAAGCCCGGATTCTTTTCGCGCATTGCCCCGGAAAAAAGCATGGCAATGGCATGTATGGCGATCACCGGGTAGAACATCTCGAACATGTGCGGGTGTCCGGTCTTGTTGATCCTTGACGAAGCGAAAGTGAAAATAAAGGCACCGAATGCGGCGCTTGTCGCGTTTTTTACGAACCATTTGAGCAGGAACTTGTGGAAGACGGCGAAATTGAGGACAAGGATGGTTATTGTCCAGAGCTGGAAACTGTTTTCGGGGCCAAATCCGAGCGCCCGCCAGAGGGCATAAAAAGGAAGAACACCAAGTTCCAGGTCGCTATAGGTTGAAACGTTTGGGGCCGGATGAAAAAACGGCATGTTCCAGAAACTCCCGGAGGCGCCGTGACCGGCGAAAAAACCGTAATAATGCTCCAATACGTAGTTGATGAAACGGGTATCGCCGGGATCGGTCTGCATCTGCGAAAAGAGCGAGAATATGGTCGGATGAAAGGCCATCAACAAACCGATAAGGCAAATTACCACTGCTTGCATGATTGCCGGGATTCTATTGCGGCGGCAAAAACAAAGTCAATCGGATTGTATCTGTTGTAATCGCACCCGGCTTCCATTCACATGAAGTATTGCGCAGATTCCGGGAGGGATTTCCGGGGCCCGGCCCCGCGTGGTGGCGTTAGCGACAAGCACATGTGTGAACGTGGTGCCGCGTGCGCGCGAACGCATCATCGGCCAGAGCGGGTATTCCCAGTCGTCGCCGCCGATGACGAGTCCGGCCCGGGTGCAGCCGGACGCGGCAAGCGCATCGGCGGCTTCGCGGTAGGGTTTGTACAAATCCTTCCGGATGGCAAAGTACTGCTCTTCGCGCGGAGCGGTGAAAACGCTTTGCCAGGCGCGCGAAGGGACGGAAAAAAACGGACGGTTATAATTGAAAAACACCCAGGGCAGCGCGGCAAGCGAAAGGCCCCAGACGACCACAGTCGTCGCACGCGCCATGTTGTCGGGGGACAGCCGGAATTTTTTCAGCGCGGCATCGAAAACAACCGCGAACACCGGCGCCGAAAGCGCGAAAAACGGAAGATGCAGACGGCTGTGCCAGGGCTGCCATTTGAGAAAAAAACAAAAAGCAAGAAACCCCCCAATCGTGATTCCCGCATATGCCCTTACGCCAGGTGGCATGCGCATTAAAAAAACCAGGGCGAATGCCACGGCAAGAAGGGCCGCATGCAGCGGATTTCCGGCTTGGTCCTCCTGGTTGGAGACGTCCGGAAGCGCGAACCTGCCGCCCCAGGTCGTGCGCGGGTCGTTGATATCAACGCCGATGATGCGGTGGAAGAAAACAAGCGCCTTCATTACCGCATTGTTCCAGCCGTTGTGGGGCACGCGGAAATGAATGGCGGTGTTTTTGGCGAATGAGGAAAGAAGGAGGGCGGGGGAATGGGCATTATTAGTGAGTGCTGCTGATTCGCCGGGACTTGTAAGCGGATGTCCATAGGTTTTGATGTTGCGATAGAAGTGAGGGGCATTGAGCGCAAATGCCAATAATAGCGCAATGGATACATGTGCTAGTGTTTTTTTTATATGAATGTGGTGAAAAATACTGAGTACCCACCAAAGCCCGATTATCCCGCCATAAAAAAACATGACGCCTTTTGAAAGCACGCCAATGCCAAGGGCACATGAGAAATACAGCGTATTGGCAAGTGAAAAATCCTGTTGCAGGATTGTTTTGATCGCGAAATATGCTGCGACCATGCACCAAAAAGCGCAAACAAGATCGTTTTGTGTGGACGTGGATTGCAAAACCGTCATGGGGGCCGTGAGAAAAAAACCGGCGGCAATACAGCCTGCTTTTTTTGACAGCACGAAAATTGTTGCAATCAGATAAACCATTATTCCGGCGCCAGCAAGGGCAAGCCACTGAACCATGTTGGCCAGACGGTCAGAGCCGTCGGCAAGCGCATACAAGTGAAAAATTGCATATTCGGTCCATGGATTATAAAATGCCTGCCGTTCAATATGGGTGGGGTGGTGAGCGACATCGCCGTGATGGAACCAGCCGACAACACGGCTCATGTGGTAAGTCATTGAATCCCAGGTGTTTGGCGCGGCCACAAGCGCAATGACAAATGTTGTTGCAAGAATAAACAACAGCGGTGATATGCTGGGTAGATTATAATGCCGGGGCATGCTTTGGCTATGAATGGTGGTCTTTTTCCACAGTCCTATTGTGAAAAAACATATACTCAAGGCAAATGCGAACCAGAATATTGCGATTGAATGTCGGTTTAATGCTGAAAAAAACGAAAGAATCTCGGTGGTGAGTATGGTGAATGTTCCAATAATTACAAAAAACTTTGGCAAGAAATCGTTTTGGGCTTTGTTTTTTGTAAAAAAATTCCATTGTTGTGTTGCTGCAAATTTATTCATGAGGCTTGAATATGGCTTGGTGCAGGTTTTTTGTCTAGGTTATGCTGGGGCTTATTTTGATTTTGCGGCCAAGTGCGCCTGGCGATTGTGTGGTTGTTGAAAATGCCATGAAATGATATTCCAGCCGTTATGGAAGCAGACATTGTCAGGGGGTTTTTGATAAATAAAACGGGCCGTGGTGACGTTGGACATGAGGAGGGTATTTTTACCGGGAAACTCTTGGATTCTTTCGGCGTGTTGGAATTGATTTCATTTTTAGAAGATGAGTTCGGTATTGAAATTGATACAACCAGACATGAGCTTTCTGAGTTCGATACCATTGATGGAATTGTTGCGCTGATAAAAAAATTAAGAGCGGATTTACGGAATGTTCAAGCGTGAACTGAGAATAGGGCTGCCTCATACCAATTACAATCAGCTAGCAGAGCATCTTCTCATGAAATGTGTTGGAGCATTTCATTGGGATGCGATTGCGGAGGTCATGGGTATCCCACTGTCAAAGGCCCGTACCGTTGATGGGCGGGAGATTTATGCTACATTTTTTTATATTGAAACATTGTTTCCATCTGAGCGTCCAGCATGCGGCTTCAAGCTTGATGATGATGTTGAGTTTTTTGGGGTGTTGCGGGCCTTTAAGAACATGTCAGTTGAAGGTCAGTGGGTTTTTGATCACAAGGGGAGTATTGAACAATTACTTCTAGAATCAGGTGATGTGATTGATGAGGATATCAGGCGAAGACATCCATTCATCAGATTTGGGAATGTATTTATAAGTTTGCGTGGCAGCAATAGCAATCTTAAGGTTTCGCCGCCGGCCAATGCAAGTTTTACTGGCTTTAAGAAGCTTCCAAACGAGGAAAATCCATATCAGCTTGTTCGTGACGCGGGCGCAAAAGGGACATTTGGTTTGTTTTCTGCCGTAGAGGTTTGGAAGAGGATTGATTCCGGCGCCTCATATAACATGATGTATGAAATCAGTCCTGATAGGGATTCAAATGGCGCAGGACTGGTATATTTTGCAAATTATTTCGCTTTTATGGATTCCGCCGAACGAAAAGCACTGGAAAAGATTTCCGGAAAGCGGTGTTTTACCAGAAGTGAAATCAATGGACGAACACTCAGGGAACGTAGAATGGGATATTTCGGAAACGCGGACTTAACTGATTCGATAAGGATTGAAGTTGATTGTTATTCCTGTGAAGAGGATTCGGGACTGCTTGGTTTGAGATACCGGATTTTCAGGGTGAGTGACGGCATGTTGATATGTTTGTCTGAAGCGATCAAGACTCTCGGCTCGCGGGAAAACACATGATTTTTTTTGTTTCCGCAGGTTTTTATCTGGTTTCGGCTTTTGCGTTTTTGCTCGACCGTTTTTTTTCAGTGGTGGCGGCGGGAAGATACAGGTCAATCTGCCTTGTTGCCATTAATATGGTGTTTGTTTATCTTCTGGGAAAAAATTCGATCCGATACGCTCTTGTGACTGTGATTGTGTCGGTTCTTTTTTATCTCGCCGTCAAACTGGTCGGAAGGCGGAGAAAACGCTTGTTCGGCATCCTTGTAGTTGTGATGTTTTTGCTTTTTTTTGCGGTCAAAATGCAGCCTGGAACTTCTGATGACGTGTTCAGCTCCATTGTGCCTGTTTTTGGTTTTTCTTTTTTTTTCCTGAGAATAGTTCATTTTGCGTTTGATTATTCATCCGGCAAGATCAAGGTTGCTGGTTTTTTGCAATTTATGGGTTTTATCACATTTTTCCCGGTTTTTGCTTCTGGACCGGTGATGAGGTTTCAACAGTATTGTGTAAATCACCTGTCACCGGTACCGCTTACACGAGATGCCTGTATAAGCGCCGGAAACAGGATCCTGATGGGATTGATCAAAAAAGGGATTTTCGCTGCGCTGTTGTATGATCACTCGCTTGCTGCTCTGAGTATGGATTCGGCGGGTGTTTTGGATGTTATTTGTCGTTCGCTTGTATATTCATTTGTCATATATTTTGATTTTTCTGGGTATTCCGATATGGCCATAGGTCTTTCCAGATTGTTCGGCTTTGTGGTTCCGGAGAATTTTGATTATCCGTATCTAAAAAGAAATCTGATTGATTTTTGGAATGCCTGGCACATGACATTTTCGTTCTGGCTCAGGGATTATATATTTATGCCCATCGGTCAAAGACTTTTCAGGACGCGGCTGAAGAAAAAGCCTCTTGTGATAGCGGTAATTTCATATGTGTTGACGTTCCTGTTTTGTGGGTTTTGGCATGGCAAGGGGATTAACTTTATTTTGTGGGGGTTGTATCACGGCTTGGGTTTGTGTGGCGTGAAGGTTCTTCAGGAGAGCATCCGGCGTACATCTTTTGTGGCGCTTCGTGATGTCCTGTCGTCCAAGCCGGCCGGGTTTTTATGCGTATTGATCACGTTTCTCTATGTCAGCTTTGGTTGGGTGTTTTTTGTGCTGGACTCCAGGCGTTTATATGTGATTTTCTCAAAATTACTGTGAGAATATGATTTAGTTCCGGGAGAATTTGATGATGGACCAAAAAGGAAAATTCAAAAAGTTTCTGGCCGAGAAGGGGAAATACTGGTTGTTTCCGTTGCTGCTTCTTGTTGCGGTGATTGGGTTTGCGTTATTCGCGGGTGGTGGGAAGATGCGCCAGTTCGTGTATTTTAATTTCTGATTTATTCATCATGAATGAAAAGAAGCGATCGATAGCTGTTATGCTCTTGCTGTTGCCGGTTTTGCCGCTGGCATACTTTGGCATAACATATTCTTTTCATGCATATATTGTCATTTTTTTATATCTGGCGGCGTGTTTTTATTGTTTTTCGCGAAGATTCAAGGGATTGGCTGGCGTGCTTTCATTCAATGCATCGGTATCGTTTGTGATTATTGCTTGTGTTGAATTTGCTTTTTCGGGATTGGTATTTCCGCGTCCCGGAGAGATGGCCGTGGTTGTTCCGGAAAAATTGCCGGGAGCCAATGAAATAAAATCGTCTGGGATAAAAAACACAAAGGGAATTGTACAAAATACAGGTACATATTTTGAGTTTCACAGATATTTTAAAGATGACTGGCAGCTTGGCGCTGTGCCTTATAAAAGCCATCGTGTTACCGCAAAAAAAACGATTGATGAACGGGTGCTGTATGATGTTGTATACACGATCGATGAAAATGGTTTGAGGCATACGCCGATTCCGTCTGATAAAAGAAATCTGGCAGTCCTGTTTTTCGGTGACTCAATGACATTTGGTGAAGGTGTCAACGACAATGAAACATTTCCGGCAGCTTTCCAGAGTCTTACAAAGAAGTATAGGGCGTTCAATTTCGGGTTTCATGGTTATGGCCCTCATCAGATGCTCAGGGCACTTGAAATCGGGCATGAACGTGGGATTATAAAGGGATATAAGCCGGCTTATATAATATATGTGACCCATTCTGATCATATTGATCGGGCCGCTGGTCGTGCTAGCTGGGATATTATTGGTCCAAGATATGAACCTGATGGCAGGGGATATGTTGTCTATAGCGGCCGACATCATAGTATATGGTGGCATAAGATACATCAGCGCTTGAACCGGTCTCATTTTTTCAGGTGGGCAAGCTTCAGATTGAAAAATCGTGAAAATAAGCCATTGCCTGCGAATGCGGGTTTGGCATCCGTAGATATGGATAGATACGCGGGAATAATTGCCACGTCTGACAGAATTGTGCGTGAAAGATATGGCGTAAAACTTGTTGTAATTTTGTTAGAGCTGGACAAAATCCTTTCGGATGATGTCGCCGCAGAGTTTAAAAAAAAGAATATATCATTTGTGAAATTTTCTGAAAAGATTATTCCAGGCTACACTCTGGGGGCGCCGGAGTATAGTATCGCGGTGGATACGCATATAAATGTCCTGGGCAACCGCATTGTTGCCAAGAACATCTTGAAGCTCATCAATGATGGAATATTTTGAATTATCAAGTCGAGATCATTTCCTGACCTGCGCCCCGATGTAGAGCTGCGCCTCGCGCGCGTCGGCGCGGAGCTTGCGCGCATCGATCGTGCGGACGCGTTTGCCGTCGTAGAGCATCCGGCCGTCAACCATGGTCCAGCGGACATGCGCCGGCTGTGACGAATAGACCACGGAGGAGGCAATTGATTCCACCCCGCAGCGTGCGGCAGCGGGAATTGAGTTTTCAAGCGAGGAAAGGTCGAGCGCCACGAGATCGGCTTTTTTTCCGGGTTCGATCGAGCCGATTTCGCCGGACCACCCGAGGGCTTTTGCGCCGCCGAGCGTGGCCATGTCAAGCACGTCCACGGCGCGCATGGCCCTGGGGCCCGCGCCCGGCTTGTGGATCAGCGCGGCAAGGCGCATTTCGGTGAACATGTTGAGATTGTTGTTGCAGGGTGCGCCGTCGGCGCCAAGCGCGACGTTGATGCCGCGTTCGAGCATCTCGGGCACATGCGCGATGCCCGATGCCAGCTTGAGATTGGAGCTGGGGCAGTGGACGACCTGGGTGCCCGTGCGCCGCAGGATGTTCATCTCGTTGGGCTTGAGCCAGATGCAGTGGGCAAGCACGAGGGATGGCGAGGTCATTCCAAGCTGGTTGAGATATTCGATGTTCTCGCAGCGGACGAGTTTTTTTACGAGCTGGATCTCCTTGAGATTCTCGCTCGCGTGAGTGTGAATGATGGCCTTTTGCTGGCGGGCGATGCGTGCCACTTCCGTCAGGAGCTGTTCGGTGCAGGAAATGACAAATCTTGGCGCGTACGAAACCCTGATGCGCCCGTTTTCGGCGCCGTGCCATTTGCGGTGCAGTTCTACCGCCTCGGAAATCGCATCGCGCGTCGGCTCGCGCAGATAATCCGGCGTGGTGACCGGATTGTCCATCAAGCACTTGCCGACGTTTGCGCGCAATCCGGTGTCACGCACGGCCTCCAAAATGGCCTCCGTGTGCCTCACGGTGCCCATGTCGAGTATGCACGTCGTGCCGGAGGAGAGCAGCTCATGGATTCCCAGCAGCGCGCTCACCCGGATTGTCCTGGCGGTGTGGGCGGATTCAAAAATCCAGATCCGTTTTGAAAGCCAGTCCAGGAGTTCAAGGTCGTCCGCCTGGTTGCGGAACAGCGTCTGGCAGAGATGCACATGCGCCTGCACGAAGCCCGGCAGTATCACGAGTCCGCTTGCATCGATCACTTTTGCGCCGCGCGGAACGCGTGAGGGCGCCGATGTTGAAACCGAAACAATCCTGTTGCCGTCAAGGCGGATGGTTCCTTTGATGACCCGCCGCCGCCTGTCCTGCGTTGCAATCAGGGCACCGGTGATGAACGTCATTTTGTCAGGTGCTCCGGAGTGAAGGCGTCCGGAAGGATTTCGGCAAGTTTCATCACGCGGCATTCGCCGGAAAGATTTGCGGCGATGACGGTTGCCTCGCCTCCGAACTCCGCGATCACCTGCCTGCAGATTCCGCAGGGGGGCCAGGGCGGGGTGGCGTCCGTCACCACCATGACCTCTGATATCCTTATGCCGCCAATTGCCGCAACGGCTGACTGGATGGCGACGCGTTCGGCGCAGTTCGTGGCGCCGTAGGAGGAATTTTCGATATTGCAGCCGCCGTAGATTTCTCCGTCGGCGGTTTTGATCGCCGCTCCAACCTTGTGTCCGCTGTAGGGGCTGTAGGCGTTGGCGCGGGCCGCTTTTGCGGCTTCGTAAAGGGCCATGTATTTTTCAGGCATCTGTTTTTTCATGATTGTTTTCCCCCGTTGGCAGCGGACGGCTTGTGAACGAGCCGCGGCACCGCGGATCTCAGCAGATTGGACAGATTGACCGCACCCTTTTTGGAGTTGTCCATGACTTCCTGGTGCGTGAGCTTCTGTCCCGACATGCCCGCCGCGCGGTTCGTTATGCAGCTTATGCCGGCAACGCGGACACCCAGATGATTTGCGGCAATGCTTTCCGGCACCGTGGACATTCCTACCGCATCGGCTCCGAGAGTCCTGAGCATGCGCACCTCGGCCGGCGTTTCATAGGTCGGGCCGAGAAGCCCGGCGTATATGCCAGTATGGAGCTTGATGCCGAGTTTTCCGGCCGCATTCTGGAAGGTCTCCAGACAGTCCTTGTTGTACGCCTCCGAAAGGTCCGGGAATCTTGCGCCGAGCTGGGAAAGGTTCGGCCCCTTGAGCGGGTTGTCGCCCATGAGATTGATATGGTCGCTGATCAGCATGAGGTCACTCGGCTCGAAGGCCGGATTCACGCCGCCCGATGCATTCGTCATGATAAGCGTCTGGATTCCGAGTCCGCAAACGGTGCGCGTCGGAAACACTACGTCTTCCATCGGATAGCCTTCGTACAGGTGGAAGCGCCCCTGGAGAAAAACCGTTTTGACCCCGTGAAACCCGCCGATCACCAGCTTGCCCGCGTGTCCTTCAACCGAGGTGCCGTGGAACCACGGTATTTCGGTGTACGGGATCGTCACCGCATCGGTGACGTCGCCGCCGATGTCGCCAAGTCCGGACCCGAGAATGATGCCGATATCAGGCTTGATGTCAGTGCGCTTGTGGATCGAATCCACGGCTTCCCTGATTTTTTGATAGATTGTGGGTTTGTTCATGTTGTTCTCCATCATCCCATCGACTCGATGACAAGTTTCGGAACTCTTTTGCGCGAGCGCGAGAATTCAAACGCCTTTTCAAGGGCTGCAAAAATTGCGGTTTGGTCGGCATTTTCGGCGGCATGCACGGTGACCACCGTATCGCCGGTCTTCACCTGGCTGCCGAGTTTGCGGTGAAATACGAGGCCGACCCCGGGATCGATCGCATCGGAGATTTTTTTGCGTCCGCCCCCCAGTTCTACCAGGAGGTGTCCGAGGCTTTCGGTGTTGATTCCGGTGACATAGCCGCGTCTTTTTGCCTTCCACGGCAGCTTGCGCGGAGCGGAGGGCAGGAGCGCCGTGTTGTTCACCGCATCCAGCGATCCGCCCTGTGCAAAAACCATTTCCTGGAACTTTGCCCAGGCACTGCCGTCAGAAAGCCTGCTGTGGGCGGTTACCCGGCCCTCGGCAAGGTTTTTTGCGATTCCTCCGAGTTCAAGCATATGGGCGCAAAGCTGGACGGTAAGCTCTTTCAGGTCGCCGGAGGAAAGATCGCCGTTGCCCAGGATCTTGTGGTTGGTGAGCACCTCGATGCACTCGACGACTTCGAGCGCGTTGCCGGCGGTGCAGCCAAGCGGCTGGTTCATGTCGGTAAGGATGGCGCGGCATTTGAGGCCGGATTTTTTCGCAACCTGTGTGAGCATTCTGGCAAGTTTCCGCGCTTCGGAGCGGGATTTCATGAAGGCGCCGTTGCCGCTCTTGACGTCAAGCACGAGGGCATCGGTCCCTTCGGCAAGTTTTTTTGAAAGGATGGAGGCTACGATGAGCTGGATGCACTCGACCGTTCCGGTGACATCGCGGAGGGCGTAGAGTTTTTTGTCGGCAGGCACCATTTTATCGCTTTGTCCGAGCATGGCGCAGCCGACGTGCCTCAGAATCTCGTCTATCTTTTCGCGTTCCATGCGGACATTGAAGCCGGGGATGGATTCGAGCTTGTCGAGCGTGCCTCCGGTATGTCCGAGCCCGCGGCCGGACATCATCGGCACCTTGAGGCCGCAGGCCGCGGCAAGAGGCGCAAGTACAAGCGAGACCTTGTCGCCGACGCCGCCCGTGGAATGCTTGTCCACCTTGGGGCCGGGTATCCGGGAAAAATCATACCGTTCGCCGCTTTCCAGCATGGCCTTGGTAAGAGCCACGGTTTCATCAAGCGTCATGCCCCGGAAGTAAACAGCCATCAAAAAAGCAGTGGCCTGGTAGTCGGCCACCTCGCCGGTCTGCATGCCCGAGATAAAACCGCGGATTTCTTCGGCGCTGAGTTCGTGTCCGTCGCGTTTTTTCTGGATTACCAGCGCAGGTGTCAGCATCCGAGAAGCTCCAGAAAGGATTTTCCGGCCAGCTCATCCGGCGCGGCTTCGCGTCCGAGAAGCGCATGCAGGACTGTTGCGCCTACGTCGGCATAGGAATCCCTGCGGCCGATATCATGCGGCCCGCCGTTTTTCTGGGCGGGGGAGAAGGCCAGGACGGGAATGTGTTCGCGCGTGTGGTCGGAGCCGGCTTGCGTCGGGTCGTTGCCGTGATCGGCCACCACCACAAGCAGATCGCGCGGCCCCATCAGGGATTTGAAACCGGGGATGGCGCGGTCAAATTCTTCAAGTGCTTCTGCAAAGCCGCGGGCATCCCTGCGGTGACCGAAGAGCATGTCGAAATCAATCAGGTTGCAGAAGATGAGTCCGCGTTTTTTACCGCCCATTGCCTCATTGATTGCGCGGATGCCGTCCGTGTTTCCGGCGGTCTCGACGCTCTCTGCAATGCCATGGCCGGTGAAAATGCTGTGGATCTTGCCGATCCCGAGCGTCGAAATCCCGTTTTCCGCAAGAATGTCCAGACAGGTTTTGCCGAACGGATGCTGGGAATAATCCTTGCGGTGATAGGTCCGCTTGAAGGGAATTCCCTTTGCCGGGTCTCCGATGAAGGGTCTTGCGATCACGCGGCTGATGTCCAGTCCGTCGCAGATCACGCGTGCTGACTTGCAGACCGCGTACAGTTTGTCGAGGCCGAAAGTCTCTTCATGCGCCGCGACCTGCCATACGCTGTCAGCACTTGTATAAAGGATGGGTTTTCCGGTGGCCATGTGTTCTTTGCCGAATTTTTCAATGATCTCCGTGCCGCTTGCCGTCCTGTTCCAAAGCATGCCGGGAAGATTGTTTTCGGACAGCCAGCGATCGACCGCGTTTTGCGGAAAGCCGTCAGGGAAAGTCCTGAACGGTTTGCTGACCACAAGCCCGGCAAGCTCCCAGTGCCCGCTGGTAGTGTCCTTGCCGGCGGATTTTTCCAGCGCCTTTCCTGAAGCGCCGACGCCGCCGCCCGGCCGCCGGGGGGGCACTCCTTCTATCGGGGTGAGGTTGCCGATGCCCATGGCCTCCATGTTCGGAATCCTGAGCGTGAGCGAATGCCTTTCCGACAGTTCACGGGCCAGGTTGCCGATCGTGTTGGCGCCGGTGTCGCCGTAGTTCGCGGCGTCAGGCTGTTCTCCGCAGCCCACGCCGTCGATCACGATCCAGATGACACGATCAAAAAGAGGTTCGGCTGCCTGTATGGTCATTTGCTTTGTTCCGCCCGTTTCTCAATAAAGACTGTTCTTGTAGGTTTTTTTTTCGCCGGAATTTTTTACGCCGCTGGAAGGTGCTGCCGGCGGCGTACGAAGCACTATCGCGACACTTGATGACGCCCCGATGCGCGAAGCGCCGGCGGCGATCATTTTTTCAGCGTCTTCGTGTGTCCTGATTCCTCCGGACGCCTTGACTCCCATGTCCGGTCCTACGATCCGGCGCATGAGCGCGATGTCATCAGCTGTTGCCCCGCCTGATCCGAAGCCGGTCGAAGTTTTCACAAACGCGGCACCGGCGGCTTTTGAAAGCGCGCAGGCAATCACTTTTTCGTCCTGGCCCAGGTTTGAAGTTTCGAGAATGACCTTTACGGGATACGGCTGCGAGGCTTCGACCACCTTGCGGATGTCGTCAAGAACAAGCGCATAATCGCGGCTTTTCAGCGCGCCGATATTGACAACCATGTCGATTTCACGCGCCCCGGATTTTATCGCCTCGCGCGCTTCAAAGGCTTTTGATTCGGTAGTGGCGGCGCCGAGCGGAAAGCCGACGACGGCAATCGGTTTTACCGGAGAGCCTTTGAGCTGGTCGGCGACAAATGCGATGTTCGACGAATTCACGCATACCGTGGCAAAAGAATGTTTGCGCGCTTCGTCGCAGATTTTTTTTAGTTCGTCAAAAGTGGCATCTGGCTTGAGCAGGGTGTGATCTATCATTGCCGCGAGGGCCTGGCCATGCACGCCGGTGCCGACGGGGGATGCGGGGGCGGGGCGCGCCGCCGTGGCAGGTTTCTGCTCTTTTTGTGAATTGTAATAAGACTGCGCAAGCGGCACTCCCTGCGAAATCAGTTTTGTTCTCACGGCGCTTGCAATGGTATCAACAAGCCCGCTCATCGCCTGTCCATCTACGGAACCGGTCGTTTTTGGCGGATCTTTTGGTTGATCCTTAAGGATGGTTCTTTTGTACTGTCCGCTTCCCCGGGGTTGAAATGCCATAGATATGACTTTTATTTACTTTTTACTTGAAGTGTCAAGTCGGATTCGTTATTTCATTGATGTTGGAAAGGAAGGGCCGTGGACCTAAATATCGTCGGCCCGCAAGTTTGAAAGCCTTGAGGAGAACAAATTCCTCTCGCTTCGGCGCCAGATGGCCTGCCGGAGCTTTGATGCCCGTACTGGTAATGCTGGGAGTAATGCTTTCGGCGACGTGTGATGCACGCGCCGGGACGGGTTGGAAAATACTGGAAACCATCGGCATAAGTACAGCCGCTGGGACGGTTTTGGGAGCATCTACATTGCCCTTTTATAGTGATCCGGGAGAACATTTCGTAAACGTTGCCATAGGAGCCGCTGCAGGCCTGGCCGTCGGAATCGGAATTCTCACATACGGTTTGTTTGAAGGGTCGCCCGATGCGGAGGCCGAGAAGGCCGCCGCGGCGGCGCGAGGGCCGCAAAAATTGCGGCGAGCCGGGTATTTGGCCCGTTCGGATGCCCCAGGTTGGCGTAATATTTCGCCTTCTTCATATCCCGCCCCGGCAGCCTGGCTGCCGCTGGTTTCATATAACTGGTAATCTTTAGCCGTGCCCCTCGGGTGTGACGGCTTGTGGGATTTCCATTTGATTGGGGAGAAACATGTCAACAGAACTGATAATCAACGCTTCATTGCCGGAAACCAGGATCGCGCTCATTGAAAACAGCGAAATCCAGGAGCTGCTCATCGAGCGCGCATCCGGCAGGGGTATCGTAGGCAATATTTACAAGGGCAAGGTAACGCGGGTACTGCCCGGGATGCAGGCGGCATTTGTCGATATCGGGCTCGAAAAGGCCGCGTTTCTTTACGTCGATGACGTATATGTCCATTCTGAAATTTTTCAGGAGGAAGAAGGCGAGGAAACGCCGGAGCTTCCGGGTGATTCTTCGGAAAACCAGGCCGGTGGCAGTGAGGATTTCCAGGAAGGTCATCGCGGCGATGAGACCGGCGCCGACATGGAACGGCGTTCCGACGAAGTTGATTCAACCGAAAACCATGAAGATCATGGCGCTGGCGATGCCGGTGATGATGATGGCAGCAAGGGGCCGGTGGCAATGGGGCCGGGCGGGGACGATCAGGGCGACAAGCCATCAGATACGATAGCCCCCGAACAGAGGCAGGAGGAGCCGGTCGCACCGGCGTCCGGCAATGCCGAGGGCGGACCGGCACCGCAACAAGGCGCGTATAATAATGGTCCGGACGCGAGGCGCGGCGGCAGAAGCCCGCGCGGCGGGCGCGGCGGCAGAAGTTCGCGCGGCGGCAGAAGCTCGCGTGGCGGCAGAAGCTCGCGCAGCGGCGGCGGCGGCAGAAGCAGGATGCCGCAGGGGCCGGGTTATGGAAACGGTTATGGTCAGCAGGCGGGACATCCGTCCGAAGGTCCGCAGGATCAGGGTCCGTATGAGCAGAGAAATTCGCCAAATGATTCTTATTATCAGGGCGGATACGGCGGGCGCGGCGGACGCGGCGGCGACAACCGCCAGTTCCGGTCGCGTGATCGCAGGATAAGGCCCAAGCAGGTTCGCATTCCCAGGATGCAGGCAAACATCCAGGATTTATTGCAAGAGGGCCAGGAAGTGCTTGTGCAGGTGGCAAAGGACCCGATTTCTTCCAAGGGCGCGCGTCTTACCTGTCACATAAGCCTGCCGGGCAGGCATCTTGTATGCATGCCCACGATCGATCATGTGGGCGTTTCACGCAGGATAGACCGCGATGACGAGCGGCGCAGCCTTCGCGATTATGTCGAGCGCAACCGTCCGCGCGGCATCGGATTCATCGTGCGCACGGCAAGCGGCAAAAACCAGTCAGAAAACAAGATCCAGCAGGACATAGATTATCTTGCGCGTCTCTGGGGCGAGATCCGCGAAAAGGCCGCCGCAGTGCAGGCGCCGGCGCTTGTTTACGAGGATCTCAATTCCGTTCTTCGCGCTATCCGCGACTGGGTTATAGAGGATATCGACAAGATCATTGTTGATTCGCGTTATCACTTCAACGAGATCAACAAGTTTGTATCGCATTTCATGCCGTCGCTCCGGCAGAAGGTCGAGCTTTACCACGGCGACATCCCGATCTTCGATGCATATAATATTTCAACCGAGCTTTCGCGTGCGCTTGACCACAAGGTGTGGCTCAAGTCGGGCGGATATATTGTCATCGAACAGGCCGAGGCGCTTGTTGCGATCGACGTCAACACCGGCAGGTATGTCGGCAAGAAGAATCTTGAGGACACCATCCTCAAGACAAACCTTGAGGCCGTCAAGGAGATCGCCTACCAGCTCAGGTTGCGCAACTGCGGCGGCATAATCATTCTCGACCTGATCGACATGGAGCGGGACGACAACAAGCAGCGGGTTTACCGCGCGCTCGAAGAAGAACTCAAAAAGGACCGCGCGCGCCCGACGATTCTCAAGATTTCCGAGCTCGGTCTCATTGAGATGACCCGCAAACGCACGCGTGACACGATCATTCGCACGATGTGCGAGCCGTGCAATCATTGCGAGGGCAAGGGCTATCTCAAGAGCAAGCAGACGGTCGCCTACGAGATCATGCGCGAACTCGAGCGCGAGGGCATTGACCGCGGGGCGCAGCGCATACTTGTGCAGGCGCATCCGGATGTGGTGGACATTCTCGCCATTGACGAGCGCGAGACGATTGACATGCTTGAACGCAGGTACCGCAAGCCCATTTATCTGCAGGCCGTGCCCAATTACCACCAGGAGCAGTTTGAAGTAGCGGGCGACAAGCGCCCGGCCCAGGGGGAGTACGAGAGCGTGCAGGCAGAGCCCAGGCCGGGTGACGGGCGCGATAACGGTGAACCAAGGCGCATGCAGCCTGCTGTTGAGCCGCAGATGCCGCAGCCGCAGCAGATGCCGCAGCCGCAGCAGATGCCGCAGCCCGGGCCTATGGCCGGGCCGGATTCTGATGGTGCCGGAAACCGCAGTCCGCAGGACGACGGTTTTGACAACGAAGAAGACCGGCAGGCATTTTTGCGCGCACAGGCGGCGCAGGATGCCGCCATAGCCAACCAGGCGGCAAATTCGCCAAGCCGTGGCACCATGAGCCAGGGCGGCGGCGGAATGCGTCCTTATAATAATGGCGGTCGCGGCGGAGGCGGCGGCGGCAGGCGTCCCAATAACACGGGGCGCAGAGGTGGCTGGGGCGGTGGCGGAGGTCGCGGCGGTTACGGCGGAGGCGGCGGCGGAGGCGGCGGCGGTCGCGGCGGCAGGCGCTTTGGCAGCAACCGTGGCGGTTACAGCGGAGGCGGCGGCGGGAGATATTACCAGCGCCACGAAAACGACATGAACGGGCCGCAGACAATGCAGGGCTCCGGACAGGGACAGGGACCCGCGCAGGGACCGGTCGGGCATCCGGATCCGGTTCCGGCGTCCATTGAAAAGCCACAGGTGGATACCACCACAAGGAATGATGACAACGGAGGCTCTGATCATTCGCAGCCACCGGTTTGATGTCAGAATGGTTTGCTGGAACAGTGAGCCAGTCATATTTTGAAATCCGTTTCAGAGCCACGAAGCAGCCCGGTCGGGGGGCGGATGCGCTTTCACGCGAGGATTTTCTGGCGCTGCTTTGGGTCAGGTTCGGTTCACGCGGGATGCTGGGCATCCATGAGGGGTCGGTTGACGAAGGCGAGGCTGGGGCGGCGGAGTGGACACTTGATTCCGCGCAGGCCCCGCCCGCGCGGGACTGGGTCGGCGACAGCGCCGCGGGGGCCGGGGCTTCGGTATATTTTTCAAACGTTGATGCTGCCCGGGACGCTCTTGAGTTTCTTTCATCCGTTGACGGTGTCGAACTTCTTTCAGAGGTGGAAGAGAAGCTGCCCGGCGACTGGATGGCTGCGTGGCGCGAGGGTTTCAAGGGGCTGCGTGTCGAGCCCTGCTGGGCCGTCCTGCCGCCGTGGCTTGATGCCCCGGCTGACGGCGCAAGGCCGGGGGATGTCCGCATCAAAATCAACCCGGGCGCAGGTTTTGGCACCGGCACGCACGAGACGACGCAGCTCTGCCTTGGCGCGATAGGTGACCGGCGTTCTTCAATCGCGGGAAAAAGGGTGCTTGATTTCGGGAGCGGGTCCGGAATTCTTGCCATTGCTTCGGCGCTTCTTGGCGCCCGCGCGGATGCCGTGGAGGTAGATCCGCTTGCCCGCGACAACGCCCTCGCAAATTCCGCGCTTAACGGCGTGGCCCTTGAATTCACGGAGCATCTTGGGCCGGCTTGTGATTACGATATCGTGATTGCAAACATCCTCCGGCCGGTGCTCGTGGAACATGCGCGGGAGCTTTGCGGGCGGTTGCGCCGGGGAGGAGCCATGATTCTTTCCGGGCTGCTGGAAAAGGATGTGCGCGAAGTCAGCGATCTGTATTCGGCGCTCCTGGGCGCGGGCTTTGCCGTGCGCGAAAAAGGCGATTGGCGGGCGTTAGAATTTTTTCAATATTTCAAGAGCACTGATTTTTGACAAAATATCAAAGTCTCGATCAATATGCATGACTGGCACAGCGTGATGAATTGCAATTGCAGCAATAAGACAATCTGAACTTGATCGTATGGTCAATCCCTTTTTTCTTGCAAGCCGATAAAGTGCGGCTGCCTGGATGAATCTTTCAAGCGGTATGTTGACATCAAGGCACGGAAACGATGTCATGCTTGTTCTGATTTTAGAATGAGTGTGATCATCTTTTATTCCCTGCAATACTTCCTGAATTACAATTGGACAGGTAACAACAACAGGAAGATTTTCTTCTTTAAGCATAAAATGAGTATTGCGTTTGAATAAATTGATCCAAACTGAAGTATCAAGAAGAATCATGTGTTTATAACCTCAGTGTTTTGCGGGCTTGTGATCCTTGCGCATTTTTGAAAGATCGCCTTCCCATGCCCCGCTGCCGATGAAATCCAGTATGCCGCGCATTTGCATCAGCCTGATTGATTCTTTTAGAGATCTGTTAACGGCTTCACTGTAGGTTTTTGCTCCAAACATCTGTATTACAGTTTTTAGTAATTGCTCATCAAGCACAAGATTTGTACGTTTCATGTGTTAATTATACGCTCAAAACACGCTTGGCGCAAACACGCCGCCCGTTGAGTGGACGCTGTCCGAAAGATCAATTTTGTAGCAGCTTTTTCTTGTCGGACGTCCGCAGCCGAGGGCGCGGTTGAGCGCAGGCGTGTTTACAAGCAGGTGCATCCTGAATTCCATCGAAGGATGGGTCCCGTCGTCAAGCGAATCGCAGATCGGAGCGAGCGCCCTGGCAAACACGTCCGGTTTTCTGCCCGCGGGCATTGCGCCGGTCCCGGCCGCGTAGACATTGGCGGCGATCGAGTCAGCCATCAGTTCGGCCGAATAATCGTGGTGCCGGGAGCTGAGAGCCTTGAACCGGAGACCCTTGAGGATGTCGCCGGAGAATTTTGCCTTGAACGCGGAGTCAAGCACTTTTCCTCCGGCCGTACGGAGCATTCCGGCGTGCGCCGCATGCGAAAGCTCGTGCAGGAGTGAAAACCCAAGAGCCTCGCAGAATGTTCCGCCGACGGCGG
>Ga0208375_1001748_pt1 | contig 22899 bp, 17 predicted proteins | sample RifOxyD1_FD_184038 | JGI IMG/M metagenome (GOLD analysis project Ga0208375, IMG submission 184038) | Soil microbial communities from Rifle, Colorado - Rifle Oxygen_injection D1 (SPAdes) | ecosystem: Environmental > Terrestrial > Deep subsurface > Rock core/Sediment | place: Rifle, Colorado...
CCGTGCTTTCTGCCTGCAAAGTCGGCAAAATCACGCTCAAGCTTCTGAACAAACGGGCCCTCGGAAGAAATCCAGCCGGTATCAATACACTCACACAGATATTTTTTCTCGTTTCCGTTAAGCAACGGCTCATTGACAGGTATCGGCATCATTTTGTTATTCCCTTGAATCTTGTCTTGTCGTGCTCGCCGACATAGGGGCCCTGCTTGATCTCAATCATTTCAATCTCCTCAAGTGCTTCAAAACCATGCCCTCCGCGCACAAGCAAAACAGTATCGCCGGCAACCAAAATCCGACTTTCAATAAAAGACTGGTCTTCCCTGAAAAAATCTACCCTCATTCTTCCGCGCCTTAAATGCAGAACTTCCTGGGTGTATTCAACTTCGCGCGGCACCGGATTGTGAACATGTGGCTCAATCACTTTGCCGGACGGATGCCTCATGTAAGCAAGTTGTTGAGAAAATTCGCCAGGGGTCAAAAAAGTGATGCCAGGCTTGTTATAAGAAGATCGCAGTATGATCGCCAGCAAAACATCCTTGTCATGAATTTTTTCAACCATAACGTCTACGCCCCTTATACATAAGCTCAAAAGATAATCAAATTCGTCATTACAACCCCCATTGCTGCAACCGCGCGCATATATGACAGATACCTGTCCACATATCGCAGCTCCACTTCGTGTTCCCCCGGCGCGTCTATTTCAACGGCCTGAAAAGCCAGATTGGCCTCAAAAAGAGGTTTTTCCACCCCGTCAACAAAGGCATGCCAGTTTGGATGATAGTTGTTGCTGATTACAAGCATTACGGGAGCCGGAGCAGAGACTTTGAATAAAATGCTGTCCGGGCTGTATCGCGAAATTTCCACGCGGGCGGGCTTTCGCAGTTTCCGGTCCGACAAAAACACCTTTGAAACACTTCTGCCCGAAACCTCCCTGATCCAGACCGTATTCTCCAGGGCTTTCATCGAACCGCCCGCCATCCCGGCAAAAGCATTATTATCATCACTGATCACAATCGCGCGGGTTGCTGCATACGACCTAGAAAAATAATCCTTCAGCTCATAAACATACAGCGGCAGTCCGGTCTCCCGGTTTTGTATCGTCCCGGCTCGCAAATTGCGATCCTCAAGGACATCGACCTTTTCCTGCGAAAACAGATAGCGAACATTTGCCATTCGCATCAAATTCAGATTGAAGTCCGGCTGTCCGCCTCCATTTACAAGAAAAAGATGATACCAGTATTCGTCAAAATTCCTTTCCACTTCATGCGAGACCAGTTGCGGCGCCACGAACAGCTTGAAAAGCTTCTTGTAGTTTTTGCTGAACATCGTCGATACGCCATCAACGGTTTCAAAACCATGTTTTTGCAAAGCCCAGGTAATATCCCCGTTGAGCGCCCCGACCCTGAAAAGCTCTCCGCTCTTTGGCAGATAGCGGTCGATCCCGCTGTAAGCGTCAAACTCAGTAAAATACGGCTTGTTCTCCTCAGTAATACATCCAAACCTGACCATGCGTGATGTAAACACAAGTAAAAGCGCGCAACCGGCGAGAAGCAGCATATACGGCTGTATCTTCCGGGCAAATCCAGTCAGAATCGCAACCAGCAGCCCCGCCGCAGTTATTGAGACCAGCAGCAGATTGGGTATAATAAAGGGTTTTTGGCTAAAAACATGATAAACCGCCGCGCACAAAAAGATTATCCCCGCAAATATTGCGGGTGCCATGAACCTTGCTGATGATTTTTTGGATAAAAATACCAGCACAAAAAGCGAAGCCGCAAGCGTGGCCGCAAAATGATAAATCCTCACCCGCGATTCATATATGTACTCATTGCCGGTAAACCGCCAAAGTCCCAAAAAATCCACAAAGGCGGTGAGCGCCACTGCGGCAACAACCAGCCGGAAATAATTCTTGCCAGTACCCCCCGGCTTCCGCAACTCGTCAATTGCCACAAACACCACAAGATCGGTGGCAAGCAAAAACAGCCAGAAGACATGACTCAGATCCATTTTTTCAAAAAGCGTCCCTTGCAGAAAACCTGTCAGCGGACTTTTATTGAAGACAACAATGACAAATATCCCAAACCATAACCAAAACACCTGCCGCACGCGACTCGACCACAAGGCAAATGGCAGGGAAGCCAGAAACAGCGCCTGCAGATAATGCGTACCCATCGAATCAAATGCCACCCGGGGCAGCGATGACAAAAAACGCCACCAGTCGGCATTCATCAGGTGTTCATGATCATAGGTTCGTGATCCGTAAGGGATGAAGCTCCACAGGGCGTAAATAACCGGGGCACATGTGAGGATGTACCCGCCCCAAACAAAAGCTGATTTTGTCCAATAACGTAACGTAACGATTTTTTTCCGTACAACCGGCGACGCGAGCGAAAGCATTAAAAAACCCGGCACGTAAACCGGCAGGGTCAGCACGGGCATCGAAATAAAAAACGAAAAATTCAGGATCACAAGGGCAGGCAGCCTGGAAACGAGCTTTCTTCTTGGATTGATGCAGTCAAAAAAAGACACAAAAAAAGCAGGAAAAACAAAATTGAAAGCATGCTGTGGAACAGCGTTTGGCTGGATCTGCGACATGACCGCAAAGACAAATCCGCCCGCCCATGCCGTCTCCACATCAACCTCAAAATATTCAAGGAGCAGCCTGTAAAAACCATAGCCGGCCAGAATCATCAGCAAAATATTGAGCAGCGAATATACCGCCCAAAGCGGCATCAAAAGAGTCAAAAATGAAATAATATTGAAGGGCGAAACATGCCAGACATCGGCGGGCATCCCGCCGGTATGACCCGTAAACCAGGCAAACGCACCGTACTCCACAAGTGTCCGGCCGTACTGGACAAAGCGGGCGGCATAAAAAGCAAAACAATCCTTGAAAATCACCGCCGCGCGCTTTCCAAGCAGAATCTTGTCGATGTAATAAAAAACCGTAACCATGGTCAAAAACAGCAAGTATTTGTTTTTCTTATAAAATCCCCTCAACCAATCCATCATTATATATGCCTCCGCACCTGCACGATTCCCGACAAGGCGATCATAACCAGATTCATAATAACAATGGCTATCAGCTCGACAAGATGAAGCAGCTTGATCCGTCCGGTATCAAACAAAAGCTCAACCGAATGCCTTCCGGCCACAGGGATGTCAACCCCTTGAAAAGCATGATTGACCCTGAGGAGTGGAGCAAGTGCACCATCAATCCTGGCTGACCATCCCTTGTAATAATTGTTCAATACAACAAGAATTCCAGGATTATTTGTTTCTACATCCACAACCATCCTGTCGGGTTCATATATCCTTAGCACTGCTTTGCCTCCACCCATGCCTGGCTTGTCATGAATATCCACATCAACGCCGGATGTGTCACGGCTAAGCAAAACCTCATGTCTGAAATCAATATTTTTTGAATCCCCAAAAGCCCTAAGAAGCGCGGCATCATTGTCATATACACGGCGCAAACCTGCAAAAAATACACGTGGCAGCGGGTTTTTAAGATCATAAATGTATACCGGCTTGCCATCAGAAGTCTTTACGGACAACAAGGACATCCGTTCCGATTCGCGAAGGAGATATTCACTTTTATTCGTTGAAATAATACTGGTTACGCCAAACAACCGCAAAAGATTATAATCAATCCTGTCCGACACGTCCTTCAATACAAGGTCGCTGTCCTTGTTGTGAGAATCAAAATAGAGACGGTACCATTCGTTATCAAATGCCTTCTGCGAATCATTCTGCGTTATCTGGTCCCGCACCGCAATCCGGACAAGATCCTTGTAGTGTTTGAAAAATATCGCACTCACGCCATCAGCAGTTTCAATTCCGTTTGCCCATAAAAACCACGGTTCCGGCCCGGACAGCGAAACAACCCTGAACGGTGCGGTATTTTTTTTGAGATGATCAGCGACCGCCCGGTATGAAGCGGCTTTGGGGCCATACGGAATGTCCTCCGAAAAAATACACGAAAACCTCATGAGGCGCGCAGAAAAAACAAAAACAACAAGCAAAATGCAAATAACCGCAGTCACTGTTTCTTTACGGAAAAGTGCCGCAAGATACAGAACCACAAGGGCTGTAGCCACAAACACCGGATAAATGAATGTGCGCTCCCTGTAATGATAAAGCAGTGCCGCCAACGCCGCCAAGAATCCACAAGTCAAAGTCCATTTCAAGAGCAAGACTAGCCTGGCCGTCACGACACCCCTGCCATAACAGTACAGGATGGCGGCAAAAAGCACCGCCGAGTTCAGGGTCACCGCAAAAAGACGAACCCTGATAACTGTAAATTTGTCGCTGGCCGGCAAAGGCATCAATACATAAAATGCAACCAAAGCCGCAAGCGACGCAAAAGCAACCAGAAAAAACCATTTTTTAATTCTTTCGGTTGAAGACAGAAGGCTATTGAACGCAACCACCGCAACCATGAAGATGAACATCCCGATCATCCAGATGGAATGATGCAAATCACTTTTTTCAATCCAGGTGCCGGCAAACAGGTATTTGACTTTTGAACATGTCAGCGCGGCAAACAAAAGAAATCCAAACCACGTAATTTGCACACGCACAAGCTTGCCTGGCAAAATCCCCTGGATGGCATATACAATGGTCAAAAAATAAGCGCCGGCAAGAAACGGAAGAAGGCCGGTCTGGACTGAATATGAATACTGAAACCTGAAAAAGACCGCTACAAAATCAAGAAGCGCAGCGGAGACCGTCATTTTTTCGACAGGATAGATGCGTGACACATGCGGCACCATTTCAAACAACGCATACAGTGTCGTGGATTTTGAAAACATATAAGCGGTCCAAAGCAGGACGATCAAAAAAGCGCCATGGAAGATTCTTTTTACAGGTATTCTACCGTAATAGAGCGCCAGAAAGAACAAGCAGTGTATAACTGAATAATATGGCAGCGTGATGACGGGATAACTGATCAAAAACAGAAGATTGATGAAAATCAGTGCTGCAATACGCGAAATGCCGTGCCGACCCGTCAAAAAATCAAAAAACATCGGAAACCCGTAAATAAAAACTTTAACAGGAAATGGCTCATCAACGATCTGCGTGCCAACGGCGAATATAACACCGCCAACGGCCGCAAGCATGGGCCTGACATAAAAACTGTTTATTAGCAGCCTGAACATGCCCCATCCGGCGATCATCACTGCCAACACACTAAGCACGGAGTAAAGCATCCATGGAGAAATCCCGATTCCCTCCAACAGGGAATAAACATGAACCGGTGAAAGATGATTTGCGTAAGCTGGCATTCCGCCCGATCTTGTAGGATCCCACCCGTAAAAACCGTATTTGAAAAGCAAGCGTCCGATCTGAGAAGTATAATTGTAATCAAGCTGAAAGTGCCTGAGCTGTATCGATGCATACGGACCAAGCACTACTTTATCGATGAAAAAAAATATTGAAATCAACAGCCAGGGGAACGGTGAATCAAAATTCCGGATTTTTTCGAGCCACCTGTTAAGTGCAACAAATATCCGGCCGCTTGTATCCATGGGTCAGAAGATATCCGTGATAAGACCGGCAAGAATTTGCATTCTTGCGCCATCAACAAACTGGTTGTTCCCGATATAAAAACCATTCAAGTGTACAATTTCGGCGCTCGGGAAGTCTCTAAAGTTGCCATACCGCTCAAAACACGGCTGTCTCAAAAGATTTCCGCCGATTATCGGCCGGTGCTCAATCCCTGCTTCAACAAGCGCATTGTGCAGCCGGTCTTTGTCATTGCGGGTTTTAAAAACAAACGGAAGACAGAACGACGACATGCCTTCTCGCATCACCACATGCAATTTATCACTTATGGGATTTATCACCTTCAAAAATTCACGATAATTCCGGTTCCGGGTATCAATGTAGCGGTCCAGATGCTTTAGCTGCTCTACGCCCAACACCGCGTGCAATTCCGTATTCCTGAAATTGTATCCATGAGTAAGAAATAGAAAATTGAAATCCACTCCGGGGTACATGTCCTTGTATTTTTGATGTTTTGAAGGCGCCAGTTCACGGGCCAGACCATGCGACCTTTTGAGCATGAAAAGGTCGTTCAGCTCTTCGTTTTCAGTGCAAATCATCCCGCCCTCGACCGTGGTAAGATGATGCCCCCAGTAAAAGCTGAACGTACCTGCCACTCCAAAATTGCCAACCTTGGTGCCCTTGAAGGTGGCCCCATGCGATTCACAACAATCCTCAAGGATGATGAGCTTGTTGTGTTCCGCAAATTCCTTCAGGAGCGCGATGTCGGCCGGCACGCCGATAAGGTGCGTGACAAGGATTATCCTTGTCTTCGAAGTAACAGCTTTTTGAAGCTTGTCGTAATCAAATGACAAATCTGTCAGATTGATATCAACAAAAACCGGGACAAGCCTGGTTTGAACAACTGAGGTGATATTTGTCGTCCAAGTAACAGCCGGAACAAGCACTTCGGCGCCATCAGGAATACCATAATACTCCTTGACGGCATCCAGCATGACAAGGTCGGCCGAGCTTCCAGAGTTGACAAAAGTGGAATACCGGCACTTCTGCCACCCGCACCATTCTTTTTCAAAAAGTTTTACCTTTTCAAACTGAGTAAAACGGTCGGTAGATTGAATAAACCGGATCAAAAGCTCCTTGTCATCATTTTCAAGAATATTATCCTGTAGCTTCCAGATACTGCTTGGCATTTGCGTGTTATAGCAGGGCATAATCAGGAGTTTCAACGATTTTTTATCAAACTCTTTTGAATGTCGACAGGGTTTTAACGGCGATTTTTTTCAATCCAGGATGCATCCCCAGAAAATTGCGCAAAGTTTCGATCAATATCGTCTTCATCCCCATGCGTCCCTTGAAAGCCCTGTAAAAAAACAGAAGATATTCCCGGTCAATCTGCTTTCGGGGAAAACCAGGCAGATCCAGTACAGCCCGTTGCCGCTCGACACCGGACACCGCTTCCCGCCCGGTTAGAAGCCCCGACGTCAGCGCCAGCTTGTGCAGTCCGGTCCCCGGGTAAGGGTAGAAAATACTGAGATTGACAGATGATGGTCGGCACTCTCGCACACATTCGACCGTTTTACGATGATCTTCAATGGTTTCACCCGGGGTTCCCATCAGCACAAAAAGCCTGACTGGCAGAGAGGCCCGCTTGCATCTGCCACAAAACGCGATGATCTCGCTGTTTTCATATGGCGGGCGCTTCATGATTTCGGATCTTATGCGCCGGGACCCGGATTCAAGCCCCAGATTGATGAACCCGAAATTGGCACCAACAAGCTTGTCGACCAGTTCGTCACTTGCAAGAAACCTCCTGGTCGGCGAAAAATTGGCGACAAACGACAACTTTGACGGCAACGTGGCATTCAAGCCGGTCAGGGCGTCGCAAAGCCTGATGGTATATTCCGGATCAACCGATAACGTTTCGGCCTCCAGATAGACAGTTTTTGTTTCCGGATATCCTTGCAGTATGAATCTGATTTCACTGACAATGCTCTCCGGGGACCTGAAGCGCTGATAGCGGCCTGTCTGAAGATTTCTGAGCGCGTGGTTGGAACAATAAGAACAATTATTGTAGCACCCACGGCCCACTGAAACAGCATGTATACTGCGGTCGGTCACCCATCTGTCCCACATGGTGCGGTCTGGAAACACAAGCGCATCAAGATCCTGTATGTACTCATCTTGCTGCCCGCGACGTACCGCGCCCGAAGCATCCCTGTACCAGATGTTGCCGGTCACGACTTCCCGGCCTGCGGCATATCCGATCACGGAGTTTTCGCCTTCGCCAATGCAAACGGCGTCAATAAGCGGGTTCTGCATCACAACTTCTGCGCTAAGCGATGCATGCGGCCCGCCAAGAATGATCCTTGCGTGTGGCCACCTTCCTTTGGACGTTTTTGCAATATCCGTAATAAATCCATACTGGGATGCCACCGAAGTGAGGCAGACAAGCTGCGGTGCCGTGCCCAGACTTTCAAAGGCCTGCCGGATGTCACTTTGCCGGCTGAGGACCAGCACTGATACATCGTGTCCGGCCTTCCTGAGCACTGTCGCAACATAGGCCAAGCCAAACGGCACATCAGAATAATTTGGAAGTATGTTGCCGGAAGAAACCACATATCCGACCGAATATATGCAAACTATTTTCACAAAATCCCTCTGCGCCAGCGGATGGTTCTCGCCAATCCGTCTTTGAGCAGTATCCTTTTCGGGGGGCCGAATTCATTCCGTATTCTATCAATATTGATGGACAAATCAGCCGGAGCGCCCCTGACAGAACCGGGATTGCCAGGAAATTCAACCGGCACGCCGCAAATAGCTCCTATTTCCCGGGCCACGCCGGCTATTGAAACGGGTTCATCATCACCAATATTATAAAGACCATGTTTGCCGGAAATCATCACCTTGATCATCGCATCAACAGCGTCGGCCACATACAGATATGTTCTTATGGAGTTGCCCGCATCCAGCATTTCAATGCGGCCCTTTATGATTGCCTTGTCAATGAAGTTGTTGACGGCGCGCGTATCCGTGCTTCTGGCGCCGGGACCATAAACATCGCCAAGACGCACCGATATTGATCTTACACGTCTGGTCTGAGCAAAGGCATTGCATATGGCTTCCCCGCAACGCTTCCCCTCGATATACGCCGCCCGCTGATGATATGGCGTGCTGCCGCCGATCGATTCCTCGTCAAACGGAGCCCTGATGCCTCCAGTATAAACCTCGACTGAACTCAAGAACAGCATCGTCCCGTTTGTGCGCAATTTGCTGTTGAGGGCGCTTGTTGCCTGCGTGTTAAGCAGTATTGTCGATACAGGACCGGACATGAAACGGGCCGGCTGGCCGTACCCTGACGCATGAATGATTATATCTGCATCCGGGATACTGCTGTATGAACTATAATCGGAAAGATCCTTTTTGATTATATTCCTGCTGTCCAAAAACCCCAGTTCCAGGGCCGGCATGCCGGTATTGACAACAGGAAACAAATTGAACCGGACACCCGACATGGCAAGATTTTTGAAAAACGCCAGAAAATATGTCCCGATAAAGCCGGATGCACCGGTTACAACAATTGTTTTTCCGTCAAAAAAAGCGCGTTCCTTGCATGCGGACAAGGACCCGATATCGGATTCGATTTGATCCATGATCAATCCCTGCGCGGAATATCCGGAACAATGGGCGTTTCCCATCCTGGCATCGGCTCAATGCACATGTTGTTTCTAAATTCATCCCTTGGAAGATACGGATACATATCCTCGATCGGCGTATTCCATCCGAAAATCCTTGGCTCAAACCTGTAGTAATCATGTGTGTTAACATCACACACAAAAGGACCGTCAAAATCAAGCGCCCGCCTGATCGCGGCATCCATCTCGACATGACTGTTTATGCGCGCCGAAGCAATACCATAGGCCTCACTGACTTTAAGAAAATCCGGTGGATTATATCCGTCAGGCCCACTTGCTTCAAAGCGTCCGCCAAGATTTGTCTCTTGGTACTGTTTGATGATTCCATAAACATGATTGTTCAGGATGAAGGATTTTACCGGAATATTGTAATTTTTCAGGGTTTGCAGCTCCTGCGAGTTCATGGTGAATCCGCCATCACCGGTCAGGCAGATCACTCGTCCCGGCCTGCGGGCATAATAAGCGCCGATTGCTCCGGACATGGCATAACCCATTGGCGCATTGCCAAGGCTGGCCATCAATCGCTGGCCTTTTTTTGTCTTGAAAGCCTGATAAGAAACCACCGTACTGCCGCCGTGATCAACAACAATCACGTCGTCGGGAGCCAGCAGTTCGCTCAGTCTTCTTACAAACACATACGGATTGACCCTGTTTTTTTCTTGGTAATATCCGGGCAGCACGGTGTCATATTTTTCAAGCCACTCGCCGGTCCTTCCAAGCCACGGCTTGAATTCCTTGATCTTTGTGTTTTTCAATTGAAACAGCAGCCTGACAATGAATTCTTTTACGTCATTGAAAATATTTATGTCAAATTTTACCTGTTGCAAAACTGGATCTATTCCGGCCGGGTCGATGTCCACAAGATATTTTCTGGCCTTTCTTGCAAAAGTAGCCGGTATCCCGCCCGTAATACGTCCCGAAATCCTGGACCCGACCGACAGCAGAAGATCCGCATTTTGAATGGCAAAATTCCTGCCCGGACCTCCATATGTGCCAACCATGCCTCTATATGCCGGATCGTCCGAAGTTATCGCATCCGCCCCGCCCCACGTTGTAATGACAGGAATTTTTAAAATTCCACAAAGCGACCGGAGTTCATCAATGGCGCCAGCCGTCCTGATGCCACCGCCGACAAGCATGACCGGCCGGGATGATTTTTCAAGATCGGATATGAACTGGCTGATTTTTGAATCAAGCTCCGGGTCTGAGGCTTGTGCGGCTTTACTGCGGTCAAAGCCTTCCATTGAGGCGTGATCTACAAACTGTTTCTGGATATCGACAGGAATATCAAGAAGCACGGGACCCGGACGGCCGCTGGTTGCAAGATGGACAGCCTTTTCAAGTTCATACCGGATTTTTCCGGGATCACGGACCATCACAGCATATTTTGTCACAGGCTTTGCCATAGCCACTATATCGTTTTCCTGAAACCCGACCTGTCTTACGACGTCGCTTGTCTTTACAAATTTTGAATTGATCTGCCCGGTGATATAGATATTCGGTATTGAGTCAAACCAGCTGTTGGCAACTCCATTAAGAAGATTGATGCCGCCCGGTCCGCTTGTTGCCATCATAACACCAGGAATACCGGAAATTTTGGTATAGGCTTCAGAAGCAAAGGCTCCGGCCTGCTCATGCACAACAGCAATATCTTTGATCTTGTCATTACGTGTAAACGCGTCAATCAGCTCGGAAATCGCTGCGCCGGTTTGTACAAAAATATGGGTAACGCCAAGGTCTGCAAGGTAATCCAATACATATTCGGAAAGCCTGGTTCTGCTGTTCACCGTCTGCCCCCGCTTGCGGGCGCCCAGAAAAGATTCTTCAGGATTTCCACGACAATGTCCCCGCCGGTAAAAAATGGATTCATCTTCCGGTTGCCACCGATGCGTTTGGGCTCATTACCGGGAATCTCAGAAACTTTGACTTTCATTTTTGCGGCGCGAATGCTGATCTGGGCATCATATGTCAGATGGGGGGCGTCAATTTCAAGACGTTGCAGAAGATCCCTTTTGTACGCCCTGAAAATAACCAGCGTATCGGAATAACTTCCGCCGAACAGGGTATTGATGATAAAAGTGAACAACTTGTTTCCGAAAGCGGTAAGAAAATCATCATCTTCACTTTTTGCCCAGTCCTTGTATCTGGAAACAATAACCATGTCATGCCCTTTGCGCATTTCATCCAAAAGTGCTGGGATGCGCGAGGCATCCGAATTGCCGTCAGGACTGAACGTAACCAGCACATCGCCGGTCGATACCGCATGTGCCTGCCTGTAGGCATTACCTATCCCCGGTTTTTCCTGTTTGATCACTCTCCAGTTGTTTTCCGCCAGCCACTCGCAAGTCCCGTCGGTCGAACCGCCATCCACAACAATGATCTCGTCAAACCATTCGCGCTTTATCCTTGGCATCAACGCCTTTACTCCGTCTATTTCGTTGAGTGTGGGCATGATCAGTGTCGTTTTCATAGACTACAATTTATTGTTGATATCAATAAACTTGTCAAGCCAATGCTTTTGCTAAACACCATGAATATGGCCGTACTCAGGCGGCAAAAATGGCTCATAGGGCGGACGCGATCGCAGCTCATTGAGCAGTTTCTTCAAGCGCTCTCTGGCCATCACAATATCCTTTTTCGCGGCAAAAGCGGCAAGGCATTTTTCATCCAGCATTATGATCTGTTGGATTACGGCAGAGTTTTTCCCGCATTTCAATAAGACCTTTCCGACTTCTGTTCCGCCGAGCGGGTACGAATACGGGTCAATCTGATAATGCAATACATGACCAATCCCAAGACCCAGCAGCTCCGCCGCAAACAAACCTGCATCAAAATATGTCTCACTTGGCATCGTGCCTGTTTGCATTAAATTAAGCCTCACGCCCTTGAGCGGGCAAAGATATTTGGGCCAGTTGAATGCCGTGAAATATCCAAGTCTGCTGGTATTCAATCCGGCCGCGTCAACAGCCTTGAACAAATCCATCTTGTCCCGGTGATGCCTGTAAACAGCCTCTCTTTCCTTGTAAGCTCCACTGATGAGGCCGGTCACCTCGTGCGCCTGTGCACGACTGTCATACATGACATTAAAAGAATAACTCACGCAATACGCCGCAAAACACGCAAGGAGCGCCCACGACACGGCAGTTTTGAATCCAACGCATGCACTACGCGTCCATGAGGCTTTCAGATTGTCCGCAATAATTGCTTCCAACTGCCCGAGCATCGAAACAGCAAGAAAAGAAAACGCAATGGCTTGGATCAGGATCGGAAAACGGTAATACCTCATTTCATAAACAATGAATATTTCCTGATAAAGAACGAATAAAATCGCACAAAGCGCAAAAGCAAAACCCATCTCAAGAATCTGGTCGGTCCGCTTGCGGCGCAATATCAGCAGCAAACCATTGGCAAAACACAAACCGGCAAGCCACTTGAGAGGCAGAATGCGCGTCCAGGCTGAAAAAATCGAGAAATTGATCAAAGCCTGCCTTGGCGTAAGATTAAAATGAGCAAGCCTGCCCATCAACTGAACGGCATCGTCATAATATGTGGAGGTAAAAGGACCGAATGTCGCCGGATAAAACGGAGAGCCCGCAAGTATCAAACTCCTGAAATAACAAACAGAAGATCCAAAGATAAACGGCACAAACAAGGCAAGGAACTTGAAATTTCTGAATAACGGCATTCCACCCGTAGCCATGACAATCAGGGCTGCAACCGAAAGAAGTGGAATTGCGAACAGCTTGCATGATATTCCGGCCAGTGCGCCAAACGCAGCAAGCCACGCGCCGGATTCACGTTTTTCGCGGAGCCATATCGCAAGACCAAAGGCCCACAAACCGATTCCCGCCACAAGCAGCGTGTTGATTCTTACAAAAAAATTAGCACCCGACGCCAGCAGGTGTTCTTCCGAATAAATCAAAAGCGGTACAAGCAGCGCACCGCGCCTCAATCCAAAATATACGGCAGCACCATAGCCAAGCAGCAGAAGAAACACCTTGGACACTGCATGCAACAGCTGGGCAAAAACAAGACCACCCTCTTTAAAAATCAGACCCGGAGCATACAGCAGATTGTCTCCGAGCGGATTATACAGCCTGACATCATCATAACGGCTGTAAAAAAAACCTCCGGCATCCAGCATTTTTTTAATCGAATAATAATATGTTGCAAGCGAATCCACATCGATAGTTGGATATATGTTCCAGAACAGGACAAAACCGCACGAAAACAGCAAAAAGGCAAAAGCCGCATAATCCCCCGCATTATGTTTTTTCCATTGCAAGCGAAATCCCGACAGGGCTTGCCAGACGCCATAGGACAAAAACAGAACCACCAATACCAGCAGCGGCGCCGGACTGAACAGCCTGACAGTGGCAAGAAGAGACAAAAATGCTTCAACAAACGCGTACCCGGCAAACCAGGCGACGCTTACGGCAAACGTCCCGGGGTAACAAGTTTTGTTTTTATCAAGCGCACAAACCGCTTTCCATAAAAAAAAACCCCAGCCAAACACCCCCGCGCAAACATAAACAAAAAGCAATGTTGGCATGATCGGCATCATCATAAATCCAGTATTACTCCTTTGGCCTGTGAAGTTTACAACTCATATACAACCACGTCGGCAAACGCGAGCACATTATAATTTTCCGGAAATCTATTGAAGCATCAGTATTTTTGTTACAAGTTGTGTTCATACAAGGAGGATCAGGCATGGCTGATCTTGATGACGTCACAATAGTAAAGCTCACCAAGGATGATTCTGCATTGATGTTGGATTTGATCAACCGGATCCAACCCGATATTCCATGGACCCCCGAACATCTGGAATGGCAGTTTTTTTCACCTCCAGCCGGGCATGCCCGGCTGTATGGAATCAAAAATTACAATGGCGGCCTTGTCGCGATGTATGCAGCAATTGCGCAACAGATCCGGCTTGAAAACAAACTGATACCGGCCCGGATGATCCAGGACGTCATGACGCATCCGGATTATCGTGGCCGGGGTTTTCTTCACCACCTTGCCGAACGCTGCCGGGACGACATGAAAAAAGCAGGCGAAACCGGCTATACTTTCCCAAATGAAAAATCAGAAAAAAGCTTTCGCCGCAGCGGTTGGACCGAGATCTGCACAGTCCCGATCAGAAAGAAATCATTGAACAAGCCAACCGGCAGCTCTTGGCTGCCTTATTCAAACATTATACCATGCACTAGCGGCCTTAATGATTCCGCTTCATCAATCTGGGATTCGAGCGGACTGTCGACCGGGGTGCATCGCAATGCGACATACTTGAACTGGCGCTATGGCAAGCCCGGTGTAAAATATTCCAGATTCATGGTTGGTTCAGACAACGGCTATCTGGTTTTGAAACTTTACGATGGCGACAGCTTCAAGGCATTGCACATTTGCGATCTGGTGACAAAAGAAAACAGGCGCAATTGCATCGGAGACATGCTCGGCTTTTGCGAACAATTTGCATTACAAAATGGTGCCACGGAACTGACCGCATGGCTGCCGGAGGCTCATCCATACAGTCCTGATTTAAACAAGGCCGGATTGCCGGTATCAGGAAATCACAAACGTTTTGTTTTTGTGCTTCCCGGCACGGAGCAAGCAAAAAATCTGGCAAATTCCGGACTCTGGCATCTGACTCAAGGAGACAGCGATGTGTATTAAAAATCTTGAAGCCCTCGTTCTTGTGGCACATGCCGATGACGAGACGCTTGGCGCTGGCGGCGTCATCCAAAAACTTGTAAAATCCGGCTGGAAAGTCAATGTGACAGCTCTTTCCAACGGCATTCTGGATGTTCGCGGCATGATCGAGGACAACCGCTCCGGATTTGAATCCGCCTGCAAACTGCTCGGGGTTCATGACTGCAGACTGCTGGGATTCAAAGACCAGAAATTCGACGAAATCCCCATGGCGGATCTTGCCAACTCTGTGGCGAGCCTTCATTTAAAACCGGATCTCATCATCACTCATGTGGATTCCGACTTGAACATGGATCACCGCCTCACCTGTGAGGTTGCAAAAATCATCGGAAGACCCAAATCAAAGCCAGTCTCGATTCTGGGTTGCGAAATCCCGAATACCAGCTTTTGGAACGCAACGACGTTCCCGGCAAATTATTTTGTCGATATCACCGATGAAGTCGACTTGAAGATCGAGGCGTTTGCAAAATACACGGGTGAGATCCAAGAGTACCCGCATCCATGGTCAAGAAAAGGCTTGAAGCTGCTGGCAGAGTATCACGGAATGCAGGCAGGATTCCGTTTTGCCGAGGCCTTTTCAATCATCCGGGCATATGAAAGCCGGCTGCTCTGACAGGTTTAACTTAGCCGGTTCTTTTCAACACTATTGTCTGCATTGTACCAAGATATTTTCTCATGAACGGTGACAACATTTTTTCAAAAACAAGCACCGGCAGGAACAGCCAGCCCGGACAGGAATGCCTGAAACCCACTCCGCCAGAGAGGGCATACGCAAGAAACGTGTGGTACCGGCGTTTTTCAATGACCAGCTTTTTAAATTCTTTCTGGAATATGTTCCGATCCCTGTCAAAAATCAGATATGGAAGCGCGGTATTGGCGCCGCTAAGCGGGCCGGTTTGCGGAAAATCCCAACGCAGCGTTCTCATGTCATTGGCTTCATAGTGGAATATCTTGAAGAATATCCGTCCAAAAAATGACATGTGCGGTTCCATCATCACAATCTTGCCGCCAGGCGCCAGACATCTTTCCGCTTCACGAAAGAACTCTTTTGCCTTGCCAATATGATGCAACACCCCGCTCATATATATGGCGCGCAGCTCGCCGTCCCTGAAGCTGAGTTTTGTTGCGTTTTCAACCCGATCGGTGCCCGGAAACAGGGCGACATCCGAAGTAACCACGGAGGGCAGTATTTTTTTCAGGAAACCGCCGCCAGATCCAAGCTCAAGTGAAATGCCGGATAGGGATTCCAGCGATTTTTCTGCTTCAATAAAATCTGAATAATAATAAATATACAGTTTTTTCAGAAAAGGTTTTGATTCAATGATTTCCCGGTTAATTATTGTTGTTTCGGGATCATCAAGGCTCTTATTGGCAATCCGGGGATTGATCAGGAATTTTTTTATGGCACCCGCTATCCGTTTGGATTTCAGGAAAAACGGCTTTTTTCTGTAGATTGGATGCATCATGAGAGAATCGTAATTTTCTTCAAACCACCTGTAGGCGTTCGATATCCCCTGATGCAGAGAGATTTCGTGCTTCCAGCCCATGGTATGGATTCTTGTAACATCCATGACCTTCCTGAAAACACCATCAGGCTTGGACGCATCAAAACAAAGCTCACCCGTGAATCCAACCGTTTTTTTGATTTCCTCGGCAATCTCACGGATTGAATAATCCTCGCCGGTGCCGATATTGATAGGCTTGTGGTCGGAATATTCCTGCATCAGGAACACGCACGCCGAGGCAACATCATCCACATAGACCAGCTCACGCCGCGGATTACCAGTGCCCCAAATTGAAACAACCTTCTCATTTTTTGTTTTTGCGAGGTGAAATTTGTGAATCAGTGATGGCAGCATGTGCGCAAGGCGCAGGTCATAGTTGTCGTGAGGACCATAGGTATTTGTGGGCATGGCGGAGATGAAATCACAACCGTACTGCCTACGGTAATATTCACACATTTTGACGCCTATAATTTTTGCGAGAGCGTATGCCTCATTGGTTGGCTCAAGCGGGCCGGTGAGCAGCGAGCTTTCGCGGATCGGTATCTCGCAATCCTTTGGATAAATGCATGAACTTCCGAGAAAAAGAAGTTTTTTCGCGCCCGTCTCATATGCCGAATGAATAAGATTGGACTGGATCATCAGGTTTATGTAGCAAAATTCAGCAGGACAAGTGTTGTTGGCCCAGATCCCTCCCACCTTTGCGGCAGCAATGAAAATGAATTCGGGTTGATGGTGATGCATATATCTGGTTGTTGCCTGCTGGTTGGTTAAATCAACCTCGTCAGAAGTAGGGGCTAATATGTTGAGATACCCCTCCCGCTTGAGATGGCGCACAATGGCCGACCCCACAAGCCCCCGCGCTCCAGCCACCAGTATACGATCAGTCTTTTCCATATTATGCGGTTTCTCCAGTCAAATGCCGGGTCCATTCGATATTGTTGAGATTCAGTATTTTGACTAAAACACCATACCATAAATACATACTTTTCGGGATCAAGACAATATCTCCTTCAGATTCGGCATGATCAGTTCAAGAAAAAGCTCTAATTCCGCTTCCGGAAAACAGGCTTTACCGGATCGCCAACAAGATGTTTTTCATAACCACCGGAATTCAATGCACTGGAATAAACCTTCAACACACTGGAAAAAGCACTTACCGTATTCTGAACATCTTCTTCAGTATGTGAAATGGTTGTCACAAACGAGCCGCGGAACAACACGCCGTGTTTGATGAATTCCTGGAATACGAGGGTCTTGTAACCATCGCAGAATTCCTTGTTCCCATTTCTGAACTGCAGCAACTGCCAGCAAGGATGACCTTTGATTGAAATGAAATCCGTCAATCCGCTTTTTTGTATTTCCTTCGTAATCGCTTCCTGCAGAACTTTCCCAGTGGCGGTATTCCTTTCAATCGAATTTTCGGATTTTACCGCGTTTATGGTCGCAATTGCCGCCGCTAGAGAATGGATTTCGGCTCCATGGGTGGTTGAAATCAGAAACACCCTGTCCTTCTTGTGGGTGATGCCACCCAGATCAAGGATCTCTTTTTTTCCAGCCAGGACACAAACTGAAAACCCGTTGGCAACCCCCTTGCCCCATGTTGTCATGTCGGCTTCTATGTCCAAAAGCCGGTGAGCGCCGGGATAAGCCAGCCTGAACCCCGTAATCATCTCATCAAGGACAAAAACAGCTCCGTCGCGATTGCAAAGATTTTTGATCTTGTGCAGGAATTTATCCTCAGGATAGTCGAATTCCATGGGCTCAAGGATCACGCAGGCGATCTGACCAGGATATGTGGCAAACAATTCCTCTACCGAAGCCATGTCGTTGTATCTGAACGTGAGGGATAAATTGCTGATCTCTTCCGGAATGCCGGCATTGTTCGGCTTTTTTGCCATGAACCAGTCATCATACGAAAAAAATCCATGATCCGAGCAATAAGCCACATACTTGCGCCCGGTATAAGCGCGGGCCAGCTTGACGGCCGCCGTGGTTACCGTGGATCCGTTTTTTGCAAACTTGACCATTTCGGCGCCGGGTACTTCACGTAAAAACAGCTCAGCCAGCTCGACTTCCTTGGGCGAAGGACATTGAAAATTGCTGCCCCTTGCAAGCTCCGCCCTGACGGCCGACAAAACCGGCTCATAGCAGTGGCCGATGCTTACGGAACTCAGACCCATGGCCCAGTCAATGTATTCATTGCCATCAACATCCCAAACGTGTCCCGCAAGGCCGTGATCCATGAACTTGGGGCCGAGCAGCGGTGACTGGTCCGCGCCCTTGCTGTAAGTATGTGCGCCGCCCGGAATGATCTGCTGGGCTCTTTTGCAAAGTACATCTGAACAGCTGAAATCATTTATCATTTGACAATTCATATCCAACCACAGTGGCAAACGCGAGTAGATTATAAATTTTCAGAAAATCTGTTGAAGCATTGACAATTTTGTTACAAGTTGTGTCGATGCAGTTTGTGATTTCAGCCATTTTACAGGCCAGAATATCTTCATCCCGGCTACCGGGAAAAGTCCTTGCACCCATTCTGGGGCGGCCCATGCTTGCAAGACAGATTGAACGGATACGCGCCTCCCGCCTGATTGATCATCTGATAGTGGCAACCAGCATGTCTCCGGACGACAGCGCCATTGAAAAGCTCTGCCTTGAATACGGAGTCCCGTGTTTTCGTGGAAGCCTTCACGATGTGCTCGACCGCTACCATGAAGCCGCAAAAATGTTTCCCGCTGATCATATTGTCCGGCTGACAGGCGATTGCCCACTGATCGATCCGGAGATCATCGACCAGGTGATTTCCTTCCACCTCGCCGGTGGCTTTGATTACACCGGCAACGCAATACACCCCACATTTCCTGACGGACTGGATGTTGAGATTTTTCGAAGCAATGTTCTGGAAACAATCTGGCATGATGCACTTCTTCCAGCCGAACGGGAGCACGTCACCCTTCATGTTTGCAACCATCCTGAAATATTCAATATCGGAAGTTATAAAAATCCTGTCGATCATTCCCGCTTCCGCTGGACCGTTGACGAACCGGAAGACTTTGAAGTTGTGAGCCGGATTTTTGAAAAACTTTATCCAGCAAATAAACTCTTTCATATGCGTGACGTCCTGGAACTTTTTGCAAAAAATCCAGAGCTTGAAAAGATAAACTGCAAATTCCAGCGAAATGAAGGACTGACAGGATCGCTGCTCAAAAACAACACGAACAATGTTCTTGTAACAAGCATTTCCAGCAAGGTTCCGGCCATAAGGGCCGTACGGGCCGGAATGCTCAAGTCCAGCCTTGCGCTTGAGTTGCATGGCGCTGATTCCAACCCGGGCTGCATCGGGAGATATTTCGTTGATAAATTCTGGCATATGCCTCCGATTGACACGCTTCAAATCGATGACCTTGTCGACTACTGTCGCAAAAACAATATCTTTTCAATTATTCCAACCCGCGACGGCGAATTGCCATTTTTTGCAAACAACATTCAGAATCTACGCAAACACGGGGTTTCCGTCATGGTCTCCGGCAGTGCGGCCGTCCAATGCACAATTGACAAGCTTCAGTTCTACAGCTCCCTCTCAACACAAGGCTTTCCAGTTATTCCAACCTGTCTCGATATTGATGATATTTCATCCGGACCATATGTCGTTAAGGACAGATTCGGCGCGGGGTCCAAAACCATCGGCCTGGCGCTGGACCGTAATGCGGCCTTGAACCATGCCCGGCATTTGCAAAATCCGGTTTTTCAGCCTTATATTGAAGGGCAGGAACTGAGCATCGATCTGTATGTTGACAGAAGCGGCAAAACCAAAGGTGCTGTTTCAAGAATCCGCCTTTTGGTTGTCAGCGGCGAATCCCAGATTACAGCAACCTGCCGGAATGACGGTCTTGAATTGCTGTGCTCGCAAATTGCTGAATATATCGGCATATATGGACATGCCGTATTCCAGGCCATCATCGGCCGGGACGGGCACGTGCATATTATCGAATGCAATCTGCGCATGGGCGGAGCGTCCAATCTCGGCATCAAAGTCGGCGTGGATTCGGTATACTGGTTTTTGCTTGAATCCTCGGGTATTGACCTGTCGCAATATCCCTTTATCCGATCTCCGCAGGAAGCAAAACAGATCCGTTATCCCGAAGACATGGTTGTTTATGATCCTTGTTTTTGACCTTGACGACACCCTTTTTGACGACATGCAGTTTGTCCGCGGCGGACTGCACGAAGTGTCGCGTTATCTGCATAAAACTTATTCAATTCCAACGAATGTTTCTTTCCCTTTATTTATCAGGCAGGCAGGGAAAAATCGGTCACGAGTCTTTGACAATGTTCTTTCCATGCTTGGTCTTCACACAAAGAGGGAAATAAAAAAATGCATCGGCATATACCGCTCACACAAACCGCGACTATCCCTTCACGGCGATGCTCTACGGTGTTTCAAGCGTCTCCGTGCTTTTCCACTTTATATTGTTACTGACGGCCATAAAACGGTTCAAGCTGCAAAAATCAAAGCCCTCGGCTTGGACAAACACGTCAAGTTCTCCTTCATCACACATCGCTATGGCGTCCGTCATGCAAAGCCATCGCCCTGGTGTTTTTTGAAAATCTGCAAAATCGAAAAAGTACACCCCGGTGAAGTCGTTTATGTGGCTGACAATCCGGAAAAGGACTTTGTCGGAATCAAGCCACTGGGATTTGTTACTGTCAGGATATTAAGAGGGCGCTGCCGTCATATTGTCAAAACCAGACGTCATGAAGCCGCCTTCCGCATTGATTCACTGGATGAACTTACGCTCGAATTTCTTGATAAGATCATCCGGACGGACTGATCATTCAAAAACAAAAAATCCGGCCTGCGGGCAAAGCGGGCTGCGCTCTATGCGCACCTTGTCCGTCCCGAACACTTCACGCAGCGCAATGGTCTCGCCGGGAAACTCTCTGACATTAAGCTCGTCAAATCCAATGACGCTACCCTTGGTAAGATAAGGCCTGATCATCTCCAGACAGTTTTTAGTGGGCTCGTATAGATCGAAATCAAAATACGCGAGCGAAACAACCGTCTCCGGGTTGTCGAGCAGGTATTTTTTCAACATGGCAGAAGCATCCCCCTTCAGCAGCTCATGCTTTTTGATCTGGCTGACCGGGCTTTCCTGCTCATGATAATTCAGCAGCTTTTCAAGATATTGCTCGTAGTTTTCCGTAACCGCATAGGCTCCGGCCTGCACGGAACTTCCCGAACCGTCTTTTTTAGATACGGAAGGAAAGCCGGAGAACGTGTCAAAACCGATGATTTTCCTGTTGTGGTTGAACGGCTCGTACATGCCCCTGAAGGAAGAAAACAGAGCCATGTTCTGTCCCCACCTCACACCGAATTCAACGACGATTCCATGCACATCCACTATGCGCCGGTAAAGATCATGCATGAAAATAATCCTGGACAGATCCTGGCGTTTGACGAACAAACCCAGGTTTTGAAGAATTTCGCTGTCCGGCACCGGGCATTCCCGGAACAGGTTGAACAATCCTTTTCTTGCCTTTATTTCCATGTCAGATGCACTTGATCCGGCAATACACATTTCACTGTTCACGACTGTTCCTCCACAGGGTTCATGCTTGCAAAATACACCTCAATAAGCAATAAGAATGACATACCGTGTTTAACAATAAAGTGGTTTTGATTACAGGCGGCACAGGATCATTCGGGCGCAAATTCGTGGCCTCGGTTCTTGAAAACTACAAGCCGAGAAAAGTCATAGTCTATTCGCGCGACGAACTCAAACAGCACGAAATGGCGCAGGAATTCAACTCCGACCCGATGAGATACTTCATCGGGGATGTCCGTGATCTTGTCCGGCTCAAACAGGCCATGCGCGGAGTGGATTACGTTGTTCATGCCGCCGCGCTCAAACACGTTCCAATTGCCGAATACAACCCGATGGAATGCATCAAGACCAACATCCATGGCGCCAGCAATGTCATTGCCGCCGCCGTCGAATGCGAAGTCAAAAAAGTGATCGCGCTTTCGACAGACAAGGCCGCCAACCCCATCAATCTGTACGGCGCCACCAAACTCGCTTCCGACAAACTTTTTGTCGCAGCCAACAACATCACGGGTGGTCACAAGACCCGTTTTGCAATAGTGCGCTATGGCAACGTGGTGGGCTCTCGCGGCTCGGTTGTCCCGTTTTTCAAAAAACTCGTCCAGTCCGGCGCGACCGAGATTCCGGTTACCGACGCCAGGATGACACGCTTCTGGATCACCCTCCAGCAAGGCATTGCCTTTGTCATCAAAAGTTTCGAACGCATGCAGGGCGGCGAGCTTTTCGTACCCAAAATCCCTTCCATGAAAATCCTGGATCTTGTCAAGGTGCTGGCACCGGACACACCGGTAAAAATCGTCGGCATCCGGCCCGGTGAAAAGCTTCACGAGGTGATGTGCCCCAAGGACGACGCGCATCTCACCCTTGAGTTTGACG